>Ga0138256_10004018_pt1 | contig 15619 bp, 13 predicted proteins | sample KNB2016incub_MG_FD_105486 | JGI IMG/M metagenome (GOLD analysis project Ga0138256, IMG submission 105486) | Active sludge microbial communities from wastewater in Klosterneuburg, Austria - KNB2014incub_MG | ecosystem: Engineered > WWTP > Activated sludge > Unclassified | place: Austria... | reverse complement strand
AAATATAAGTTGGCCATTATGGTTTTCTACCTATGCAATAACTTGGCGGCGCGGTTCTCGCGCCGCCTTTCTTTTTGCGGGCTTCAGCACTTAAGGCGTTGGTGGTGTTGGGGGAGGTGGGGTGTATTTTTTTGTTTTTATGTGGCTGGAACTCCCACCACCCCGACCTTCGGCCACCCCTCCTCCGGCAGGAGGGGAGTCTGAGATCGCGGCTACGTCGTTTTCGAAGACGTTTTCGATGATGAAGCCGGCGGTGCGTGTTAAGGCCATGTGAATATCTCTCCTTGGGTGTGAGCCGTGAGTTATTCCAAAAGACTGTTTTGGGATAGCTATGTTATTTTTTGGAAATAGTAGCACCAATTTGCGAAAACGCAAACCCTTCGATTATGTGGATCTTTCGCGAAATGACGTATTTTTCTGATTTTGTCGTATTATGCGGGTTTTGCTGGTCCATCTTGGTCCACCTTGGTCCACCTGGTCCGGACCGGACCAAGGACCAGCTTCGACCGCCGGCTAAAGCCGGGACTCCAAGCGACACGATTCACGACAAGAATTACCCGGAACACCGTTCTGGCAATATGCGTGACCAAAACAGTCGCGTTTTGGGCGGGTTGTGGTTATAATGTTTCAATCTTGGAATTATCTTTCTACTACCGGTGAAAAAAGATGAAAATTTGCCCTCGCTGTCAAAAGACGTACTCGGACGATAACCTAAATTTCTGCCTTGAGGACGGTTCTGTGCTGACTCAGGCCGCTGCCGAGCCGCCGCCGACGATGATAAATCAGGCGCCGATCACTCAGCAGCAGCAGACGATGCCGAGCCAGCCCGCTCAGCCGCAGTGGAACATGGGTGCACAGCAACCGTATTCGATGCAGCCGCCGGCCAAGAAATCTAAGGCTTGGGTGTGGGTGCTGTTGATACTTGGGGGACTCGCGCTGTTGTGCGGCGGTGGGTTTGTCGGGTTTCTCGCGTACGTTGGTTCACAAGCGGAAAAGGCGGCAAATACGATCAGTACTTCTCCGACGCCATCGAAGGGAAGTAATTCTACGACAGCGAATGCGAACAAAACTGCAACGAATACAACTACTTCGACCGCGCCGCCTTCGGACCGTGATGATCTTGAGACGATCGATATCGCGAGGTGGGTCAAAGAGTTTTCGGTTTACGGTACGACCGAGTTCACTGGCGGCGAACTGATCATGGGTGCAAAACAAAAGGGATACTATTACGCCCTCGTTGCACCGGACGAATACACGACCGACGATAGCGACACTCGGGTGACGCTGCGAAACATTGATGACGCGGCTTCGAGCCTCGGCTATGGGCTGATATTTCACAGCAACCCGACTCCGCTGCAGCAGGGATATGCGTTCCTGATAAATACCAAGACCAAAAAGTTTCGCGTTGTGCATCACACGCCGCAGAACGAGAAATCGGATGTGCCTTGGACCTCGTCGACGGCGATAAAACCGGGTAAGGAAGAGAATACGCTTGAGGTTCGTGACCTCGCGGATAAGATCGAGCTTTACATCAACGGAACGATGGTCAAATCCATCACAAACACTTACGGCTACGCCGGCGGCGTCCCGGGGCTGTATTCGGGCGACGGCGTAAAGATCGCGTTTAAGAACCTTGAGATTAGAAAGTAGCTGACAACTGACAACTGACCACTAACGAAAGTATGAAGCAGTGCCCGAAATGTTTTCACACGTACACGGACGTTAACCTCAATTTTTGTCTTGAGGACGGCGAGATGCTGACGGCGTTTGCGGCCGAGCCGCCGCCGGCACGCTATGCGGACGATCCGCCGACGATGGTGATGGACCCTTCGCGGGTTACAAACCCGTCAAACTGGCCCAACACACCGCCCGCGTCAGGTTGGCAGCAGCAATCGCCCGTGCCGTATCAACAGCAGGGTTTTGCCCCCTACGGCGTGCAGATGTCACCGACACAGACGCTCGCGGTCGCGTCATTGGGCCTGGGTATCGGGAGTATGACGATAGGGTGGTGCTGCTCGCTTGGGTTGCTGTTAGCACCTGCGGCCCTAATAACCGGATTTATTGCACTTTCACAGATCAAAAAAGATCCGAGCAAATACACGGGCCGCGGATTTGCTCTTGCGGGTATATTGATCGGCGGAGTTTTTCTTGTTTTGTACATACTCTTGCTGGCTTTCGGGATCCTGGCGTCGATCATTAATTGAGCGTTCTGATTTACTAATTTCTAATGCGCGTCAACCTCAACGTCGTTGCTGGACCCCAGACAGGACGTACATTTACGTTTGATCAGCACGATACTTTTATGATCGGGCGGAGCGAAAACGCCCAATTTTGCTTGCCGCAAGACCGTTTTTTTTCCCGCCATCATTGCATCTTAGAGATCGCTCCGCCACAGGCATTTATTCGCGACCTAGGTTCCACCAATGGGACGTTCGTCAACGGTATGCGGGTCGATACGGCCTATCTGAAAAGCGGCGACCGGATACAGGGCGGCGAAACGATACTTGAGGTCGAGGTGTCGACTGGGTTAGAAGAGTTTGACGCTACGCTTAGAGGTGCAACGAGTACTAACGTCTCTCTCGTCGCCGTCAAATGTTTGAATTGCAGTATCCCAGCGAACGTCGAGGCGGATCACCCCGACGCGAGCATGTCCTTCATTTGCGACAACTGCCGCGAAAAACTCAAAGAAAATCCGCAGCCGATCCCCAATTACCAGATGATCCGCGTCATCGGCCAGGGCGGCATGGGCAGTGTAATGCTTGCGCGTGCGGAAAAGGATGGCCGAGCTGTTGCTATAAAAACTCTTTTACCCGAGGTCGCCGTCAGCGAGCAATCGCTCAAGCGTTTTCTGCGTGAGATAGATGTCGCGGCGACTCTGAAACACCCGAACATTGTTGAGTTTGTCGAAAACGGCACCCATAACGGGCTCGTTTATCTGATAACCGAGTTCGTCGTCGGCATGGATGCCGGACGGCTCGCAAAACATCGCGGCGGCAAACTCGACTATCGCGAGATGGCTCGGATCATTGAGCAGACGCTGTCAGCTCTCGATTTTGCCCACCAGCAGGGTTTTGTCCACCGGGACATCAAAGAGCAGAACATCTTAGTGACGGGCGACTATCCAAATTCGACCGCTAAACTAACGGATTTTGGTTTGTCCAAGAGCTTCAAAGAAACCGGAATGAGTGGCGTGACGATGGTTGGCGATGTCGCCGGGACGATCGCCTATATGCCGCCGGAGCAAGTTCGCGATTTCAAGGACGTTCGCCCGCCGTCGGATATTTACGCCGTGGGAATGACGGCGTACAGCTTATTGACCGGGGCGAATGCGCTCGATATCGGCCCAAAAGCCGGTATCGCCGAGACGGTCAAAGCGATATTCGAAAAGCCGATCATTCCGATCCTCACCCGCGAACCGCGGGTTCCGCCGAACGTTGCGGCCGTGATTGAGACCGCACTGTCAAAACATGTCGAGTCGCGTTGGCGAACCGCCGGTGCGATGCGCGAGGCTCTGCTCAATTCTCTCAACTAACCGAACGCGATGCCTCAGTCATACAAACTACTTTCCGTTATCATCCCCGTTTATAACGAGAGTTTGACCATCAACGAGGTGATCGACAAGGTCTCGCGTGTCGATCTGCCGCTCGAACTTGAGATCATTGTCGTCGATGACGGTTCGACCGACGGCACCGTCGAGGCTCTCGAACTGAGCCGGGCAAAACTCAAACATACATATCTCACGCCGGTAAATATTGGAAAAGGAGCGGCCGTACGCATCGGGTTGACGCTGGCAACAGGCGACATTATTCTCATTCAGGACGCCGACCTCGAACTCGACCCAAACGAATATTGTGAGTTGCTCAAACCTATACTCACGGGCGAAGCCTCAGTGGTTTATGGATCGCGATTCTTGAAAAAGAACGACGTTCCGCGTATTCGCCTGCTTGCAAATCAGATGCTGACGCATGCGACGAATATTCTTTTCCGCACTCGACTGACCGATATGGAGACGGCCTATAAGGTCTTTACCCACGAGGCTGCGGGTAAGTTGAGACTCGAGGCAAACCGTTTTGATATTGAGCCTGAGATCACGGCGCAATTTGCGCGATCAGGATTTAAGATCGCCGAGGTGCCTATATCGTACAGGCCTAGAACGACGCTTGAGGGTAAAAAGATCAAATGGAAAGACGGCGTCAAGGCAATGTGGACGCTGATAAAGTATCGTCTTCGTTAGCTCGAACGCAGGAGATCGCCCCGAGTAATCCCACCAACACCCACAGATGCCTTGCGTCCTCAAACGCGCCACCCAGACCTTGATACAAAAATGCACCGACGAACGCAATAGATAAAGCAACGTGAAAGTATTGCCCGTTAACTCCATCCGTAATGCTAAATCTGCATCGCGTTAACAAATAGATAAGTAGCAATATAAATGCGGTTAGCCCGAAGACGCCGGTTTGTCCCAAAACATTCAGCCAGATGTTGTGAGCATCACGAAGCAATTGTTGCATCCCTGATAAAACTTCATATCGTGTATTTGCAACATCCATTCCGGTGCCTTTGCCAAACCACGGATATTGACGCACCGTTTGTAGGGTGTCTTGCCAGACGAGGACGCGGACTGATGGCTCAAGATTCTTTTCTATAAATGGCAGCGGTATTTCTTGAGCGGTATTATTGGTATCAGGCGAAACGAGTGTTGCCGCAAATGCTAAAACGGCGAGGAGAATGCCGCAAGCCAATGCTGGTTTTGCAAACCATTTTTTTTGCCATACGGCCCAAATCCATAGCCCGACGCTCAGGGCGATCCCGCCCAGACCCGGTGAGATCGAAAATAGTGCGGAGAAAAGTGTTCCGGCTCCCAAGATAATGGCCGTTCGCTTTCTTATCCAGCCAAGGTGGGCGGCGACGAAGATAAGCACTACGCTGACGTTGAGAAAATTACAGAGCATATTCGCATTGGCGAACAAGGCGTGAATACGCGGATAATCTCCCGCCGGCAAACTGCCAAGATGCGATAGAAAGTAGTTGTCGAAATCAGTTTTGAAGCCGAGATAAAAGAGCAAGAATCCGGCGACAGATGCCAGCGCCGTAATTGCGGTTCCGGAAAGCCAGGCGTATACAATGTGTTTGCGAAACTGTCTGTCGCTCGACAGGTTGAACGTCAGAAAACAAAGTCCAAAGAGATAGTATTCGCCGAGCAGCTTATAGAAACTCTTCGTAGGATCTACCGAAAGAATGGTGGAGATGGTGAAGGCAGCAGCGTACAGTCCAATATATAAAAAGAGCCGGTCAATGCGAATGGTGGTTTCGCTCCTGATGATCGCGACACACCAAAGCCCAAACGATCCAAGGAAGATGAGATCGGTGTAGGGAACTAACAGGCCAAAAAGTGTGAAATTGAATGGCCGGACAAGCGGCAGTGAAAATACCAGCAGTAAGAAGAGATATTTGGAAAGTCTTAACGCCATCATTTATCAGCTTTGCTAGTTTAGCAAAGATCGCACGACATAAATTAACGGATAACACCCTTTTATACACCGCGATTCGCTGATAAATTGATTCAAGGAGGATTATTATGACGAGAGCTTACTTAATGTGTCTGGTGTTGTTATCGATGGGAGCGATCGCTGTCGCTCAGAGCCAACCCAAACCCGATTCGGATTTTGACAGGGTCAGGATCTGGAATTCGAACGTCAACTATTACGACTATCCGCAGGCATCGGAGGCATGTTCGTTTTGCATGACAGACCCGCATCCGCTGCTCGGGCAATATGCGGGAAAGGATGTGTGGCGGCCCGTATTTAATGACCCAAAGAAACTGTTTAGGCCGCTCGTCAATATTTCGCCCACCATCCGGATGGTCAACAATGGCAGCTGGACAACGCTCAACAGCTTTACTCACGTTCTAAATAATGGGAAAACTCCGGGTGGTGCTGCTCGCGGCGGACATTTCATCCTGTCTAGCGCCCAAAATCCGACATTGGGTAGGTCGTCAGCGGGAAATATGAGTCTGACCGCTCTCGAAGGATTTATGTATCTCCGTTCGCAGGATGAGGCCGAGGCTACAGCAATCAAGGCTCTAACGATCGTCGGGGGTAATGGTTATGCGACCCCAAATAAAACCCCGATGTACGGGATCAGGGCGATCGTTCGAGGAGGTCACGGTGGAACAACTGTGTTACAGACCGCAGGTGAATTTACAGCAGGTAGCGCCGGAGGAGGGCTTGGCAATATCAATGAAGCGAGAGGGATCAGCGTCAAGGTCACCGGATTGCCGTTAGGTGAGATCACTGTTGCAAAAGGATTAACGTTGGAGGGTTGGGAAGCCGATAACGACGGAAAATACGGTACGAGTTATGGTATCTACGCTGACAGTTCGATCGACCGTGGAAAGGACCGCTACTTTATCTATTCCACCTCGACCTCGCCGAGTTTCTACGGCGGCAAACAGATATTTGACGCGACGAACACGCCTCGCGGCACTACTGGTGATCAGAAAATAGATAAGCCTAGCTTTTCGGTGAATTTCAAAGCGGGGACCACCGAACTCAAGGTCTCCAATTCGTTCATTACCGAAAACACCTATGTCCTCTGTACGGTGCAGACAAATGATGCCACAGCGATCCTGAAAAATGCGACCCCGGGTGCGGGATCAGTCGTGATCAGGCTAAAGGAAAAGCCCACAGCGGAGACTCGTGTTGCCTGTCTGGCCGTTAATTAAACCTGTTAGGGCAGCAGCATCACCTTTGCTTCGCCCTTAACTGTGATCTCGTCGTTTTGATTTGTGCAAACCGTTTCGAGCGTGATGATGCCTTTTTCTTCGCGAATGTTTGTGACCGTCGCGGTCGTAGCGATCGTATCGTCAATAAAAACGGGTGCGACAAATCTCATGGTCTGTGACAGATATACGATCTTGCGGGCCTCAAATTCGTATCCGAGCACCGCTGAGATAAACGCCCCGCTTAGCATACCGTGGGCAATGCGGCGGCCAAATCGGGTGGTTTTGGCAAACTCTTCGTCAAGGTGAATAGGGTTGAAGTCTCCAGAAACTTCGGCAAATGTGCGGATCAGTTCATCCGTCACAACTCGCGTTTTTGAAAATGTATCCCCGATCTTGATATCCATAATTTAGCTCAAAGTCTCTTCGAGATTTTTGACATTCATCTCAGCAAGAGCTGCATTTATCACACCGCCGATCATAAGTGCGGTCGCGGTCAGATACAGCCAAAGCATCATAATTATCACCGCCCCGAGCGAACCGTAGGCTTTGTTGTAGGTGTTAAAATAACTGAGATAGGTTCTGAAACCCGTTGTGAAAACGATCCAAAGCAAGATCGCCACGAGCGACCCGTAAGTAATCCAGATCCATTTGAACGTCTTAAAATCCGGCAGTAGATTGTAAATGATCTCGCATGCAAACAGCATAACGATCAAGATCGACACCCATTGTATTGCGATCAAAACCATCGGCGACGTGACCTGGAAACCCAAGCCGGCTAGTCCCAACTGCACCAATTGCCATCCGTAAAAAACGATCGCGAGCGTAACCATCGTCAGGACCGTTACGACAAATGTGAACACGATGGATTCCAGTTTTGTTCGCACCCAGAGACGTGTTTCTTTGAGATTATTTATCGAGTTCAACGCGCTACGGATCGCGTCCACACCTGCTGATGCAGACCACAGCGCAATGATCAGGCCAAGTGTCGCTTTTCCGGTCGAACTATTTGCTACGATCTCGTCGATGGTTTTCCTGACCAGCTCAAAAACCGTGAGAGGCATTATCTGCCGCAGGTACGAGAATAACTCGTTGCGAAGCCCCTCAGATGTTTCCAGTACAATACCAAAAAGGCTTACGAGAAAATATAGCAGCGGGAACAGAGCAAATGAAAAATAGAAAGCGACCTGCGCCGCCCGGTTAAAAATATCGGCGTCAAACGACCGCTCGTACAGCAGTACAAAAAATCGCTTCCATTCAAATGCTTTTGCCGCTGCCATTTCTAGTTACCCGCGGGCACGTTCGAGCAAGGTCATCGTGAGAACCGACAACATCACCTTTGTCTCTTCGTCATCACCCATTTGTGTCAGCGGTTCGAGTTGGAAAACACCTTCGAAAAAAGCGGGCTGTTTCTTTAGGCGAGCTACTTGGGCACCGTCCATACGCGACACGATATATGACGGGTTGAAAAAATATCCGGTAAACATACCCAACAAAGGTATCTCTCCGAGCAGAGAATCGACCACTTTGATCCAGCCGTTTTCTTCGTGGATCTCCATCGTTTGAGTGCCGCTCTCGTCAAAGATCATATAGTGGGCCTTGAATATCGACCGCATACCTTTGCGGCTGATCGACCCGAGCGATTGGCCGGATGCACTGGTGAAATTATATTTGGCCGAAAAATCAATGATGCGGTCGGCCTTGATGTTAAAAAGATGCTGCGTCTGCCCTTCGTCAGCAAAGACGTTGATGTCCTCTTTCAGCTTGAGCAGCTTTTGCTTTACATAGCCGATAAGGTTGCCATTAGCGTCGCGAACATAGATCTGGCTGGCAAGAGCCAGCAGTTTGAAAGACAGGGTTAATGGATAGTTCATTATTTCTCCTTAAAGATTCTCGGCACTCTAGGGCTGATGCCGCATGTGATCTCGTACCCAATTGTGTCAATTTCTTTTGCAATATCGGCCGCTGTGATTGAGCAGCCGTTTGACGTTCCGATCAGCAAAACCTCATCGCCAACCGCCACTCCCTCGATATCTGTAACATCGATCAATGTCCAGTCCATCGAAATGCGTCCGACGACGGGAGCGGCAACGCCGTTAATAATGACGCGCCCGCGAACTGAATTATTACGGGGATAACCGTCAGCATATCCGACCGGAACTAGGGCGACCAATGATTCACGTTTGGTAAAGAACGTGCGGCCATAACCCAGACTCTCGCCCGCTGCGATCTGTTTAATATGAGCGATCTCCGAACGCAAAGAAAGAACGGGCTTTAGCTCGGGTGCTTTTGTATCCGGGCTCAATATGTCATCGAGCAAGCCATACAAAGCACCGCCAAGACGCACCATATTGCCGCGTGAATCAGCGTGCCGCACCGCTCCCGGTGAATTTGCAAGATCGATCCATTCGGGCAAATGACCGGCATCGCGGAACTGATCGACCGCTACATTAAACCGCTTGACCTGCTGCTGCGTGAATTCGTCCTCAGAAGGATTCTCCGCCGATGCAAAATGCGTCATCAATCCGTTAACATGCAGGTTTTCGTAACGTTTCACACTCGCCGCAAACTCCGCGGCCCGTTCGTATCTAACGCCGACGCGGCCCATGCCGGTGTCGATCTTGACGTGGATGTCGATGCATATCCCGACACCCGTGGCGTATTTGTTTAGCAGATCGGCGATATGCTCGTCAAAGATAACGGGCGTCAGATGATGTTCGACGATCAGCGATTCTTGTCCGGGCCAAAATGATCCGAGGCAGAGGATCGGTCGCGTCACCCCGGCTTGCCTTAGCTCGACGCCTTCCTCAGGGATCGCGACGCCAAACCAATCAACGCCCTCAGCCTGTAGTCGCAGTGCACACTCCACGGCACCGTGGCCGTAGGCGTCAGCCTTGACGACAGCCATATATTTCAGGTCGCTGCCGATGAATTGTTTGGACGACTGAAAATTAAAGGCGAGAGCGTCCAGGTCTATCAGTGCGGCGGTAGGGCGTTTATTTGGTGGTGGTGTCATCTTTGACTGGAGCGGCAAGCATCCTTGCTTGCCAGAATGCGAAGCAGTCTTATCACTTGATCTGAGATCCGGCGAACGAATTACAAACGCTTTGCGTTTGGGCAAGCAAGATGCTCGCCGCTCCAATCAAAGCGGTATATTCCCGTGTTTCTTCGGCGGATTTGTATCACGCTTGTTTTGCAACAACGATAACGCACGGATCAGCTTTGGCCGCGTGTATTTTGGTTCGATTACCTCGTCGATATAACCTCGTTCGGCGGCGACGTATGGGTTTGCGAACTTATCCGTGAACTCCGCAACCTTGCCCAAACGATAGGCCTCATCATTTTCGGCGATTTCGCGTTTTAGCAACACTCCGACTGCTCCCTCAGCTCCCATTACGGCGATCTCGGCAGTCGGATACGCAAAGTTAATGTCCGTCCTGATGTGTTTCGAAGCCATCACGCAATACGCTCCGCCGTAGGCTTTGCGGGTGATGACGGTTATCTTTGGCACGGTCGCTTCGGCGAACGCGTAAAGTAGTTTCGCTCCGTGGCGGATGATGCCGAGATGCTCCTGATTGACGCCGGGTAGAAAGCCGGGGACGTCCTCGAATGTGATCAGCGGAATGTTGAAACAGTCGCAGAACCGCACAAATCTCGCCGCTTTGACCGAAGCGTCTATGTCGAGAACACCTGCAAGATATGCAGGTTGGTTCGCAACGATCCCGACCGAAAAGCCGCCGAGACGTGCAAATCCGACGACGATATTTGGTGCGTAATGCTCCTGCACCTCAAAGAAATAGTTCTCATCAACGACGTTGTGGACGATGTCGCGGATGTCGTAAGGCTGCGTCGGCGATTCGGGGACGATCGAATTCATCGATTCATCCGCACGATCCGAAGGGTCGGTCGTCGGGAGGAAGGGTGGCGACTCCATGTTGTTCGAAGGCATGAACGACAGCAACTCGCGGGTGATGCGCAGGGCGTGTTCGTCGTTGTCAGCCGCAAAATGTGCGACACCCGATTTGGCGTTATGCGTCATCGCACCGCCAAGCTCGTCTTTGGTCACGTCCTCGTGCGTGACGGTTTTGATCACGTCCGGCCCGGTGATGAACATATACGACGTGTCCTTGACCATCACGTTAAAGTCCGTAATTGCAGGCGAATAGACCGCACCGCCCGCGCAAGGGCCGAGGATGCAGCTGATCTGCGGGACAACCCCGCTGGTCATAACGTTTCGCAGGAAAATATCAGCGTAACCGCCAAGCGAAACGACGCCCTCTTGAATGCGGGCACCGCCGGAATCGTTTAGCCCGATCACCGGAGCACCGACCTTGATGGCCATGTCCATGACCTTGCAGATCTTCTGGGCGTGCGTCTCGCTCAAACTCCCGCCAAAGACAGTAAAATCCTGTGCGAAAACAAACACCTCGCGGCCATCGACAAGCCCGTGGCCCGTTATAACGCCGTCGCCGGGGAATTTTTGCTCTTCCATTCCAAAATCGGTCGAGCGGTGCACGACAAACTTGTCAAACTCCTCAAAACTGCCGTCATCAAGGAAAAATTCGACCCGCTCACGAGCCGTCATCTTGCCCGCGGCCTTTTGCTTTTCGATGCGTTTCGCACCGCCGCCCTCTTCGGCGACCCGCGATCTTTCTTTGAGTAGTTCGATCTTGCTTTTAGCTTTCGATTCCGGCTGCATATCGCATAAGTTTAGCCATTTTCAGGGGTTTTTCAAAATCCGACGGGAAATGATTAAATTGATGTGCAATGAACGAGATCGAAAAAATATCAAGCCGCGACAATCATCGTATGGTAAACGCACGTAAGGTGCGTGACGGACGCGAAGACGGGCGGATCTTTGTCGAAGGGAAGCGGCTGGCGGCGGAGGCTTTGCGGTCGGGGATTGCCGTCGATGAATGCTTTTTTGTGAGCGGTTTTGACAATGACGACCTGTTGTATGCGGCTGCGGATAAGGCGGAGAGAACTTTTGAGCTTTCGGCAAAGCTGTTTGATTCGATAGCAGACACTAAAAGCCCGCAAGGCATCATTCTCATTGCAAAACGCCCGCCAAACGGCAGGGAAATGATCGAGCATCGGCTGCGTGCGGGTAATTCGACGCTGCCGCTCGTGCTGTTTTTGAAAGAGATCAATAATCCCGCAAATCTGGGTGCGATACTCCGTACGGCTGAGGCGGCGGGTGTTTCGGGCGTGATCGTCTCGACGGGCTCGGCGGATGTTTATTCGGCAAAAGCAACCAGAGCGGCTATGGGTGCGAGCTTTCGCGTGCCGGTCTGGGACGGCGTGACGTTTGACGAGGGCGTCGAGTGGGCAAAGGGTTTAGGTTTGACGACGATCGCCGCGGACATCTCGGCGGATAAGAGCTATGCAGATACTGATTGGACGGATAGCGCGATGCTGATATTCGGTACGGAAGCACACGGCCTGAGCGTCGAAGAGTTGGCAAGCGTGAATAACAAGATACTCATCCCAATGGCCGACGGCGTCGAGAGCCTAAACCTCGCCGTTTCCGCCGGGATCATAATGTTTGAGGCGGTCCGACAACTGACAACTGACAACGGATAACTGAGATCTGACTACTGACTACCGACTACTGACGTTGGCGTTAGTATTCGCGGGCTTTTTCGCCGCTTCGAATTCCTTTTTCAACATATTCTGGATCGTCGTGTCGCTAGTCACCGCAAGCAGGATCGCTATATCATCGCGAAGGACATCGGCATTGGTCGGATCGGCTTCGGCAAGGCGTTCACGAGCCGCGAGGAAGGCGGTTCGGGCTTTAACGTAATCGCCTGTCAGCAGATACGCGCGGCCGACGAGGTAATAATCTTCGGCATCCTGCGGCGAGGAATTTTTCTGCACATAACCGGCAGGATCTTTATCGACAGCACGGCGGTTCTCTTCGAAAGCACTCAGAGGGATATTTGCCGAACGCATTTCTGATAATTGCGGCAGCGGCGTGTCTACCGCTCTCGGGGCGAGGGCAAAATGATAAACCCCAAGCCCGATCGCACTCCCGATCACAAGCATCCCGACAGCGGTAGCTATACGGCCAAACGAGCCTGACTTTTCCGGTTCGTCGGATGTAGCATCGCCACCAAACATAGAGAAAGGCTCTTCGGCCGATCTATCGTCGATCACAGGCTCATCTTCCGAAATGGGTGATAGGGCGATATTCCCTATATGCGGTTCCGGCTCAAATGCTTGCTCAAGGGCTGGCTCGGCTGATTTTTCTTCGATAACCGAGGCGGCATCCGGGGCGATATCCGGAGATGCCGGTATCTCAAGCTGCTGTGTTTCAAGCTCAAGCAGCTCGGATTCGTCTCCGATCACTGATCTTGCCGTAGCGACGGTCGGTTCGTCTTCTTCCATCACCAGCGGGGCGGTGAACTGGATCGTCTCGGCGTCTGTGTCAACTGTAGCGGCGGAAACTTTTACGACGACGGCGGTGAGGTTGTCTTCAGCACCGCGTTCGTAACAGAGGCCTTTGAGGTATTCGCAAATATCGACCGGATCGCCGCCAAACGTCAGAACACCCTTTATCTCGGCGTCGGCGATATGCCGCGTAATGCCGTCTGAGCAGATCAGAAAGGACGTACCAGGCTCGATCATGATCGTTTTGATCTCGACATCGACGCTTCCTTCGGCACCGAGAGCACGGCTGATGACGTTACGGCTCGGGTGATTTTCGGCCTGCTCTTCGGTCATACGTCCGGCACGGACCTCGTCGGCAACCACTGAATGATCGTCAGTTTCACGGTAAAGATCACCTTCTCGGTCGACACGGTAAAGCCGCGAATCACCGACATGCCCGATAGTCGCGACTTGGCCGTCAATATGCAGCGCAACAATAGTCGTTGCCATCGAGGCAAGCTGCGGTAACTCCTGCGCCATCTGATATATCGCAGTGTTCGCTCGCTCGATGGCCGTACGCATCACCGTTTCGACATCGGCCCCTGCCGGTAGATTGATAAATGCTTCGCCGAGGATCTCCATCGCCATTTGCGACGCAACCTCACCAGCCTGGGCACCGCCGACACCGTCAGCAACGGCAAAGATCCCGCTTTTGTTCATTTCGAGGAATGAATCCTCGTTTTGAGGGCGTTTCTCACTCAAGCCGCGATCGCTTACTGCGGCTGATAAAATGCGGGTGCTGTTATCCATTAAGGCACTCTCCAAAACTATTATTATCTTTAACTTACGTCTGTTTTATTCAGGCGTTACTTCAAACTGATCTTTGCGGCGGTCCATCGCGTTTCGATGCGAAAATGCCATCAGCATCCCGAGCATACAAAAGCTCGTGATCAGGCTAAATCCGCCGTGGCTGACAAACGGCAGCGTGATTCCCGTCATCGGTAGTGCCCTCGTTATGCCCCCTATGTTAACCAAGGCCTGAAACCCGATGAACGCCGACAGGCCAATTCCGCACAATTTGCTGAACATATCACGCGATTCGCGGGCAGTTTGGACCCCGGCACTGACAAACACGATCAGGGCAAAGGTTACCAACAAACCCCCAAAAAGTCCAAGTTCTTCGGCCAGGGCCGAGAAGATGTAATCCGAATCCGCGACCGGTATCAACTCGGGATATCCAAGGCCAAGGCCCCGTCCGGTCGTGCCGCCCGAAGCGAGTCCAAATGTCGCCTGTGCGGGCTGAAACGCTAAAATATCAAACCATGCATCGACGTTGATCGTCCGCTGCAGGTCGGGATCCTCGGCAAGCATTTTTGGCAGATTCGGGTCCTTTTCGACGAGCTTTTGATAGTATTCATCGTAATCGCTCTTCCACCAGTCCGTTTGGGGATCCGGAGGGTTAAATCCGTCCAACCACAGATGAAACCGTTGCTGAATGCGATCTGGCAGAATATTCTTGACCGGCGCGGCCGCGCTAGGCAAAAGCGGGATCTTTTCCTGAGTGCTTGCTGGCAAAGCTCCGACCACCAATATCGAAACGACCAGTAAAACACTCCCGACAAGCACAAACCGCTGCGAAAATCGTCTGACCGCGATCAAATACAGCGTCGCGTAAACGGAGCTAAATACCATCATCTGCCCGAAATCTTTGAGCAGAAAGAATGGCAAAAACGGCAGCGCAGCCATAAAAACGAGCGGCAACACGTCCTTTGCGCGCGGAATGCCCCAATATGTGCGAGCAAGATTACGATAAAGCACGGCTAAGATCGCTGCGAAACCTATCAGGAAGGGAATTTTCGCGGGTTCCCAAGGAGTCATATTACCGATCGATTTACCAGCCCGCGACGTTATCGCCGCTAAAATGAGCGGCCCGAGCGTCAGCAACACGATCAGAAAGCCGTTCTTTTGCAGTAGTTTGAGCACGTCCTCGCGTCGAATGATGATAAACGCCGCGATCAATCCAAAAAAGGCGAGGAGCGGATTGATGGTCCTACCGGACACCAATACGCTGCCGAATGTTTCCGGGGCCGGTCGTGGCTTTTCAGCAGAAAGATCGACCGGCGACGGCGGAGTAGCGGGTAGCCCCATTATCTGCTTTTTTTCCGCCGAATAATTTTCCTGAATGTAACGAAGCTGCAGTGTCTTAAGCTTTTCCTGCCTTGCCTCAGCCTTATCTTTTCGCGAGGTGTATTCGGGATCACTAAACAAACGATATTGAACGGTCAGGCCTATCGAAAAAAGTAGCACCGCCGATGTGTACAGCGTCCAATTGCCGTCAAATCTAATAAATCGCTTTAAGAAGATCGGAATAACTGCAAGTAAAGAAAGGAGAAACAGATTTCGGAAAACTGTTAGGGAAGAGGTCTCATATCCACGGATCAGTGCCCCGTAATAGATCGAATAGTGTGAGATCGCCGTGATAAACACGATCAAAACGAGGATGAAGAAATGTGATGATGTTCGGTTTTT
>Ga0138256_10004017_pt1 | contig 15619 bp, 11 predicted proteins | sample KNB2016incub_MG_FD_105486 | JGI IMG/M metagenome (GOLD analysis project Ga0138256, IMG submission 105486) | Active sludge microbial communities from wastewater in Klosterneuburg, Austria - KNB2014incub_MG | ecosystem: Engineered > WWTP > Activated sludge > Unclassified | place: Austria... | reverse complement strand
TGCCGGCGAAGTAGGCGCCGCCGCCACGCCCGCCGCCCGCGGCATAGTTGCTCGCCAGGATCGCCGGCATCGTCGGTTCGTTTCCGGTAGCGTTGATGTACGACCCGCCGACGGCGGCGATGCCGCCACCGTCGCCGCTCAAGGCGCCATTCTCGGCGATCTCGGAGACGTCCGGGAGGTCTCCGGCCGCGCTGTTGTAGGTCCGCCAGTGCAGGCTGCAGGCGTCGAGATAGAGCCCGCCGCCGGATTGAGCCGCCGTGTTCTCGGTGATGAACGATCCGTACTGGAGAATCACCGTGCCGCCGGCCTCGCAGTAGATTCCGCCACCGTTTCCGGTGGTCGCCTCTCCGAAGACGATCCGAGACCCGGACTCCACGGTGAGCTGGGTGTCGGGTCCACTCATCCAGACGTTTCCCCCGTCGGCGGCCTGGCCACCGAGGAGAGTGGCGGTGGTGAGCTGCGCCCGGCCTTGCTCCTCGAGGCGAATGGCGCGGCCGGCGCTGGGACCCATGTCGATTCGGACCTTGCGCAGGTTGAGATTCACCGTGCTCGTGCCGTGGATCCAGAAGGCGTCGTGGGCGCCCGGGACGCTGATGATCGCCGGCGAACCGCCACTGGCGTCGCCACAGAACCCGAACCCGCCCTCGAGGATGATGGAGTCGTTCGTGATCTCGATCAGGCCGCCCAGCGGCGGCGGGCCCGCGGCGACCTTGATGAAGTCGGGGCTCGTGCCGTTGGCGAGTGCGGCCGCGAATGCCGCGTCGAGTGTCGTATGCGTGCAGCCCGCGCCGCTTCCGACCCAGTAGGTGTCGGCTGCGGCCGGCTGGCCAAGCAGGCCGCCGAGGAGCGCACAGAAAGCGATGACTTCGGGGATGCCGCGTCGGCGACTGGAAATGGAGAGTGGGTGCATCGTGGGCCTCCACTCAACCTCCACGCTAATTGTGACCTCCCCCTGCCATGGGCCCCTCCGGGCCTTCCCGAGACCCCTCCGGTATGCTGAGGCATCTTGAAGATCGAGGCCGGAGCGATCACGGTGGCGCTCGGGCGGCTGCGCGGCGGCGAGGCGGCGGCGCTCGACGAGCTCGTCGAGCTGCTCTATCGCGATCTGCGCCTCGCCGCCCACCGTCAGCGCGGCAAGATGGGGCGGGCGGCCGGTTTCGATACCACCGCGCTGGTCAGTGAGACCTACCTTCGCCTGGCCAAGGCGGAGGTGCTGACGCTCGCCGACCGCGAGCACTTTCTTGCCGTCGCCAGCCGCGCCATGCGCCAGGTGTTGATCGACGAGCTGCGCCACCGCCGGCGCCAGCGGCGCGGTGGCGCCGCCGACCCGGTGACGCTCGGCGCGGCGCAGGAGATGCCGGCGTCGATGACCTCACCCGAAGCCCTGCTCGACCTCGACGACGCCCTGGTGGAGCTCGAGGAGATCGAGCCCCGCCTGGTGCGCGTCCTCGAATGCCGGGTCTTCGGCGGCATGAGCGAAGAGGAGATCGGCGTCGCCCTCGGCATCTCCTGGCGCACCGTCCACCGTGACTGGGTCAAAGCCCGCGGCTGGCTCGCCCTCAAGCTCTCGCCACAGGCGATCTGAGGTCGCGACTCTTTCGAAGCCGTCAGGGCAGGGTGCTGGACCAACGCCCGAAACCCGCGCCCTCGAAGCCGTCGCCGAAGACCTCGGGCTGCCACTCGTCGGCCCCGAGATCGAAGGGGCCGATGATGTTGCCGAGCGCAGGATCGTCGAAGCCCCGCGCGAAGCCGTCGATGTCTTCCCGGAAGGGGACATAGTGCGAGGAGTCGCAATAGTCCCCGGCCGGCGAAAAATGAGCCAGGGCGAAGTCGGTGGGCGTGGAGAGGCGGAAGATGAGTGTCGGGTCGGGGACGACGGTGACGACCGAGGCACCCCCCGGGAAGGAGGCGATCTCCTTCGTCACGATGCAGTGGATGTTCGCGGGCGGCGGTGGCGCCTCGAAGGTCTTGGATGCATTCACGATGCTCGAGAAGAACTCGAGAGTCGCGGTCGGTTCCACTTGGAAGACCCCGACTCCCGCCGCCACGGTCTGTTCGACGATCGTCGTGAAGGCGATCGTCGCGAACGAACCCGCCTCGACGAGAATTCGGCTCGCTTCCGTCGCTCCCGTCGCTCCCGGGTCGTTCGCATACAGGAGGACCCCTTCGAGCTGGAGCGTTGCGCCCGTTCCGCGGACCGCGATCGCCGCCCCGTCGCCGGAAGTCATGCTGCGGTTCTCGTAGATCGAGGTCCTCGTCACGAACGCATTGGCGAGCTTGATGTCGAGGCCGCCGCCGGGAAGGCCGCCGCTCCGATTGTTGGCGAGAATCGAGCAGAGTTTGCCGAGGCCACAACGCGTGAAGTCTGCCTCCATGTTGAAATGGGCGCCGCTGCCGACGTGCACCCCGCCCCCAGGGCCGCCGGTCGTGTTTCCCGAAACGGTCGAATTCCAGAGGTGGGCCTCGGTTCCGCTCCCTTCGAGCGAGAGGCCCCCTCCAGCCCCGGAGACCGGGTCGGTCGCCTCGTTGTTCACGAGGTACGCCGGGGCGCCGCTCGCCATTCCGCGGAGCGTCACGTCGGCGCCGCCCTCCGCCGCAATTCCGCCGCCCTGTCCGGTGCTGGCCTTGTTGCCGGCGATCGACCCATGATGCCCGTCCGTCGGCGCCTCCCCTCCGTCGAAGTCCAGCTGGCAGTTGTCGAGAAAGAAACCGCCGCCCGAATGGGATGCTGTGTTGTTGTCGATGTTGGAATGGTCGGAGATGCGGATCCATCCGCCGGCCTCGCAGTAGATGCCGCCACCGTCACCTGTAGTGGCCTCGCCATCGACGATCCGGGAGGATCCGAGGAAGAGCTCGACGCTGCCGCTCATCCAGACATTGCCGCCTTCGGTGGCCTGCCCGCCGCCGATCTCCGTTGCGCCGAGAACGACCTGGGTGTTGTCCTCCAACTTGAGCCCGCGCCCGGCGCCTGAGCCGAGTTGGAGTGAGATGTCGTAGAGGTCGAAGTGGCGCTCCGTCGCGCCGCCGCCATGGACCCAGAAGGCATCGCCCGGCCCGGCGAAGGTGATCACGGTCTCTTCATAGAGCGGCACGGGCGTGCACCCGTCGGTGTAGCCGCCGAAGATACGAATCGCCTGATCGAAGACCTCGACCGGGGCGCTCAAGGTCAGGCTCGCCGTGTGGAGATAGATGTCGTCGTTGGTGGGGCCGTTGGCGGCGGCGGCGGCGACGGCCGACTCGAGCGTCGAATGCGTGCACGCCGCGCCGATGCCGACCTTGAAGATGGCAGCTTCCGCGTTAGTGACTCCTAGGCCGAGAACCACGGAGAAGGTGAGGGCGAGACGGCGAAGCCAGACGGACGACGAAGATGGGACCATGGACATGAAGGAGTCTCCTGCCCCTCTTCACGCCGATTGGAGCGCAAACCTGTCACTCCATCATTCTGGCGAGTGCCGCGCTGACCATCTTCGGGTCATCGGGGTCGGCCGCGGGTTCCTTGCCGAGCTCGCCGAGGAGGCGGGCGAGCCGCTCGCGCGCTTCGGGGCGCCGGCCCAGGCGGTCGAGGGCGTCGGCCGTGGCGAGCGCGATGTCGACCCGCCGTGAATTCGTTGGCGGGTTCTCGCGGGCGAGCAGCAGATCCGCCGCCTCGAGCTTCGCCAGGGCCGCGCTCGCGCGGCCGCGATCGAGGTCGTGGGTGGCCAGGAGCCGCAGGGTCTCGCCCTCGAGGTTCTCGTCGTCGGGGTAGAGGCGGCGGCGGGAGCTCGCGAGCCGGTCGAGGAACGCCTCGGTCGCGCCCGGCGCGCCGTGCTCGTCGAGCAGGCGGTGCATCCGGTTGGCAAAGCCGCTGGCGAGCCAGCTGTCGGGATTCGCGAACGCCTCGTTCATCACTTTCATGGCCCGGGCCGGATCGCCCGAGCGATCGTAGACCAGCGAAAGTGTGGAGAGGGCGTCGATCCACTTGCGGTCCGTCGCCGCGACGGCGCGTTCGGCGAGCGCGATCGCGAGCGCCGGCTGGCGCAGTTCCGTCGGTTCGCAGGAGACGGCGAAGTAGGCGAGGTCCGAGGTCAGGACCGGATCGAGGCCGGCCTCGCCCTGCGCCCGGCGGGCGAGGTCGAGGACGGCCAGCGTGGCGGCGCGCTCGGCGGCGGCATCGCCGCGGCGGCGATGGAAGGAGATCAGATTGCGCATCGTGCGCACGGTCACGGAATGAAGCTCCCCGTAGACGGCGCGAAAGGTCGAAAGGGCCCGGGCGTAGAGGTCGCCGGCGCGCGCGAACTCGCCGCGCGTCGAGAGCAGGATGGCGACCAGCTCCTGGGCACGCGCCGTCGAAGGATGATCCCGCCCGATGCCCGACTCCGCCAGCAGCAGGAGCTTCTCCCCTTCCGCTTCGGCGGCGGCGAACGCGCGCAGATCCCAGAGGATGAAAGCCAGGGTGAGGCGGGCGTCGAAGGTCGCGAGGCTCCCCGGAGGGAGCACGCGCTCGCCGAGCGCGATCGCCTGGTCGGCCGCCGCTCTCGCCTCCTTGCGATGGCGCAGGCGCCGCAGCACCTGCGCCCAGCTGTCGAGCGCGCGCACGCGGTCGGGATGATCCTCGCCCAGGAGGGTGGCGGTCTCTTCCACCAGGCGACGTGCCACCGGCTCGGTCGCCACGTCCTTCCTCTGCAGCGTCAGGTTCGCGACGAGGAGCGCGAGGGTCTCGAGCCGCGAGCGCCCAGCGCCCGCGACGGAGCGCAGCCCTTCCTCCGCCTCGCGCAGGAGCCTCTCCGCCGCGGCGTAGTTTCCCAGCCGCTGGGTGGCGAGTCCGAGGTAGGCGTGAGCCAGCCAGCGGCGCTCGGAAGCTCTGGCGCTCACCGGGGCGCTCGCCGCCAGATCGCGGTCGAGATTCTGCGCCAGATCGGCAGCGGCACGGTTGGCGGCGCGCGCCAGCAAGAGCTTGAGCTCGCGCATGTCGGCCGCGTGGGCGGCATCGGCCGGAAGCGCGAGGCTCGCGGCGAGCTCGCGTTCGCGCGCGATCTGGGCGTGGGCGAGGTCAAGCTCGCCGAGGCGAAGGAACGCCTCGGCGAGGACGCCGCGGACATGGTGCTCGACCGCGGGCTGGTCGGCGAGCGCGGTCGCCGCCCGGCGGGCCGCGAGCGCCAGCGCCTCCTGCACGAGGGGTTTGCGTCCGCGCGCCTCCTCCGGCGTCGCGGCGAGCAACAGGTCGTCGACCAGGAAGCCCTGAACCGCGCGCGCCTGCGCCTCCGAGGCCCGCGCGCGATCGCGCTGCGAGAGCGCGACGAGCAGGCCGGTCGCCAGGCCGGCGAAGGCGAGCGTCGCCGCGGCGAAGGCGAGCCGATGCCGCGCGACGAACTTGCGCGCGCGGTAGAGCCGCGCGCCGGCGAGCGCCGCGACTGGATAGCCGGCGAGCGAGCGGCGAACGTCGTCGGCGAGCGCCAGGACCGAGACGTAGCGCTCCTCCGGGTTCTTGCGCAGCGCCTTGAGGCAGATCTCGTCGAGGTCGCGCGCCGTGCCGCGCGAAAGGGTGCTCCTGGCCAGCTGGCTGGGTCGCGCCGGCTCGCGCTCGACGATCTCGCGCGCCAGGGAGAGCGCGCTCGTCGTTTCACCTCCGAACGGGCGCGCCCCCGTCAGCAGCTCGAACAGCAGCAGCCCGAGGGCGTGCACGTCGGTCGCCGTCGTCGCCGGCTTCCCCTCCACCTGTTCCGGCGCGGCGTAGCGCGGCGTGAGCAGGTGGTCGACGCTGCGCGTCAGGCCGCGGTCGTCCTCCTCGAGGAGCTTCGCGATCCCGAAGTCGAGGAGCTTGACTTCGCCCTCGCGAGTGACGAGCACGTTGGTCGGTTTGAGGTCGCGGTGAACCACCAGGCGAGCGTGGGCGTAGGCGACCGCATCGCACATCTTGAGGAAGATCGCGAGCTTGTCCGGGAGCGCGAGAGGGCGCTCGGCGAAATAGCGGTCGAGCGGCAATCCTTCGACATACTCGAGCGCGAGGTAGGGCGTGCCGTCCTCCGCCACGCCGCCGTCGATGAGACGCGCGATGTTCGGATGTTCGAGGCGCGCCAGGATCTGGCGCTCGCGTTCGAGCCGCTGCCCCAGCTCGCGCGTCCGCACCGAGGCCGGCAGCACCTTGACCGCGACGCGCTGCTCGAAGGCGCCGTCGGCGCGTTCGGCGAGGAAGACCTCGCCCATTCCGCCCGATCCGATCGCCTGCAGGAATCGCCAGGGGCCGCAGCGTTCTGCGGAGCGCGATTCGTCCGCAGCCGGTGCGAGCGCCGCCGCCACGCGCTGGCGAAGGGCGCCGGCCGGATTCGGCTCCTCGACGAGTGCCGCCCGGGCTGCGGCGAGGAGCTCCGCATCTTCGCCGGCGTTGCGCTGGAGAAATTCCGCCCGGCCGTCGGCCGGCAGATCGAGGGCTTCGTCCAGCAGGCGCGACAGTCGCTGGAACCGCGAATTTGCCGCGCCCTTCGCGTCGTCGTCGGCCACCGCCGGGATGCTACCGCAGGCCGCTCTCCGTGCCCGGTCTCGCCTGCGGGGCGTGGAAACGCAGCACGTAGGCGGCGAGGATCGCCGGTGCCAGCGCCGGCGGGAGGGTGGCGAAGATCTGCAGCGCGACGCCGCGATCGTCGATGCCGGTGGCACCCTCGGCGAAAGTGAGCGCCGCGACGGCGAGCGCGATGCCCGTCACCTCCCAACGCCGCCAACGCCGGTCGGGCGCGCGGCCGGTCTCGAGGGCAGCGCGCCAGCGCGCCCAGGCGAGGTGGATCGCGATCGCCTGCAGCGGCAAGGTCAGCACCAGGGTGTGGTTCCAGACCACCGGGGTCACCATGACGCAGCCGGCGAGGGCGACGGCGAGAAGCTGCTCGCGGTCGGCGACCCGGGCGCGCGCCACCGCAGCGACCCCGGCGAGCAGGAGCAGCGTCAGGATCGAGGCGCCCCCGGGAGCTTCCGCCAACGCCAGAAAACGGTGCAGCGACACCGTGCGCTCCAACACCCAGGTGTGGGGCCCGTGGCGCAGAAAGGCACCGAGCTCGGGATCGGCGAGCAGTGGCAGGGCCGCTGCGACAACGGCGACGGCGACCGCGAGTTGGTGCCGGTGCCCGCCTTTTTGCGGCCGGTGGAAGAAGAGCGCCGGCAGGGCGCCGAGCGCCAGCGGCTTCACGAGCAGGCTCGCGCCGAGCAGCAGGCCGCTCGCGACGGGGGTGCGTTCCCAGGCGAGCAGCGCCAGCACCAGCAGACCACCCACGGCAAAGGAGAGGTTGCCGAACTCGATCCCCTGCCGCACGCCGGGAGCAAACATGGCGTAGAGCAGCGCGAATCCGAGGCGCTGCCAGGGTCCGCGGGCGAGCCAGGCGGCGGCGCACCAGAGCACGACCGCCAGCCCGGCGAGCGACGCCCAGCGCAGCGGCAGGAAGGGGGAGGCGAGCGGAAGCTGGCGCAGGACCGCGCCCAGCCGCATGAGCGAAGGGGGATAGACGTAGCCGCCGTCGAGGTAGGGCGAACGGCCGTCGGCCTGCTGGAGTAAGGCCCTCTCCTGCGCCAGCTCGTCGCCGAGCGGGTCGACGCTGGTCACCGCCGGATAGAAGCGCAACAGGGTCGCGACGAAGATCGCGCCGACCGCGAGCGCATGCTGCCACCAGGCGAGTCGCCGTCCGGCCGCGGGGATCACGGCAACTCCGTCCTAGGTGCGCGCAGGAACCGGCAGCGGCCGTCCGTCCTGGCCGACGTGGACGAACACCATCTCGGCCGCGGTGACGGTGACTTTCGGTCCGCCGGGGTAGCCGCGCTCGGCCTCGACGGTGACCTCGACAGTGACCGAAGTGTTGCCCACGCGCTTCGTGCGGGTGAAGAAGCTCACCAGGTCGCCGACGAAAACCGGGGCATGAAAGACGACCTCGCGCATCGACACGGTCACGATCCTGCCGAACACCGTGCGGTGGGCTTCGACGGCGCCCGCCTGGTCGATGTAGGAGAGGATCACGCCGCCGAAGATGGTGCCCAGGGCGTTGGTGTCCTTCGGCATCATGATCACGCGGATGGCGGGCATCGTGTTGAATTCATTGTCCTGAGGCATCGGATTCTCCGCCCGGTGGAGTGGCTGCGTGCGCTGCGGGCTCCGCCCTGCATGCTATCTTAGAGGCCCTTCCGGACCCGCGATGGCGATCGATCCATCCTCTTCGATGCCGCTCCGCACCAGTGACGACCTGGGGCTTCTGCAGCGCATCGTCGACCGCCGGCCGGAGGCCCTGGCCGAACTCTACGATCGCTACGCGCCACTGCTGCTCGCGGTCACCCGTCGCATGCTGGCTACCGCCGCCGAGGCCGAAGAGGCGCTGCAGGAGACTTTCTTCCAGGTCTGGAATCAGGCCGAGCGTTTCGATTCCGGCCGATCTTCGGTTTCCGCCTGGCTGGTGTTCCTGGCGCGCGACCGGGCGCTCGCCCGGCTGCACCGGCGCCCGCTGGAGGAGCGCGGCAGTGCCGCGAAGCGGGCTGAGCTGGCCGGGATGTCCGAGGGCGGCGTCGAGACCCTCCCGGGTGTGTATATCGAGGGCGTGGCCGTAAAAGAGCGCCGGCAGCGTGTGCAGGAGGCCATGGCGGCGCTCTCGAAAGAGCACAAAGAGGTGCTCGAGATGGTCTTTTTCGACGGTCTCTCGCTGACCGAGATCGCCGAACGCAGCCGCACTCCGCTCAGCACGGTCAGGGGCCGGGCACTGCACGCGATGAAACATCTTCGGCGTGACCTCCGCGCCGAGATCCGGGAGCTCATGTGAGCGACGAGCTCGACCTGGAGGATCTCGCCGCACTGGGCGTGCTGGAGGACATCGCGCACGGCGCGGGGCAGGAGGATACCGCGCCGGTCGAACCTCCCCCGGCCGACGAAGCCGCCGAAGTCCTGCGGCGCCTCTACGTCGAAGGCCTGGGCCTGCTCGCCTATGAGTTGCTGCCGGCCCAGCCGCAACCGGGAACCCGAGCGTCGGTGCTGGCGCATCTGATCGGAGACGAGACCCAGGAGGTCTCGCCGCTGCTGATCGGCGCCGCGCACGCGGCCTTCGCTCCGGCGTCCCCGCCGCACTTCCCTCCTGCAGCGGTCTCGCCACCGACGCCGACATCGCCGACACCGCCCGCATCGCCGACACCGCCCGCATCGCCGGCATCGCCCTTCACCGCCAAGGCTCCGGCCCAGCTGCACCCGCCGGCGGAGCCCGCGACTCCGGGCGTCGCTGCGCACCGCGAGGCACAGGCCTGGCAGGTGACCCGGCGCAGCCGCTGGCCGGCCGTCTGGCTGACGCTCTTCGCGCTCGCCGCGGCCGGGCTGGGGGTCTGGGTGGCGATGCTGCAGTCGGAGATCGCCTACCGTGACACGCAGATCCGCGGCCTCGGCACCCGGCTGGCGGAGGTCGACCGGCTGAAGGGCGAGCTCGATGCTGTGCACTCCGAGCTGGCGGCACTCGAACAGCGCCACGCCTTCGTGACCGCGCCCTCGACGACGATCTTCGCCCTTCGGCCGCCCCTCGGGAGCCTGCAGCCGACCGCAAGGGGCAGTCTGTTCGTCGCCCCCGATCGGCGCCACTGGCAGCTCGAGGTCCGCGGCCTGAAGCCCGAACCCGAGCCGCAGGACTACCAGCTCTGGTTCATCGTCGACGGCCTGCCGCTCTCTGGCGGGGTCTTCGATGCCAGGCTCGGCACACCCGCCGTCCTCGAAGCCGGCTCCCTGCCGGCCGGCACGACCGCCGTCGCCATCACCCTCGAACGCAAGGGCGGCACGGCGAGCCCGACTTCGCCGATCCTGCTCACCGCCGCGAGCTCCGTCCAGATCTGACGCCCGCGCAGCCGAGCCCGGCTGTGAACGGTCTCACTTCGCCCGCGGCCGGTTCGCGGGAAGATCTGCGGCAGCTTTCGACCGCAAGCCCATGAAAATGCGACCGCTGACGCTCCGGATCCGCCGCGCGCTCGGCCTCACCGCGCTGCTCGCAGCGCTGTGCGCGTCCCGAATTCTCGCGCAGGATCTCTGGGTCTACGACAACGCGCTCGTCGGGGGATTCGAGGACTGGAGCTGGGCGACGCGGAATCTCGCGGCGACCGGCGACGTGCATTCGGCGCCGGCAGCGATCAGCTGGGAGCCGGACAACTGGCAAGGGCTCTACTTCCACAGCAACGCCGCCTTCGACTGCGCCGACTACCTCTCCCTGCGGCTCTGGGTGAAGGGCGTCGGCGGCAGCGGGCAGCAGATCGACCTCGCGATTCAGCTCGAAGGCGGCGCCCTGACGACGGTCGATCTCGACACTTACCTTCCGGCCGGCGGCATCTCCTCCTCCCAGTGGCGCGAGGCCGTGCTGCCCTTCGCGACCCTCGGCCTGACGAGCTGCAGTTTCAACGAGCTCGTCCTGCAGGCGGCGACGGCAGCGAATCAGCCCGAGGTGCGGGTGGACGACATCCGCTTCCTCTTCGATCCGACGCCGCCCGCGGTGGTCTCGATCGCGGTCGATCCCGCGCTCGACCGGCGGCCGATCTCGGATCTCGTCTACGGGGTGAATTTCGCCTCCCCGGCGCAGCTGGCCGCGGTCGGTTACCCGCTCAATCGCTGGGGCGGCAATCGCACGACGCGCTACAACTGGCAGCTCGACGTCGACAACAGCGCCGCCGACTGGTTCTTCACCAACTACACCGGGGAAGACGATCCGCCGAACCTCCCCGCGGGCTCGAGCGCCGACCTGTTCCTGCGCGATTCACGGGCGGCCCGTGCCGAGGTGGTCCTGACACTGCCGACGATCGGCCGCGTCGCCGGCCCGGACCGCCTGCGCCGCTGGGGTTTCTCCCAGACTCTCTACGGCCCGCAGCTCCAGGATGAGTGCGACCTCGCCCCGCCGGACTGGTGCAATCCGGACGCCGGCAACGGGCGCTGCACCCTGGCTGCGAACCCGCTGCACTGCGATGCGACAGGGCACATCGTCGGCAACGACGTGGACGACACGACCATCCCGGTCTCTCCTGCCTTCACCCGGGACTGGGCGGCGTTCGCGGCCAGTCGTGTCGGCCCCTCGTCGCGTGGCGGGGTGCGCTATTTCGCCCTCGACAACGAACCGATGCTGTGGAACTCGACCCATAGCGACATTCATCCGCAGCCGCCCACCTACGACGAGGTGTGGAGCCGCGGCCTCGCGGTCGCCGCTGCGGTGAAGGCCTACGACCCGACAGCCCAGATCCTGGGGCCCGATACCTGGGGCTGGTGCGACCTGTGGACCTCGGCGGCCGACGCCGCGAGCGGCCCATCCTGCATCGACGGCCCCGACCGCCAGGCGCACGGCGGTCTGCCGTTCGTCGCCTGGGTGCTGGCGCAGAGCTGCGCTCACCTCCAGTCGACCGGCGTCCGCCCGATCGACTATCTCGACGTGCACTACTACCCGCAGAGCAGCGAGGCGTTCGGCGGCGAGGCCTATGCCGCGCTCCGGCTGCAATCGACCCGCGAGCTCTGGGATCCGACCTACACCTCGGCCTCCTGGATCGGCGACGAAGTGGCGCTGATCCCCCGCTTGCGCGGTTGGATCGCGACCTACTGTCCGGGGACCCGTCTCGCCTTGACGGAGTATGCCTGGGGGGACGACGCCGCGCCGTCGGGCGGGCTCGCCCAGGCCGAGATCCTGGCCATCCTCGGCCGCGAGGGAGTCGACCTCGCGACGCGCTGGGTGGTGCCGGCCGCGGGCTCCAAGACCGAAGAGGCGTTCCGGCTGTTCCTGAACTACGACGGCGCCGGTGCGCGTGCGCTCGGGGATCGCATCCGGGCGGTTTCGAACGATGCCGCGCACGTCGGCGCCTTCGCGATCCGCGGCCACGCCGACGAGTTGCTGCTGCTGCTGTTCAACAAGGACGACGCGGCGCGGGAGGTCGTCGTGTCGATCGCCGGCAGCCTGACGGGGAACTTTGCGCTCCATCGATTCACTGCCACCACGGCCCTGGGGCCGGCCGGCTCCGCGAACCCCGCCGGCGGAGTGCTCTCTCTCACCCTGCCGCCGCTTTCCGCGACGCTCGCCCGCGGCCGGCTGGCGACGAACCTCATCTTCCAGGATCGTTTCGAGACCGCAACCTACCTCGGCTGGTCGGCGGCGGCGCCCTGAGCTTCGGCGTGCGCCGAGCTCAGTCCTTGGCCTTCTTGCCCGAGTTGTAGAGTGCCTCGAGGCCCTTCTTCGACAGCCGCTCGGCAAACTCGTCGACCCACTTGACGAACTTCGAGTCGGTCGTCGAGAGGTTGGAGCCGGAGACGACGCGGTGATGGATCGCGGCGACTAGGTCGCCCGACTTGACGTCGATGAACTTCATGTCGAAGGTGGTGTTGCCGGAGCCGGCGCCCATGCCGACCCAGAACTTCGCCGCGGCGCTGCCCTCGGTGCAGTCGACGATCCGCCCGACGACTTTGACGTCCCCCCCGGACTTCACGACGGTGACCGTCCCGGCGAGTCCGTTCCGGAAGGCCTCGGCGAAGATCTCCGGCATGTTGCTGGTGAGATTGTTGGCCAAGCGCTTGTCCTTGGCGTCGCGGTCGCCGGCCTTCTCTCCCAGAAGCTGCGGCTCCATCCACGCCGCGAAATTGACCTTCTTGCCGGAGAGGGAGAAGCCGGGCTTCACCCAGAGGTAGTCGATCTCGTCGGCCTTGCGGAACTCGCGGTCGTCGCCGTACCAGGAGGTGTCGAGCTTGCCTTCGTCGAGCGTGCGGCCGGCGCTCGCCGGGGCGAAGGGGAGGACGGCGAGAACCAGGGCGAGGCAGCAGATCTTCGGGATGGACATCAGAGGTCTCCTTGCTCGGTAGAAGGCGGTGCCGGACCGGCAGTAGCCGAATTCTAGTCCTCCCCACTTCTTTAGGGGTGGATCTCTCCCGGCCACGCCGCCGATATACTCGACCCCACATGTCGCCCAGCGCCCTCGTTCTCGCGGGCGGCTCCGGAACCCGTTTCTGGCCGTCGAGCCGTCGCCACCGTCCCAAGCAGTTCCTGTCGCTGGAAGGCGAACGCTCGCTCCTCCAGGCCACGGTCGATCGTCTGCGGCCGCTGGTGTCGCCGGAACAGGTCTGGATATCGACCACCGACGCGCTCGCGAGCGCTGTCGCGGAGCAGTTGCCCGAGGTTCCGCCCTCCCAGATCCTGACCGAGCCGGCGCCCCGCAACACAGCGCCGGCCATCGGCTGGTCGCTGCTCGCCATGCCGGAGGCGGTGCGCGAAGGGGTCGTGATCGTACTGCCCTCCGATCACCGGATCGCCGATCCGGCGCCTTTTCGCGCCGCGCTCGCCGCCGCCGCCGCCGAGGTCCTGCGCGAGCCCAGGATCCTCACGCTCGGCGTCGTTCCGGCGCGGCCGGAGACCGGCTTCGGCTATCTCGAAATGGCGGAGGAGCTCCCGGGGGGGCGTGGACTGCGCCGGGTGCGGCGCTTCACCGAGAAGCCCGATCTTGCCACCGCGGAAAGGTTCGTGGCCGACGGCGAGCATCTCTGGAACGCCGGCATCTTCGTCTTCCGCGGCAGCGTCCTGCTCGCCGGGCTGGAAAGGCATTCGCCGGAACTGGCTCGCGGGCTGGCCGAGATTGCGCAGTCCCCCGGCCGGGTGAGCGAGCTCTACCCGCGCCTGCAGTCGATCTCGATCGACTACGCCGTGATGGAGAAGTTCGAGGAGATGGCGGCGCTGCCGCTCGACTGTGGCTGGAGCGACCTCGGTTCCTGGGACGCCCTGGCCGGAATCCTGCCCGCCGATGCGGCCGGCAACGTCGCGCGCGGCGGAGCGATCGTCGTGGACGGGGCGCGCAACATCACCTTCGCGGAGGACGGGACGATCGCCATACTCGGCCTCTCGGATCTGATCGTCGTGCGGTCGGGCGATGCCGTCCTGGTGGCGAAGCGCAAGGACGCGCAGGAGGTCCGGCGTATCGTCGATCAGCTGGCGGCCTCGGGCCGCAAAGAACTGCTCTAGGACCTCGCCGATCATGCAGAAGAAGATCCCGCGCTCCGGAGCGTTCTCGGAGCGTCTGAATCGCTGGGCGATCGATCGCGGCTTTCCAATTCTCGCTTGGATCGCGCCGCGGGCGCCGCGCTGGTTTCTCTTCCTCCACGCGCGCTGGATCATCGCCCTCGTCTTCTTCTTCCACTCGAGTCCCAAGCGCGCCATCGAGCGCAATCTCGCCCGGGTCCTCGGCGATGCGCCCGGCTCCGCCGCCGTGCGGCGGGCGACGAACGCGATGCTGCGCCACCTCGCCTACTACTGGGTCGATCTCTTCCGCTTTCCGCAGCTGCCGCGGGAGCGTCTGCGCGAGCTCATCGTCGGCGGGGACTTGCGGGCGCTCGATCCGTTGAAGGAGCTGCTGGCGACCGGCCAGCGGGTCCTCCTGATGACCGCTCATCTCGGCAACTGGGAGCTCGGGGCGGTGATGCTCGGGCAGGCCGACATTCCGCTCGCCATCATCTACGTGCCGGACGAGTTCGAGCAGGCGGAACAGTTCCGCAGCCACATGCGCGGGCTGTCGAACGTCAGCGAGATTCCGCTCCCGGCCGACGATCGTTTCGCGAGCCTCGCGGTGTTGCGCGCTTTCGGCGAGGGCCGGGTCGTCGCCCTCCAGGGCGATCGCGACTTCCGCGACAGCGGCGTCGAGCTCTCCTTCTTCGGGGCGAAGGCCAGCTTCCCGACTGGGCCGTTCCATCTCGCCCGGATGACTGGCGCGGTCCTGCTCCCGACCTTCATCGCCTATGCGCCCGACCTGCGCTTCGAGGTCGCGCACGGCGCCCCGATCCGCGTTGCCCGCACGGCCGATCGCGACGGCGATGTGCGCGCGGCGATGGAGAACTGGGTCGTGACGCTGGAGGATGCGGTGCGGCGGTGGCCGACGCAGTGGTACACCTTCTACGATTTCTGGCCACCGGAGGCGGGCCCGGCATGAGCCGCGTGACCCGCGTCGCGACCGCCCGGGGCCTCGGCCCTTTGTTCGCCGAGCCCGCCGTCCCTGCGGAACCCTTTCCGCCCGGCGGAGGTCCGTGGGAGGTCGAGATCGGTTTCGGCAAGGGGCGCTACCTGCTGCGCCGCGCCGCCCTCGAGCCGGAGGTGCGCTTCCTGGGCATCGAGATCGCGGGCGAGTACTTCCGTCTGGTCGCGCGCCGTCTCGTCCGCCGCCACCTCGCCAATGTCGTCCTGCTCGCGGGCGAGGCGCAATATTTCGCCGGCGCCATCCTGCCGCGCGCTTTCGCACGCGCGGTCCACATCTACTTCCCCGACCCGTGGCCGAAGCAGCGCCACCATCGCCGACGGCTCTTCGCACCCGATTCCCTCGATCTCGTCCAGGGCTTGTTGGCTCCCGGCGGCCGGCTCTACTTCGCGACCGACTTCCTGGCTTACGGCGAAGAGGTCCGTCAGCTTCTGGTCTCCCTTCCGGGAGCGCAGGTGGTCGTGCGCGACGGCCCCTGGCCGGACGGTGCGCGCACCAACTACGAGGCGAAGTACATCGTCGAGGGGAGGCCGATCCTGCGTCTCGAGGTCGCCTTCGAAGGCGCCGCCGCGCCGCATCCGCGCGGCCTCCACGATCTGCTCGTCGCCCCGACCCGGCGTCCCGAACCGCTGCCCTGGGCTCCGGGAGGAACGACACCGGGCGGCGCGGAGCT
>Ga0138256_10004016_pt1 | contig 15621 bp, 16 predicted proteins | sample KNB2016incub_MG_FD_105486 | JGI IMG/M metagenome (GOLD analysis project Ga0138256, IMG submission 105486) | Active sludge microbial communities from wastewater in Klosterneuburg, Austria - KNB2014incub_MG | ecosystem: Engineered > WWTP > Activated sludge > Unclassified | place: Austria... | reverse complement strand
TGGTCATGCGCCAGATCGATGCATTCGGGAAGAACGAAGCGCTCACTGCGCGGGTAGCCGAGCAGAAAGTGACGCTGGAGCACTTGATCAGCATGATGACCGAGTTGAAGGATGATCCCGATGTGGCGCCTGTGTACACCGAACTCGTGTCCTTGCGGGACATCTACGACCAACTGAACGTCGTGCGTGCGCCGCACCAAGGCGCTTCGTCCTCGGGCCGCATGGTCCTTGGTGATGACATCACGGTGGAGATGACCGATGCGAAGTATGAGGACCTGAAACAGGCGGTGAGCCGGTTGCGGGCCGCGTGGACCAAGCCGGAGGACCAGACCAATTCCTGAATCGAGCCATGAATCGAATGCATCGATCCCTTATCACACTTGCGCTCGTACTGCTCCTTCCGGGGATCCGGATCCAGGCGCAGACCGGTTGCATGGAATATCACAAGTTCAACTGTGAGCGATCCAGCGATAGTCGCTTTTCGCTGAATGGACAGAGCCGAAGTGCACCGGTGAAGGTGGGTGAGGAGACGGAATTGAACATCATCGTCTACCGTTCCCAGGATTATCGGATCACGGTCTGTCATGATGAGAAGATCCTCGGTCCATCGGTCGCCATTCGCTTGGTGGAGAAAGTGCGTATGCCCAAAGGAGAGCCCAGCCCGAACGGGCAGCAGCAATACGTGGAGGTGGAGAAGGTGCTGTGGGACAACACCGAGCACGACATGGCAACCTCGATCGAATTCTCCTGCACCGCCACCAAGCGCATCGCTGTGGAAGTGAATGCTCCTGGTGCGGCCGAGCGTAAAGGCAAGAAGGCCGATCTGGATATCGGCTGTGTCGGTATCCTCATCGAGCACATGCCCACACCGGGCATCGGGTTCTGATCCGGACGATACACGGCATGGGGCGGCTAACTTGGCCGCCCCATGCATTTCCCATCGGCCGCTCCCGGTCCCACGGAACAACTCCGGGCGTTGTTGTCATCGCCCAAGTGTTGCACCATTGTCACCCATTACAACCCGGATGGTGATGCTGTGGGATCAAGTCTGGGCCTTTGGCATGTGCTGCGTGCAGCGGGGCACAGTGCCACCGTCGTGTTCCCGAACAAGCCCCCGGGCTTCCTGAACTGGATGCCCGGGATCGATCAGGCAATTTCGTTCGACACGAAGCCTGCGGAGGCGCGCGCTGCAATGGCGGAATGCGATGTCCTGTTCTGCTTGGACTTCAATCGTACTGATCGTGTGGCAGGATTGGAGGACGCGCTGAAGGCGGTGCCGATGAAGGTGCTGATCGATCATCACCAGGAACCGGAAGCATTCGCCAACATCATCTTCTCGGACACCTCGGCCTGTGCAACCTGCCAGATGGTGGTGGACATCGCGCGGGCCTTGGGCTGGGATGAACACATCCAACGCGATTGTGCTACTTGCTTGTATACCGGGATCGTCACGGACTCCGGATCCTTCCGGTTCGGCAGTACCACGGCGCACACCATGCGCACCGCTGCATACCTGATGGAACGTGGTGTGATCATCACCCGGATACACGAGTCCATTCTCGACGATAACCGCGCGGAGCGGTTGAAGTTGCTCGGCTTCATGTTGAATGAACGCATGGAGGTCCTGCCGGAACTGGGAACGGCCATCATCCACCTCAGCATGTCCGATCTGAAACGCTTTCACTACCAGCCGGGCGATACGGAGGGCTTCGTGAATTACGGACTCTCGATCAAGGGGATCCGCTTGGCTGCGTTCTTCTTGGAGCGCCCCGATATGGTGAAGATCAGCCTGCGCTCCAAGGGCGAAGTGGCGGTGGACCGGTTCGTGAAGGAGCATTTCGATGGTGGCGGTCATCGCAATGCGGCAGGTGGTCGTTCGTTGGAAAGCTTGAGCGCGACCGTGGATCGGTTCCGGTCATTGCTTCCTTCCTTCATCGCCGACCAGCGAAAATGAAAACCCCTGTCCTAGCGATCGTGCTATTGGCTGCGTGCGGAGGTGATGGTGTGGTTCCGGCTGTGACCAAGGTTCCGACAACCCAGGAACAGTTGAACGGAAATCGTGATGCTGTGCGGTTGGAGGATCGCGACATCGACCTCTACGCGAAGCGGTTCAACCTGGACCTGCGAAAGAGCGGAACGGGCGTTCGGTATTTACTGCTCCGTGATCTTCCGGGCGATACCATCCGGCCGGACCAATGGGCAGCGGTGAACTACCGCATGGAATTGTTGAACGGCGACACGGCCTATTCAAGTGAGAAAGGAGAACCGGAGCATTTCCATGTGGAGATGGATGACGTGGAGAGCGGATTGCACGAAGCCATCCAACATCTCTCACCGGGTGATAGTGCGATCATTGTGATCCCCTCTTACCGGGCGTATGGATTGATCGGCGACATGGACAAAGTGCCACCGCGCAGTAGTGTGGTGTACCGCATCGGATTGGTGAACGTCACCGTTGGAAGATGAGAGTCGTGCGCGTGTTGCCGTTGGTCCTGCTATTGGTCATTGGATGCGGCGATTCCCGATACCCGGGTTACAAGGAGGTGGGCCCCGAAGTCTACATGCGTTACATCACCTTGGGTGAAGGGGAGATCGTGCCTGCCGATAGCGATAGTGTCCTGTTCCGTTTCCGCGCGTGCAAACCCGGGGAGGGGGCGGGGTCGTACATGAGTACGGAGCAGTGGTACCTCGCACGTGATCTCCGCAGCGGTGCTCTTGTGCCGATACTGCGCCGCATGCACGTCGGGGACAGTATGAGTGTGATCGCAACGGGCGGTGCCTGGCCATGGAGGCTCATGACATTCGGTACGATGGAGGAACCGCCGGACACGATGATGCTCACGACGGAAGTGTCCTTGCTCGGGATCCGAACGCCTGCGCAGGTCCGCACTCGGCTTGCGGAACTACGTCGCATCGATCCATTGGCGTATGAACGCCGATCGATCCACGCCTTCATAGGTCCGGACACCGCGCGATGGACACGTTGGGGAACGAGCGATCTCCGGTATCGGATAGAAGGCACTGCTTCGGATACGGCACGCGTTCACTTCGGTGACGTGGTCCATGTGGAGTGGACGGGAAAACGCTTGGAGGATGGAGTGGTCTTCGATACCGTGGCCGAAGAAGGATTCCCATGGCGGGTAGGAGAGCAGGATCAATTGATCAAAGGCCTTGAGACCGCCGTGAACCTCCTGCGTCCCGGACAGAAGGGCATCTTCGTGTTGCCTTCGGAACTGGCTTACGGTAGGCGCGGGATCCCGGGCACATTGGAAGGTGGAACCGTGGTGGTCTATGAAGTGCGGTTGGTGCGTGTTGAGCGCGGCTCCTAGAACCATCCAGCAGATCCTGCGTAGGAACGCGCCATGCGCGCAATTCTTACCATCGTCCTTTGCTCCGCTCTTCTTCCACTTCGATCACAGGAACGCTTCGGACTTCTGCACAGCAACTACGCCGGAACGGATATGTCCTATTTGAATCCGGCTCGTACCGCTGGGCAATGGCCGTATGCGGACATCCGCTTCGTGGGCGTTGACCTGAACGTGTGGAACAGTTTGGTGGCGTGGTCCGGTCGCGAGCAACGCTTGGTAGGTGAACTGCGCAGCGGGGTCGCAGGCAATACCTCAGGAGATGTGGTGATGCGCGGATCACCGCTCGGTGGGATCCATCGCGGGTTCGCACAGGTGAACGTGTTGGGACCGGCATTCTCACTTTCACTTGGTCGCGGCACCATCGGTGCAGGTATCCGCTTGCGCACATACACAAGCGTGACCGGCCCTTCACAAGCGCTCGGCAACTTCATCTTCCATGGTCTTGGCTTCCGTCCACAACGGGGTATCCGCTACAACGAGGAAGGCGTTCGCGCGCTCACTGCGGCATGGACCGAGTTCTCCGTGAACTACGCACACATCCTGAAGGCCGAGGGATTCGGGATGTTGAGCGCGGGCACCAACCTGCGTTACCAGATCGCGCAAGCAGGCGGTGCCTTGCAGTTCGACGGGCTTGACTACACCGTGGTGGATTCGGCACAACTGATCGTCCACGCGGCCACGGCCTCTTATGGTTTCGCGATGCCTACCGCGAATGCCGGGCACGGTTTCGGCGCAGACGTGGGTATGGTGTACGAACGAACGCTTGAAGAAGCGGACGGGTACATGCCGCACCGATCATCGGGAGGTTGTGACCCGTTGCGCTATCGGTACCGGATCGGGGTGTCGTTGCTCGATCTCGGTGGCTTGCGCTTCAGGAATGGTGAAGCGGGAAGTATCCACACCGGATCGACCAACATCGCGGACTACACGGATCTCCACATCAATGACCAACAGGACCTGGACAGCCTTCTTTCCACCGTGACGCAATGGTCGCGTGAAGAGAGTTTCCGCATCGGGATGCCGACAGCGCTGGCACTACAGGTTGATCAACGGGTGATCGACCACGGGTATATCGGCTTCGCCGCCGTCCAGCAACTCAGCGGTCGATCCTCCACACGGCTACGCCGGATGAACGCACTGGCGGTGACGCCACGATTCGAAACGCGCTATGTCGAAGCAGCACTTCCGATCACCGTTCAAGAATACGATCTCCTTCGCCCGGTGGTGGGCCTTATGCTGCGCTTTGATGGCGTCGTCATCGGGACGGATAACCTGCTCCCTTTCGTGACCACCCGCGACGTGTATGCGGTGGACTTCTACTTGCGCCTGCGCTGGATGATCCATCGCAGCCCGTTCTGCAAGGGAAAGCGGAAGTCGAATACCGTTCACCGAGCGGGAACCACGGAGGCCCTGCCTTGTGCCACCCCGAATGATTGATCAGCGAGCACGCACGCCGATGATGAAGATCGCCGGACGCTTGCCGAGTTCCGGTCGCGCCTTCCGCCACTGACCCACTTCCAGGGATCGAACACTTCCATGTGGTTGGGTCAGGTCCACCGCGATCGTGAGAATGGTATGCGCTGCGCATTGCTCCAGCACGTCAGCCAGCAAGACATCGTTGCGGTACGGCGTCTCCATGAACAATTGCGCACCGCCGCTTCGCAACGCATCCTCCTCGATCCGCTTGATGGCCACTTTGCGTTCGTTCGGCTTTACCGGCAGGTATCCGTGGAAGGTGAACTGTTGTCCGTTCAGTCCGGAAGCGGCGAGCGAAAGAAAGAGGGAACTCGGACCGATCAATGGAACCACCGTGATGCCGCTGGCATGTGCGGCAAGTACCAAGCGCGCGCCGGGATCCGCGATCCCCGGCATACCGGCTTCGCTGATGATCGCGGCGTCGCGACCGTTCTTCATCAACTCCAACAAGGCATTCGCATCATGCATGCTGCTGTCCTTGTCGAATCGATGCATCTCCTGCTTCGGCAGATCGATCTCCGGCACCATGCGCCGCAGCATTCGCCGTGCGGTCTTCTCGTTCTCGCAGAACCAGAGGTCCACGCGTGCGGCGATCATGATGTTCTCCGGTGGAAGTTCTTCCGTGCCGCCATTTTCCCCGAGCCATACCGGCATCAGGTACAGCGCACCATATCCTTCAGCGTTCGATCCCATCGAGCAATAGGTTGGTTGCTTCATCCAACATCGCGAATACCCCGTCGAATCCGTCATCGCCGCCGTAGTAGGGGTCGGGCACTTCGCGTAACGGATGCTCAGGTGCGAAGTCCATTATCAAACAGGCCTTCGCGGCCAAGGTGGGATCCGGGGCTAGGCGCGTCATGTTCCGAAGGTTGTCGGCATCCATCGCCAACAGGATGTCAAAGTGCTCGAAGTCCTTTGCCGTGAATTGCCGCGCGCGCAGATCACCGATCTCCATGCCTTGTTTACGCATGGCTGCTTGTGCGCGTGGATCCGGTGCTTCCCCAACGTGGTAGTCGCCGGTTCCTGCGGAGTCCGTCGCTAGGGCGATGCCACGCTCCTTCGCGCGCTGGCGCAGCACGCCCTCGGCCATCGGTGATCGACAGATGTTACCCAAGCAGACCAACAGGATCCTCATGCTGCGAATGTGGCGAAAAGCAAAGGGGCCCCGAACGGAGCCCCTCGCTTGGTCCTGGTCCAAGGGATCAATGCAAACTCAACTTCTTCTCGAGGTCCTCCAGGTAACCGCGGAATTGCTTGTCGGTCTCCTGCAGGTTGTTCACCGTGCGGCATGCGTGCAATACGGTAGCGTGATCCTTTCCACCGCAATGCGCACCGATGTTCGCAAGTGAACTCTTGGTCATCTTCTTCGCGAAGTACATGGCGATCTGGCGCGCCTGCACCACTTCGCGCTTCCGCGTCTTGCTCTTCAGCAGTTCGATCGGGAGGTCGAAGTAATCGCACACCACTTTCTGGATGTAGTCGATGCTCACCTCACGCGCCGTGTTCTTCACGAACTTGTCGATCATCTGCTTCGCCAGATCGAGGTTCACGGCCTTCTTGTTCAAGGAGCTTTGCGCGATCAAACTGATCATCGCACCTTCCAACTCACGGATGTTGGTGGTGATGCTGTACGCGAGGTATTCCACCACCTCCTTGGGCAGGTCGATGCCCTCGGCATACATCTTCTTCTCCAGGATCGCGATCCGCGTCTCCAGTCCGGGAGTTTGAAGATCCGCGCTAAGACCCCACTTGAAGCGGGAGAGGAGACGCTGCTCCATGCCTGCCATTTCCACCGGTGCCTTGTCGCTGGTGATCACCAGCTGCTTGCCGGCCTGGTGCAGCGCGTTGAAGACATGGAAGAACACATCCTGCGTCTTCTCCTTGCCAGCAAGGAATTGCACATCATCGATGATGAGCACGTCCATCATCTGGTAGAACTGGGAGAAATCGCCAACCGTGTTGTTCTTCACCGCCTCGATGAACTGCTGCGTGAACTTCTCCGCAGGTACATAGAGAATGGTCTTGTCCGGATGGTGCTTCTTGATCTCGATGCCGATGGCATGCGCGAGGTGTGTCTTGCCCAAGCCGACACCACCATAGATCAACAACGGATTGAAGGCGGTACCACCCGGCTTTTGCGCAACGGCATACCCTGCACTTCGCGCCAAGCGATTGCAATCGCCCTCGATGAAGTTGTCGAAGGAGTAGTTCGCGTTGAGGTGGCTTTCCACCTTGATCTTCCGGAGTCCGGGGATCACGAACGGATTCTTGATCGGGCTGTTGGCCACATCGATCGGCAGTGACACCGGCGGGTTCTTCGTTTCCCGCGCATTGCTCGTTGGCATCTTCACCGTGTACGGATGCGCGCTTTGGAATCCATTCTCCATGATGATGGAGTATTCCAGTCGCCCATCGGTACCCAGCTCCTTGCGGATGATCTTCTTCAACAAGCCGATGTAATGCTCTTCAAGCCATTCGTAGAAGAACTGCGAAGGCACCTGGATGGTCAGGACATTGTCCAGCAACTTCAAAGCCTTGATCGGTTCGAACCAGGTCTTGAAACTTTGCGGGTTCACGTTGTCCCTGATCACCGCCAGGCACCGTTCCCATGTCTTCTCGGGATCCTTCTTCATGGATGGTGTTGCGCGTGTTAGGGTTGGGGGTGAAGGTGGTCCGTTGTTTCCGTCATTGATCGGTGATGATCATCGACATCCGTAACGGGGGGCAAATATGGATCGAAGAAAGTGAAAAAAAAACGGCGCACGTCGGATAACCGACGGGAAAATTGCGCAAAGACGTTCGCAAGGTCGGGTCGTTCTGAATCGCTTGGTGGGCGCGGGTTTGCAGAAATCGCGATCGTGTTGTATTTGTGCAGGGTGCAATGCATCGATCAGGGGATCGAAATCGTCCTGTCGTCGTTCCGACCGGGATCGATGCAACACTGATCGAGCGCATGCGGTGAAGGTAGGGCACGGTGCATGCCGAAGGCAAATGCATTCGAGGGTGATCGCCGGCCAGTAACTTTCCCGCATGTTCGTGCAGGAAACGAAGCTCAGGATCCGATATGCGGAGACCGATCGGATGGGATATGTGTACTACGGTCGATATGCCGAGCTCTTCGAGGTGGGACGCGTGGAAGCCCTGCGCAGCGTGGGTTTCAGGTATCGCGACCTGGAGGATGCGGGAGTGATGTTACCGGTGCGCGACCTGCGCATCACGTATCATAAGCCTGCGCGATACGATGATGAATTGACTATCCGGACAACGATCACCGCGTTGCCTTCGGTGCGCATCGACTTCGGGTATGAGGTCATCGATCACGGCGGAACGCTCCTAACGGATGGAAGCACGACGCTGATCTTCGTTGATGGTTCAACGATGCGACCGCGTCGCGCGCCGGAGGAATTGGTGAAGGCCCTTGCGCCTTACTTCGCTTGATCGGTCCGTAGCACGTCGATGCCCGATGCGATCCAGCGATCGATGATCGTGTGCACCGATCCGACCGGAAGCGCAACGACACCTTCGCATCGTTCATTGAACGTGCATTCGCCGAGCACGCCGTCGATCTGGGCAAGTTCCTTCTTGAGACGATCGAACTGCGCGTGATCGCACGCGAAGTGTACATTCTCCCGAACGACGTGTTCCACGATGATCGCTTCAGCAAGTGCCGATCGGGCCGCTTCGCCGTAGGCTTTCACCAAACCCGCTTTGCCAAGAAGTGTTCCCCCGAAATACCGAACGACGACCACGGCTGTATTGGTGAGTTCCATGGATCGTATCGCGCGAAGGATCGGGCGTCCTGCCGTTCCGGATGGTTCACCTGCATCGTTGACGCGATGAACCGCGGCGTCGGGGCCGAGAACGAACGCATAGCAGAAGTGGTTCGCGCCGTGATGTGATCGCGAGATGCGTCCGAGCGCGATGCGGAATTCTTCTTCGTCACGGATCGGGAATGCGATCCCGATGAAGCGACTGGCCCTCTCACGCAGTGTCGCTTCGCATTCATTCGAAATACTGCGGTAACGATCAATGGTCATTCGTCACAAAGGATGAGTCCCATGGCGATCACGGCAAGGATGATCCCCGACCATTGCATTCGCAACAAGCGTTCTTTGAAGAGGATCAGGCTCAGCGCCGTGCTGAAAAGGATCACGCCGATGTTCATCAACGGGAAGACCGTGCTTGCCTGGAATCCGCTTCGTGCCAATGCGCCGATGACGAAGTAGAGGCTTGCGTAGTTCACGGAACCGAGAACCACACCACCGATCAACGAACGAGGAGCAAGCAATGCGCGTTGCTTTCGTTGACCGATCAGCACGAGCGCGCCGATCATACCGGCCACGCCGAATGCCATCATCGGGAAGACGCCCTCGGTAGCGATCGTCAGCATGGTGCGTTGGACGTAGCTCAGGGTGATGTCGATCGCGGCACTGCCGAAGAAGAGGAGCACTGGTAACAACCAAACACCCCGCGCGCCCTTGCCACCGGAACCGAAGGAAGCGGAGGCGACGGAAATGATCGCCAGCAGGATACCGATCCAACCCATGACACCGGGCCGATCGTGGAGGACGACGACCGCGAAGAGCACGGTGAGCACCAAGCTGGTCTTGCTCGCTACGGAAGTGGTTGCCACTCCCGCGCGCACCGTGCTGCGCGCCGATAGGTAGAACAGGCCGATGAATAGTGCGCCGAGGCCAAGAGCTGGTAGCAAGAGTGTGCGTGGAACGGGTTCAACCCACGGCTGAACCACGAGTGCCCCGATCGCCATAGCGGTGAAATAGTTGATCACGATCGCCGGAAGCACCGGCACATTCCGCAATTCAAACACCTTGAAGACCATGAAGAGGAGCGCCGCGAAGAGCGCCGCGAGCATCACCAGGAGCATGAAGGTCCGGGATAGCTGCGATGCATCGTGTTCACATACAGATCGACCTGATCGTTCGCTGAACGAAAAGAAGTGGTCCGCTCCATACCGATCGATGGCGCCTTCGTGCCCGATCCGAACAAGGGTGTTCCAGTGATCACGCGTGCTTCATCCCAAAGGGAACGACGGATGAAATGGCCGAGCAGTTCGGCGCCACCTTCCACCAGCACGGATCGCACGCTCCGGCCATGTAGTTCGGTGAGTAGACGATCGATCGGATCCTCATTCATCGCCACTATCACTTGCTCCGCCTTAATGTCCGTTCGCTCGGACCCGGTGAACAACAAGGTCGGGTGGGAGCCGTCGAAGACCCTTGAATCCGCGGGAGTGCGTTGATCGCGATCGATGACGATGCGCATCGGTGAACGACCCGACACATGCCGCACATCGAGCGATGGGTCATCATTCATCACGGTCCGGCTGCCTACGAGGATCGCTTGTTCCTCACTCCGCCAGCGATGTACGAGCACGTCGGTATCCGGTGCGCTGATCCGTTGAACACCACGATCGCCGCGCGGATGTTGATCCAGGTAACCGTCCGCACTTTGCGACCACTTCAACACGATGTACGGTCGGGATCTCTCCATCGAAGTGAGGAAGCGTCGGTTCATCCAACCGGCTTCGTCCTCCAGCACTCCTTCGGTCACGGAGATCCCAGCGGTCCGTAGTCGTTCGATGCCTCTGCCGGAAACCGCGGGGTTCGGATCGCGATGCGCAACCACCACGAGCTTCACGCCACGTTCGATCAGATGCAACGAGCACGGAGGTGTCCTTCCGAAGTGATCACAAGGCTCGAGGTTGACGTACAGCTCGGCGTTCAAGGGAACCGCGTGTTCACCGAAGTTGCGCAGGCACTCCACTTCAGCGTGCGGCCCACCCACTTGCTTATGCCAACCTTCCGCCAGCAGCACATCGTCCTTAACGAGCACTGCGCCGACCATCGGATTGGGCGCCACGGTTCCAGCACCAAGCCGTGCCAGGTCCAGACAGCGATGCATCCAACGGGTGTGATCCTTCATTACAGAGGTCGGCAAAGTTGGTCGATCGCACGTCGGTCAGGCGCTCGGGCACCTTCTACTTTTGTCGCCCATGGACATTTCCGCAGTGGACGCTCCTGTGTCTTCCGTGCTCGCCGCTTTTCGCGAGCGGCTTTGTGCGCAGTACGATGCAGGGGAAGTGAGTGCGATGACACGGATGGTGTTCAAGGAACACTTCGGATGGGATCCAGCCATGATCGAGATCCGGAAGACCGAGATCCTGTCGGGATCCGACCGCCGCCACTTGTTGGGGATCCTGGATCGATTGACGGAAGGCGAACCCTTGCAGTACATCCTTGGTGCGGTGGAGTTCCAAGGCATGCCCCTGAAGGTTGATCAGCGAGTGCTGATCCCGCGTCCGGAGACGGAGGAGTTGGTGGCGGCGATCAAGGAGGAGCGGATCATTCCTGCGCGTGCGTTGGATGTCGGCACGGGGAGCGGTTGCATCGCACTGTCCATGAAGAAGTGTTACCCGATGGCAGAGGTTTTCGGGATCGACGTTTCCCAGGACGCGCTGGACGTTGCGCGCATGAACAGCGAGGACCTTGCACTGCCTGTGAATTGGATCTTGGGAAATGTGCTTCCGAACGCATTCGTCCTTCCGGATCGGATCGACCTGCTGGTGAGCAATCCACCGTATGTGCCGAGGGAGGAGGAGGAGTCGTTGGCTGTGCATGTGCGTTCACGCGAACCGCATGTAGCGCTATTCGCACCGGCGAACGATCCACTGGCGTTCTACAGGGCGATCGCGACGAAGGCAATGGACGCTCTGGTTCCTGGTGGACGCATCCGTTTCGAGGGACACTGGAAGTACAGCGCCGAAGTGGCCGATCTACTTCGCTCCATGAACTACAAGGACGTTCGCTTGGTGAAGGACATGAGCGGGCAGCCACGTTTCATCCACGGCACGCGATGAGGGTCAGGCTTATTCCCTGCTCCGCGTTCTTGCTGTTGGTTTCGGCATCGTTGGCGCAGGAACCTGTTTCTGTAGAGCACCACGCCGTGTACCGGGTGATCTTCAACTTCGATTTCCGGCGCACGTACGTGAACGCGGATCCTGTGCATTTCTATGGATTCCGTATCGGCGCGCAACGCGACCGGGACATCATTGCCGTAGGGTTCTATGGGATCGGAGATGCGTACATCCAACCGGCGGTGGATCTGCCCGGGATCGGAACGCGGGAACTTCGCACCAATTTCGACTACGCAGCACTCACCTATGAGCGTCTGCTGATCGATTCCAAAAGGTGGCAGGTCGGCGTACCCGTCAGCATCGGTCTAGGGAATTATCGCAAGAGTTATGTAGGCGATGATCGACGCATCGTTCCGTACTCCACGAATGAGTTGGTTCCCTTGGAAGCGACCCTGCATGCGGACTATGACCTGTTCTGGTGGATCTTCGTCGGCGCAGGCGGCGGATACCGGTATGTGCTGGCTGCGGACCCGGAAGCCACACGGGCCTTGAGCGATCGGACCTACTACCTCAAGGTCGGGTTAAGGGTGGGTGAAGTGGTGAAACGAGCACGGAAGAAGTTGAAGGACTGACATGGAACGGAAGGAAATGAAGGAGCGGATCGGGAAGTTGAGCGAGGAACTCGCACAGCACAACCACCGGTACTATGTGTTGGCCGCTCCGGCCATCAGCGATCATGAGTTCGACCTGAAATTGAAGGAGCTCGAACGGTTGGAGAAGGAGTTCCCGGAGTTCGCATCACCCAATAGCCCGACGCAGCGCGTGGGTGGGGACATCACCAAAGGCTTCCCGACGGTCGCACATAAGTACCCGATGCTTTCGCTGGGGAACACCTACTCGCGGGAAGAAGTGGCGGACTTCGTTGCACGGGTGGAGAAGTCGGTGGGCACCACGACCTATTCCATGGAGTTGAAGTATGACGGCGTGGCCATCAGCCTCACCTATATGAATGGTGAATTGGTGCGTGGCGTGACCCGGGGCGACGGTGAGAAAGGCGAGGAGATCACCGCGAACATCCGCACGATCAAGACCATTCCGTTGAAGCTTCAAGGAAGCGGCTGGCCTGAAGAAATGGAGGTGCGCGGCGAAGTGATCTTCACCAAGGACCGCTTTGATGAGTTGAACCGGCAGCGTGCGGAGGAAGGAGAGGACCTTTACGCGAATCCACGGAATACCGCTGCGGGTAGTTTGAAGCAACAAGACCCGAAGGAGGTGGCCAAACGTGGTCTGGACAACTTCATCTACTCCGTGCAGTCCGATGCATCGATCACCCGCAGCCACTTCGAGAATCTCGCGCATGGTCGGAGTTGGGGTTTCAAAACGCCCGATCCCGAACGTCGATTCATTGAGCGCGCCGCGAGTGTCGAAAGCATCATGGCCTTCATAGATCACTGGGAGAAGCACCGGAACGAGTTGGAGATGATCATTGACGGCGTGGTGATCAAAGTCGATGATCTATTGGTGCAGGAGGAATTGGGCAATACGGCGAAGGGTCCGCGCTGGGCGGTGGCGTACAAGTACGCGCCGGAGCAGGCGCTCACACGGTTGCGCGGTGTCACCTTCCAGGTCGGTCGAACAGGTGCGGTCACGCCTGTGGCCGAGTTGGAGCCGGTCGTGCTCGCCGGTACCACGGTCAAGCGTGCTTCGCTCTTCAACGCCGACCAGTTGGAACGGCTTGACCTCCACGACGGGGACATGGTGATGGTGGAGAAAGCGGGCGAGATCATACCACAGGTCGTGGGTGTGGATCCAACGAAGCGACCTGTTGGCGCGAAGCGCGTCGTCCTTCCGGAAACCTGTCCCGAATGTGGCACCGTTCTTCAACGCGTGGAAGGTGAAGCACAGCACTACTGCCCGAACGAGAACGGGTGTCCGCCGCAGATCACCCGACGCATCGAGCACTTCGTATCCCGGCGTGCAATGAACATTGATGGACTGGGCGCTGAGACCGTAGAGGAATTCTTTCGCGCCGGACTGATCCGCGACGCCGCGGACCTGTACGATCTCACCGAGAAGCAGATCCTTGACCTGGGCAAGGGGTGGAAGGAGAAGAGCGCCAAGAAGGTGATCGATGGATTGATGGCCAGCAGGCAGGTTCCGTTCGAACAGGTGCTCTTCGCGCTGGGGATCCGGCACGTGGGCGAGACGGTAGCGAAGAAGATTGCGCGGACCACCGGTGGCTTGGACCGGATCCTGGCGATGTCACGGGAAGAATTGACGGCGATAGATGAAGTGGGGGAGGTGATCGCAGGCAGCATCATGGATTTCATGGCCGTGGAGGCCAACAGGTCCATGGTGGAACGGTTGCGCAGCCACGGACTTTCGATGGTTGCGGAGGATACCGGGAAGCCCGCGTTGAGCGAACGGCTGAAAGGCCTTTCCTTCGTGGTGTCGGGTGTTTTCCGCAATTTCAGCCGCGATGGCATCAAGGAGGCGATCGAGCGCAATGGCGGAAAGGTTTCCGGTTCCATCAGCAGCAAGACCAGTTACTTGGTGGCCGGTTCGGACATGGGACCAGCGAAACGCGCCAAGGCCGAGGACCTGAAAGTGCCGGTGATCGACGAGGATGAACTCACGCGAATGATCAACGAATGAAGCTGTTCGATCGGCTCAAGGAATGGATGGGTATCCGCAAATTGTTGCGGGACCTTCCTGTTGGTCGCAAGCCGATCGCGCGCAACCTCGGCATGGCTCGCAAGGTGGCGATCGTCTATGTGGTGGAGGACGAGGCCGCCCATAACCACGTGCGGAACTACGTGAAGCGGATCAAGGAGGAATTGGGCCTCAGCAACATCATGGCCTTGGGGTATTCGGACCAGAAGGTGATGCCGCATTACCTGCACGCCAAGTTGAACTTCAACGCCATCTGCCAGAAGGACCTCAATTGGTACCGCATCCCGCAGGGCAACACCGTGCAGAACTTCATGGCGGAGGAATTCGAGATCATCATCGACCTCACCATGCAGGACCGCTTGCCGATCCAGTACATCATGGCCAAGAGCCGGGCGCGCTTCAAAGTGGGGCGTTGGAGTGAGAGCAACAAGAAGATCCTGGACATGATGATCGACATGGCCGGATCGCAAAGCCTGCCGCAACTCATTCAGCAGATCCATCACTACCTGTTGATGGTGAATGCCAAACCAGAACCCTCACTGAACTGATGGACGAACGTTTCCGTGGCCTCGGAGTAGCGATGGTCACCCCATTCCGAGATCCTTCGACCGGCTCAGGAGGCCTGATCGATTACGCTGGACTGGAACGCCTGATCGAGCACATGATCACCGGCGGTGTGGATTACCTGGTGAGCATGGGTACCACTGGTGAGAGTGTTACGCTGACCAAAGCGGAGAAGCACGAACTGCTGGCCCAAACGATCGGCTTCGTACACAACCGCGTTCCGATCGTGTTGGGTGTCGGTGGGAACAACACCGCCGAGGTCATCGAAACGCTGAACGGTTTCGAGATGGATGGCGTGGATGCGATCCTGAGTGTGAGTCCTTATTACAACAAGCCCACGCAGGAAGGCATCTACCAACACTACAAGGCGATCGCGCGATCGAGTTTGCGGCCGATCATCCTCTACAACGTACCGGGCCGCACGGGAAGCAACATCACCGCGGAGACCACCGTGCGATTGGCGCGGGACTTTTCGAATATCATCGGCATCAAGGAGGCCAGCGCGAACCTGGATCAGATGGGTTCGATCCTGAAGCACAAGCCTGCGGACTTCATGCTCATCAGCGGCGATGATGCACTCACGCTTCCCATCATCGCCATGGGTGGTGTTGGTGTGATCAGCGTGGCGGGCAATGCGCTGCCGCAGGAATGCAGCATGTTGGTGGA
>Ga0138256_10004015_pt1 | contig 15622 bp, 17 predicted proteins | sample KNB2016incub_MG_FD_105486 | JGI IMG/M metagenome (GOLD analysis project Ga0138256, IMG submission 105486) | Active sludge microbial communities from wastewater in Klosterneuburg, Austria - KNB2014incub_MG | ecosystem: Engineered > WWTP > Activated sludge > Unclassified | place: Austria... | reverse complement strand
TTCGGGCAGGTCGAATGGCGTACGGTTACATTCGGCAAATGCACAAATAAGGAATATTAAAAAGCCCAAAGGCTGGTAAACAATATTCCATAAGCCGCTTTGCTGCTGCAGCACCATTTCTCTCAGGCTGAGTGTTCCAGTTATCATCAGTAAAGCAATCAGCGAAATGCCCATGGCCAGTTCGTAACTGATGATCTGTGATGCGGCCCTCAACCCTCCCATCAGTGAATATTTGTTATTACTTGCCCAGCTTCCTATCATGATGCCATACACACCCATACTCACCACGGCGAATACATATAATATGCCTACGTTCACGTCTGCGATCTGTAAAGAGATATCCCTTCCGAAGAGATGAACCTGGTCTCCCCAGGGAACAACAGCGCCGGTCATGATGGCGGTAAGCATGGCCAGTGATGGGCCAAGTATGAATAAAGCTTTGGAAGAAAAATTTGGAATGATCTCTTCTTTAAAGAATAATTTCAATCCATCAGCTACCGGTTGCAGGATACCAAATGGACCGGCCCTGTTGGGGCCACGCCTGTCCTGCAGAACAGCGGCTACTTTTCTTTCAGCAAAGGTGGTATACATGGCAATGAGCAGTGATGCCATCACCACGATGATGATGAGCACCAGTTTCTCCACGATCAAAAGCCAGTCAATTGCTAAAAGCATAGTCCTTTATTAAAAATTTTATTTACCGTTTTTTGAAAAATCATCACTGCTTGCCGGCCTGTCAATTCCACTCAGCATGATCGATGGATCATTAACTCCACTCACATCATGAATATCCATCAGTAATTTCGGGTCCCTTCCTCCCATCACTTCTTTAACTGTATCCTTCGGCATTTCCAGTCCTTCGTATTTATTTGCACCAATCACTGAGTGACGGCTTATAGTTGTCAGACCTTCGATCGTCCAGTCACTCGTTTTCTTTTTATCAAAGCGGCAGGTATTACAGATCCAGCCGGGTTTTCCACCGTAGCTCTGCACTTCGCCCCATTCATCTTTACGTGCAGTGACCCTGTACACTTCATCTCCCCTCAGCCATAAGGTTGCTTTACCGCAGCATTTTGGATTTTCGCAGTTACGATGTGCATCCACAGGCTTGGTAAACCAAACCCTGTTCTTGAAGCGGAATGTTTTATCGGTAAGTGCACCAACCGGGCAAACGTCTATCATGTTTCCACTGAAATCATTATCAATGGCTTTGGAGATATAGGTTGATATCTCTGCATGATCGCCACGGTCCAGGATGCCATGCACTCGTTTATCTGTTAACTGATCGGCCACATAAGTGCAGCGATAACAAAGAATGCACCTTGTCATATGCAATTGAATGTATGGACCTATATCTTCCTTCTCAAAAGTTCTTCTCTTAAATTCGTAACGGGTTCCTTCTTTTCCATGATCATAACCCAGGTCCTGCAAATGACATTCACCGGCCTGGTCGCAGATAGGACAATCCAGCGGATGATTCAATAATAAAAATTCAACCACACCATTCCTTGCATCGGTTACTTTATCGCTGGTCATGTTTTTTACAACCATTCCATCCATTACGGTTGTGCGGCAACTGGCCATTAATTTTGGCATTGGTCTTGGGTCGGCAGTTGAGCCTGCAGCAACTTCAACCAAACAGGTACGGCATTTACCGCCACTACCTTGCAGTTTGCTGTAATAGCACATAGCAGGTGGTGTAACATCGCCACCAATTTGCCTTGCTGCATTTAAAATAGTAGTACCCGGTGCAACATCAATGGTAATGTTGTCGATGGTTACTTTAAAAAATTTTATTTCTTCAGACATAAGTTAAAAGTCAAAATTAAAAAGTCAAAACATTTGACTACTTAGCATTCAATATAATTGAAGCAATGATCTTTGATATTTCATCAGCTTCTTTTACCAATTCATTCATTTTCGATTTCGGAACTTCTATCGTTTCGTTAATCAGGCAAAGCCAATACTTGGTTTCATTTGCCGATTTCAAAGCAATCGTATAAAAATTCTTCCAGTCTTTTTTAGAACTTCCTGATTTACCTTCCACCACATTTGCTCCAATAGATGTAGCACTTCTTAATAGCTGGTCAAACATAGAATGATAGATCCTTTCATACTTACATTCTTAAATAAAGAATATTACTTCTTTTGAAAAGTAAAAACATCTATGACTGATCTTGTAAGGCTTCCCTTCCTCATGCAATTCAAAAGTCTCAATTTCATCCTCCATTTTTGAATTTTTACTTTTGATTTTTGAATTAACACTTACGCTGTTACCGGCACATGTATAGCATCCGCATAGTGCGCCAGCCCATAATTCTTCTTCAAACATTCATCCGGGTTCAGCACATGCCACTCAAACTCGTCACGGAAATGACGGATGGCTGCTGCTACAGGCCATGCAGCTGCATCACCAAGCGGACAAATTGTATTGCCTTCTATCTTTCTTTGAATATCCCAAAGCAGATCGATATCACTCATCTTTCCTTTTCCATTCTCAATATTCAATAATATCTTTTCCATCCAGCCTGTTCCTTCTCTGCATGGTGAACATTGTCCACAACTTTCATGGCGGTAGAACCTGGCTAAAGTATATGTGTGCTTTACCACACACTGTGCATCGTCTAAGACGATGAATCCCCCTGAACCCATCATGCTTCCTGTTGCAAAGCCACCATCGGCCAGGCTCTCATAATTCATCAATCTCTTTTCTCCTTTAGCTGTCGTCAATAACAGATTGGCTGGTAGAATGGGAACAGATGATCCACCAGGTATGCATGCTTTTAATTTTCTTCCTTTTGGAATGCCGCCGCAATATTCATCACTGTAAATGAATTCTTCCACCGAGATGGTCATATCAATTTCATACACACCCGGCTTATTGATATTACCACAAGCACTCATCAGCTTGGTACCCGTACTTTTTCCAACACCGATCTTAGCATATTCCTCTCCGCCATCGTTGATGATAGGAACAACTGCTGCCAGTGTCTCTACATTATTAACTACGGTCGGGCAATCATATAAACCTTTTACTGCAGGGAACGGGGGCTTGATCCTTGGATTACCTCTTTTACCTTCCAGTGATTCGAGCAAAGCAGTTTCTTCTCCACATATATAAGCTCCGGCGCCACGATGTACATACATTTCACAATCGAAGCCGCTGCCTAAGATATTTTTCCCGAGGAAGCCATTTTGCTTTGCTTCAGCGATCGCCTGCTCAAGTATATCAATGATCCAGGCATATTCGCCACGTATATATATATAAGAAACATTTGAACCCAGCGCATAAGATGAAACGATCATCCCTTCAATAAGGATATGAGGAATGAATTCCATCAGGTACCTGTCCTTAAAAGTTCCAGGCTCACTTTCATCTGCATTACAAACCAGGTAACGGGGAACGCCTTCAGGCTTGGCCAAAAAACTCCATTTCATTCCGGTAGGAAAACCGGCACCCCCACGGCCACGCAGTCCACTCTTCTTCACTTCTTCCACGATATCTGCCGGCGCCATCTTCAAAGCCTTTTCCACACTTCTGTAACCACCCTCACGACGATACGTATCGAAGTAGCGGATACCTTCAACGTGTGCTTTTTCTAATAATAATTTTCTGCTCATACCCCAAACCCCTAAAGGGGCTTTTAAAGATTAAAATTATTTGTCGCTCTTTCTTTTAAAATTAAACTCTAACTATTTTTCTATTAAGCTACAAACGTTAAGCCCCAGGTTCCCCCTTTAGGGGGCGGAGGGGGTTCTCACCGCCTGCCTTGCAAACAGCACCCATCTTTTACTTTTCTTCACCCACACTTCCAGTACTTTCAGATGATATATACTAGTTGATCCTTTCATTGTTGCCGTAATATCTGCCACGAAACGGACATTGGCTGTATTGTTATTCGTCACAATAGTAATACTGTCTTCTTTAAAATCACTGTAAATAATATACCCTGTTTCCAGGTTTTTTATCATCTCTGATTTTGTTTCTATCCAGCCATTACTGTGTCCGTAACTCAGTGCTTTATCTGTTTGCTGGTTAATAGAAACCGTATTCTTATTCACCAGTGCCTGGTGAAATTCTTTCATCGTTGTCGTCAGCTTCTGTTCATCAGTTTGCGCATTACTGCAAACAACAAGAAACAAAAATGATATGGTCAGTAATTTTTTCAACTTAATTTGCTTTTGCCCTGCATTCTTCAATGATGGCATCCACTTTTTCTTTGGTTAAATGTTCCCGGTAATGCTTGCCTAGCTGCATCATAGGGGCATAGCCGCATGCACCCAGGCATTCCACTGTTTTTAGTGTGAACATTCCATCCGCAGTTGTTTCACCCACACCAATACCCAGTTTTTCTTTTATATAGGCAATGATATTATCGCTGCCATTCACCATGCATGGGCCCGTTTGGCAAACCTCAAACATATATTTACCAACCGGCTTTAAATTATACATGCTGTAAAAGCTTGCCACTTCATATACTTCGATGGGTTCGATCTTAAAAAGTGAAGCCACGTAATCCATCACCGGCACATCAAGCCAACCACCGAATTCTTCCTGCGCTATATGCAGTACAGGAAGCAGGGCACTTTTGTGTTTGCCCTGCGGATAGCGGGACATCAGCTCCTTTACCTTATTTAATTTTTCTTCAGAAAACTGCATCATTATTTATTAATTAACGAGATACTTTTCAGGTATCCTCTGTCCACCTGATTCGTTGTCAAATATCCAGGATAGTATCCAGAACCTTGTACCGTCAAAATACAACTGGATACTATTGATCCCTCTTTCGATCACCGGTCCGTTTTCAATGTTCTTTGTCTCATAAGTACTCCACACATGGTATATCGCTCCGAAATTCTCCACCCTTCTGCTGATTTCTCCTTCCCAAAATCCATCCTTCTCCAAAAAAGCATCCGAAGCCTGGTGGAATTGTTTTAAGGTGATCAGCTTCAAGCTCACTTTACCACCCCGTCCTTTTTGCGCAGAACCTACAAGCGCATTGGGCACATGCAGGCTACTATCCCGCTGGTAACTCACTTTCTCGCCTTTCTTCACCGTCACTACATCATAATATGCTTTTATGATCCCATCCAGTGTCCCCACTTCATCTCCAAAGGCTGTCTTCACCTGGCCATACACAACAGGCTGAATCAGATACAATGCAGCAGTTAATATTACTGTAATGACTTTCACATTTATCATTTAAAATTCAACACCTGCCTACCGGCAGGCAGGTTTAAAATTCCTTACGCATCCATTTCTCCAGCTATCAAATTCAAACTACTCATTGTTATTACTGCATCACTCAGCATTCCTCCTTTCACCAATTCTTCAAATGCCTGGTAATAGATAAAGCAGGGCCTGCGGAAATGCAGCCTGTATGGTGTCCTTCCGCCGTCACTGATCAAATAAAATCCCAGTTCACCATTTGCCCCTTCCACCGAACTATAAACTTCCCCTTCCGGCATAGCTGTTTCACCCATCACTATTTTAAAATGATAGATGAGTGCTTCCATCTTTGTATATACATCTTTTTTCTCAGGCAAATAATAGGCTGGTGCATCGGCATGGTATACTTCTGCTTCAGCTCCTTTAAACTCCTGTACTTTCTGGTAAGCCTGTTCAATGATGCTCAGGCTCTGCCACATTTCTTCGTTACGTACCAGGAAGCGATCATAGCAATCACCCGTTGTTCCCACCGGAACGATGAAATCAAAATCTTCGTAACTGCTGTAAGGCGTATGCACCCGAACATCATAATCAACACCGGCGGCCCTTAAGTTAGGACCGGTGAATCCATAATTCAATGCACGTTCAGCACCGATAGGCCCGCAACCGATGGTGCGGTCCATGAAGATCCGGTTACGGGTGAACAGGTTCTCAAATTCTTTTAATTGCTTTGGATACTCCTTTAAGAATTTTTCGAGTTTTTCGAATGCAGCAGGAGTGAAATTCCTTTCAAAACCGCCAATACGCCCAATAGTAGTAGTAAGACGGGAGCCACATATTTCTTCATATATTTCATAGATTAGTTCACGAAATTGCATCAGGTACAAAAAGCCTGAATAGGCGCCACTATCCACACCCACAATAGAATTACAAATGAGATGATCAGAAATTCTTGATAATTCCATGATGATCACCCGTAAATAATCAACCCTTTTGGGGATCTTAACCCCGAGTAATTTTTCACAGGTTATATGCCAGCCCATATTATTAATGGGCGAAGAACAGTAATTTAAACGGTCGGTTAACGGAGTTATTTGATAGAGGGGTCTTCTTTCTGCTATCTTTTCAAATGCACGGTGAATATACCCGACTGTTGAAGTGGATTTCAATATTCTTTCACCATCCAGTTCCAGTATATTCTGAAAAACGCCATGCGTAGCCGGGTGTGTTGGCCCCAGGTTAAGCGTGGTGGTCTGCTTTTCAATACTTCCTTCCGGTAATAAAATGTGTTCACTCATGCCCCTCTGTTAATGCTTTTTTTATTTTTAATAACCCCGTATAAGTCGCCGGCGTAAACAATTGCCATTATTCCGAATACAATTCCTCCAATCATTTCCATTCCGTCTTTCTTTTCTGAGAATGAGTAAAATCTCATTGTTGAAACAATTACCAATAATACAAACATCACGATCAGAAAATGTAATCTATATTTCGAATCCGGTTTAAACATGATTTATAATTTCTCAGAATGAGATGCTTCGTTCCTCAGCATGACAAAAAATCCGTTTTCATCAGTATCAATCCGTGTCATCTGTGTTTCTATCATCTTCCAAACATCTCATCATCCTTATCAATTCTCAACTGGTCTTCCACGGGGTATTGTTTCCGCATGGGGAAGTAATCCATCTCATCTACATTCAATATACGTATCAGATTAGGGTGACCAACGAAATTCACCCCAAAGAAATCGTAGGTCTCCCTTTCCATTACATTCGCCGACTGGTACAGGGCAGTTACACTGAATACATCCGGCTTGTTCATATCGGTGAATACTTTGAACCGTATCCTTACATTATCAATCAGATTATGCAGGTGATACACCACGGCAAGCTCTTCGCCTTTCCTGTCGGGGTAATGAACGGCTTGCAGGTCGGTAAGGAATTGAAACCTTAATTCAGTATCATCAAATAAAAACTGAAGTACTTTTAAATTCAGATCTTTTGGGGCAGTGAAGGTAAGCATGCCATAAGGCTCCTGCCAACCGGTAAGTTGGTCGCCGAATTTTTCAGTTAGTTTTTGTTTTATCGTTTCGTTCGTCATAACCCCAAACCCCTAAAGGGGCTTTTGCATCTTTTAAATTCATTAAATATCATAACCCAAGTTCCCCCTTCAGGGGGCGGAGGGGGTTTTATTGAATTCCATATCCCGCCAGCAACTCTTTATATTGATCACTATGCCTTCTTCTCAACCCTTCTGCATTTACCAGGTCCTGTATCTTCATAAATCCGTCTAATATAGCTTCAGGTCTTGGTGGGCATCCGGGCACATATACGTCAACAGGTATCACCTGGTCAATTCCCTGCAAAACAGAATAGGTATCAAATATTCCACCCGATGAGGCACAGGCTCCTACAGCCATTACCCAACGGGGTTCAGCCATTTGCAGGTAAACCTGACGGAGAATAGGCCCCATTTTTTTGGCAATGGTTCCCATCACCAATATGAGATCGCACTGGCGTGGAGAAAAGCTCATGCGCTCTGCACCAAACCTGGCCAGATCATAATGACTGGCAGCCGTGGCCATAAACTCAATACCGCAACAACTGGTGGCAAAGGGTAAAGGCCAGATGGAATTTTTACGGGCAAGACTCACCACTTTTTCAAAATTGGTGGCCATAAAACCTTCGCCCATGTATCCTTCAGGAATACCTTCGAATTTTACGTGATTATTAAATTGTACCGGACGGCTCATTTTTTATTTTGAATGTTGAATGTTGAATGATAAATGAAGTGAGTAATTCAACATTTAGCATACAACATTTAATATAATTACTCCTCCCACTTCAACGCTCCTTTCTTAAAAATATAGATCAATCCTGTTATGAACAGTGCCACAAAAACAACCACAGCAGCAAAGCCACTCCAACCCAATTCCCTGAAGTTTACGGCATACGGATAAAAGAATATCACTTCCACATCGAACAGCACAAATAAAATGGCAACCAAAAAATATTTGATGGCCATGGGCTGGCGTGCATTGCCCTTGATCTCTATTCCGCTTTCAAAATTCTGGAGTTTATCGGCTGTTTTTCTTTTGGGGCCCAGCCAGTCGGAAAGGACGATGATGGTTGCTATAAGGCCGATGGCAAAGAGCAACTGGAGGCCAATGGGCAGGTAGTTTGCTGCATTGTTTACATCGTTTGCCTGTAACAGGAAAAAGCGCATTGAATCAACTTTCTGGTTACCGGCAAAAATAAGGCAGCAGGGCCAATATTCAATAGGTTGAAAAATAAATCCCCGCTATTGAACCAATAACGGGGACGAATTGTTTATGCTTTCTTTTTTATTTTTTTTTTGGAACAGTGCCCCTTGGCTTTTGTGGGGCAGGTTTACCAGGTGTGGGCGGCAACGTCGGGTTAATAACCTTTCCGTCTTTACCAATCATGGTTATTTTTCCGTTTTCAGTGATGGTTGTTACGCCATCCTTCACAGTAGTCACTTTACCATCCTGCGAAAATACAGTGATTGAACCGTCATTACCCAACGAGGTAAGCGAACCATCGGCACTTACGGTTATTTTATCTGATTTTACGGCGGGTTTAGCATTAGGCTTGAACGTTATTTTAGAGATAACATCTTTGTTAGCCAATACTTCCTGGTCGGCCGGGTCAACCAATAATGCTTTGTCTGCAAAACCCAGTGCCTGTTCCTTATTCTTATCCGCATTAGCGGCATATGCGATCATGTATTTGTAGCTGCCCATCAATTGAGCCGTTATCTTCGACTTATCAGCTGCTGCCTCACCCACCTGTATGGCTTTTGCAAAAGCGTTGTTAGCCAATCCGTAGGCCATCACGGTATCAATACCCCAGTAAGACTTGCCCATCATATAATAACCGAAAATATCATCGGGGTATTTTTGAGTGTACACATTAAAAAGCTCACTGGCTGGTGCAAACTTGCCTATGCGGTAAAAACTATACCCTGCATTGTATATATCTGTTTTACTGGGCGCTTTTTTTATGTTCAGCACTTTTTTATACCATTCTCCCGCTTCAGCATATTGCTGCCTGCTTTCATACACTGCTGCTATTGACTTCAATAAAGCAACTTTACCAGCCTCTGTACTGTCCAATTCAACGGCTTTATCAATATACGTACCGGCCAGCGCTTCATTACCCGGAAATTTCAATAAGACTTTAGCATAAGTATCAAAATCTTTTGGCCCTATTTTAGCCGGGCTCTGCTTTTTAAAATACATATCAAAAGCTGATTTTGCATTTACAGAATCGCCCAGTTTATAGGCAGCATAGGCTTTTACACCATATAAGTTCGGGTATGGGTTTGGACCGGATGCAATACAATTATCACAGGCAGTAACAGCTTCAGCAAACAGGCCCTGGGCATACTTCATTTGTGCCCTCAGGAAACAGGCATTGGGTTCATCTGAGCCTTTAGCTGTAAGATATTTCTCCAGGTATGTGGCTGACTTAACCACATCGCTTTCATAATAGTACTGATACAGATAAAAATATACAGGAGTATAATTGGGATCTATTGCTATAGCCTCATCATAGTACCTTAAATAAATATCCCGTTGTGTTTCTCCCTGCGACTGATAAATTCTTCCTATGCGGAATTTAGCCCTGGCATATTTTGGATCAGTAGCTAAAGCAGCTTCATAAGTACGTTGTGCAGTACCACCATCACCAGCCTTACGATATGCATCGCCAAGGTCGGTTAATATTCTTGCGTCTTTAAACCCTTTCTGGCTGGTTGCCTGTTGCAGTTTTTCAACTGCATAAGTTGCATCGCCCAGCTTGGAATCAAAATCGCCATTGGCAAAACCAACAGCATCCAATACCATGATATTTTTTCCTGAGCTCAGGCTGATAGCCGTTTCAAAGTGATTACGGGCTTCCTGTACCTTCCCTTCCAGCAATTCTACATGTGCAAGCCCGGCATTTAACAAGGCGCTGTTACCGTTTGCAGCTAATGCTTTTTGATATACTGCTTTGGCGCCGGCTATATCTTTATCTTCACGTGGAGCAATTAATGTTTGTCCAAGCCAATATGCCGCTTCTTCATTTTTCGGGTCAGCATCAAACAATGGCTGAAACACCGCTTTTGCACTGATGTATTTTTCATAATACAAAAACTTCTTGCCTTCCTCAATACCCTGGGCCTTACTACAATTTACTGCCAGCAAAACGCTTAACAGGAATAGGGTAAATTTTACGTTCTTCATGTATTCTGCTTTTTAAGACTTTACAATAATATTAATTTTATACACATTCTTTTGCTATTTCGCTTTAATCTTTTTGTAATTTTTCATTAATCCTTACATTTCTAATCTCAAATTCCATTGTTGCACCCAGGTAAGCCCTTTTAAAGATCAACTGCCCCCTTTCGTATTTCATAAAATTCACAAAGGCAGAACCAAGGCCATAGTAATTCTCTTTGAGTACGTAATACAAACCACGTACCAAAGGGTACCTCCTCGTCAGGATGCTTGACTGCATTGGTTTTACATACGGTGAGTCTGCACAAACATCGCAGGACACATAGGCTATTTTTACTTTTTTTAACATCCTTACCTGTGCACTGTCTTCGGGATTACCTATCCAGCTGATACCTACAAAACCAATGGCATTTATATTATCTGAGACATAATTAATTACTTCCTGGCTGCTTCTTACAGCCCTAACAACGCCGGTATCAAATTTTTGGCCACGCAAAATGCTGTCTAAAACATACCTGACCGTGCTGGTTGCATTCAGGCCGTCAAAAACCATAGTCTGATCCCTGTTTAACTGGCCGGTCAATTGTTTTTTCAGCCGGTCAATAGTAAAAAGGGTATCATTATTTTTGTTATTTACAATAACTGCAATGGCATCGGTGGCAAGTTCATTCCAGCGGGGTGAGTATTTCAGGCTGTCTTTAAAATACAGGTCTTCGTCTTCAGTTAATCCCCTGGTAACAATTATCATGCGGTTAGAAGTATCCCGGAAAAGGTCTTTAAGGCAATCAGCTTCTGTTTTATAAGTTGCATCAATATGAGTACCCGGAAAAGATTTTTCAAAAACGCTTATCTGCTCTTCTATTACCGGTTTAAAAGATTCATCCACGCTGATATGAATGGTTCCTCCTTTGATACTGTCATAGGAACCCTTCGATTTATTTTTACAGCCCGGTAACCAGAACCAGCATATAAAAAAACCAATCCCTAACATCAGTAACCGCCAAAAATGCTTGCTGCTCATTTATCCCTTAAATAGTTTTTCTTATACCCCCGGTATATCCTGAATGATCCATAAAGAATACAAACAGCGCCAAATACTTTGAGTAATGTTGAATCATAATTCACGGCCAGGCCGGGGTTAAATTTTTTGATGAATATCAAAAAGATACCCATACCCATCCACAACGCCCCCATCCCATAATCCATTATACTCCGCATGCGGATATAGCCTTTCTCCCTGTCATTCAACTGTTCTTTTTCAAATTCTTCTAATGCCATAATACGTATTAAAATTTCCTGCTTAAAACGGGCTGTGAAAATACTAAAATAAATACTCATAATCAGTCTGCCCCGGTAAACTTTACAGGAATGGTATAATACACCGATACGTTTTCCCCATTTGCCTTACCGGGTAACCAGTCGGGCATTTTTTTCAATACCCTAACCACTTCTTTATTAAACTCTTCACCACCATCCTGCATTGTTACAAATCCCTGCAGTTTACCATTGTACCCCACTATGAATTTAATTTTTACTCTTACCGATTCGCCTTCGTCCATATCTTTTGGATTTTGCAGGTTTTTTTCAAGGAACCTTCTCAACGCTTCCATTCCACCCGGGTACGAAGGAAGCTCATCAACGGCATCCTGCTCCATAGGTTTTGTTTTATCAATTTTTGGTGCAAAGGTTTCCGGCATTTCGGTATTACCGGTTATTACAGGCTGAACTATAGCGGGCCCTGAATTACCATTATTAAGATTAGTGTCTCCAATCACATCGGTTTCAGTTATAGCTTCAAGAGGAGCTACATTAGTACTGTTGTTGACAATTACAATATTCTTTACAAACATTTTTTCATTGGGCACAACAGCTTTCGGTTGTGTTTTTGCTGTTTCCTGTTTTTTTACCTGCTCTTTAGGTTTATCCGCAACCTGTTTTAATTCCGGGTCGCTAATAGTAAATACCCGGGCTGATACATAAGTTTTCTTTTTTACAAAAAGTGCAGCAGCTGAAAATACAGCCGCAATGATCATTATGATACCAAGCGACTTGCTTAACCTGTAGGCATAAAATTTCCGCAGGGAATAGGCGCCATAGGTTTTATTACGGTTTTCGAAGATGATGTCCAATACATCACTCTTCATGATTAATTCCTTGTTCATATAGTTGGGTTTTAAAATGAAAAAATAATTTTAAAACCGGCGCCGTGTTGTGTAATGAGATGACATAGATTGAAGATTCCATAAAAGAAGCTACAAGGGGTAGAGCTACAAGAAAGAAGCAGAATAGAAGCAGGGCCTATTTAATTATACTGCCCCCTTGTGGCTTGTAGCTTGAAGCTTATATTTGCTTCATGAAGATTTTAATGGTGTGCCTGGGCAATATCTGCCGCAGCCCAATGGCCGAAGGGCTATTACAGGATAAAGCAGGAAAAGCAGGATTGAACTGGAAGGTGGATAGTGCAGGTACCAACGGATACCATACCGGTGAGCCTCCCCATTATTTAAGTATTAAAGTGGCAGCAGCAAACGGAATTGATATCAGTAAACAAAGAAGCAGGAAGTTTACAGCATCCGACATTGAAGATTATGATCTTATTTATGCCATGGCTTCGGATGTTTTGGATGATATGAAACTCATCAGCCGGCATAAATTCGATGCAAGTAAAGTAGATTTGTTCCTGAATGCACTTTACCCAAACCAGGATATGGATGTTCCGGATCCCTGGTCTGGACCGGAGAAAGGATATCATGAAGTGTTTGCGATCATTGATAAAGCATGCAACAGTATTGTAAAAAAATATTCAAATCAAAAGATAGATGAGTAAGCCTTCCATTCCGCAGGGAACCCGGGATTTTTCAGCCGAAGTGGTGAGAAAGAGGAATTATATTTTCTCCATTATAAGAAATGTTTTTGAGCTCTATGGTTTTGAGCCATTGGAAACACCTGCCATGGAAAATTTAGATACGCTGATGGGCAAATATGGTGAAGAAGGAGATAAACTTATTTTTAAAGTTCTGAATAACGGGCTTGACAACCCTGATAAAGAAAAACAGGTAAGAGAAGATTTTGAAAAAGTATTACACGGTAAAAATATAAAAGGCATTACCGAACGGGCATTAAAATACGACCTCACTATTCCCTTTGCCCGCTATGTAGCCATGAACCATACCAAACTTAGTTTCCCTTTCCGCAGGTATCAGATTCAACCCGTATGGCGTGCCGACAGGCCTCAAAAGGGCCGCTACCGTGAGTTTACACAATGTGATGCCGATGTGGTAGGCAGCCTTTCTTTGATCAACGAAGTTGAACTGGCCAATATTTATCACGAAGTGTTCATTCAATTAGGGATTAAGAATTATGAATTAAGAATTAACAGTCGTAAGATATTGTCGGCACTTGCTGAAATCTGCGGCGGTGCAGATAAAATGACCGACATCACCATCGCTATTGATAAACTGGATAAAATAGGCCTGGAAAAAGTAAAAGAAGAACTAACGCAGCGTGGGTTGAATGAAAAACAAATAAAAACTATTGAAAGCTACCTGAACATTTCAGGAAACAATGAACAAAAGCTGGCTGCTATTAAAACTTTGCTCAGCACTATCGCAAGCGGCAAAGAAGGAATTGCAGAAGTGGAATTTTTGTTTGAACAAACTAAGAATACAAATCTTATCATTGACTTTACTTTAGCACGGGGACTGAATTATTACACCAGTATCATCTTTGAAGCCAAAGCGCCGGAAGAAGTAAAGATGGGCAGTATTGGCGGTGGTGGCCGCTACGATGACCTTACAGGATTATTTGGCGTACCCAATATTCCCGGTGTTGGCATCTCATTTGGTGTGGACAGAATATATGATGTGCTGGAAGAATTAAAATTGTTTCCGGAAAATTTACAGGTGAGTACAAAAGCTCTGTTCTTTAATATGGGCGAAGAAGAAAGTCGTTTTGCTTTTGACATCATGCAAAGACTCCGAAGCAGTGGCATTGCTTGTGAACTATACCATGAGAATACAAAGATCAACAAACAGTTTACTTACGCCGAAAAAAAGAATATTCCTTTCGTTATCATCATTGGCAGCAAGGAAATGGCAGATAAGAACTGTTCTGTAAAAAACCTGGCTACAGGCGTGCAGGAAACAGTGGCTATTGAGAAACTGGCAAATTATCTTAGGAACTTATAAGGCTTCATAGATCACCGAAGCACCCTGCCCCACCCCGATACACATCGTTGCCAATCCATACTTGCCTTTTCTTCTTCTTAGTTCATGTAACAATGTTGTCGATATCCGCACACCACTACAACCCAGCGGATGTCCGAGTGCAATAGCGCCTCCGTTCACATTTACTTTTTCCAGGTCGAGCCCCAGGTCGTGTATACAGGCAATGGATTGCGATGCAAATGCTTCATTCAATTCAATCAGGTCCAGGTCCGATACATTTAGATTTGCTCTTTCCAGCGCTTTCTTAGAAGCCGGTACCGGGCCAATGCCCATAATAGCCGGATCAACACCAGCCACCGCCATACTTACAATTTTTGCCATCGGGTTCAATCCGAATTTGCGCACAGCTTCCTCGCCAGCAAGCAACATAGCAGCTGCCCCGTCATTTATGCCACTGCTGTTACCTGCAGTAACCGTTCCTTCTTTTGCAAAAGCAGGTTTCAATAATTTCAGTTTCTCCAAACTGGTGAGACGTGGATGCTCATCCTTATCAAAATCAAAAACATCTTTACCTATCTGCACTTGTATGGGGGCTATTTCATCTTTCCATTTGTTGTCGGCCAGGGCACGTTCATATTTCTGCTGACTTTCCATTGCAAACTCATCCTGTGCATTACGGCTGATGTTCCATCGCCTGGCCACATTCTCTGCTGTTTCGCCCATGGTGTAGGGATAATACATTTCAGCAAGCCGTTTATTTACAAAGCGCCATCCCAATGTTGTATCTGCTATCTGTGGCTCTCTTCCAAAGGCAGTTGTGCTTTTTGGCATTACAAAAGGTGCCCGGCTCATACTCTCTACCCCACAAGCAATCACCAGGTCGCCATCGCCGCAGGCAATGGCACGTGTAGCATCCATAATGGCCTGCAAGCCATTGGCACACAAACGGTTTACTATATTACCTGCAACTATAACCGGCAAGCCTGCCAACAGCGCTGCCATACGGACCACATTACGGTTATCTTCCCCGCTTTGGTTGGCAGC
>Ga0138256_10004014_pt1 | contig 15625 bp, 12 predicted proteins | sample KNB2016incub_MG_FD_105486 | JGI IMG/M metagenome (GOLD analysis project Ga0138256, IMG submission 105486) | Active sludge microbial communities from wastewater in Klosterneuburg, Austria - KNB2014incub_MG | ecosystem: Engineered > WWTP > Activated sludge > Unclassified | place: Austria... | reverse complement strand
TGGCGCTTAGTACGGTAGGAAAGGTCTGCCCACCATCGATCGAGAGCGAGATCTTGACATTCGCGGCACTTATCGGCGCCGCGTCCGTCCCGACCACATCCCATGTAACGGTGGCCGTCGAGCCGGCGGCCAACTGGCCCGCCGTATTTTGCGACGTGATCTGGAAAGGCCCGGCCGTATTGACAACGGTCACCGTCGTTCCGGCATCGGCGATCCCGCCGCGGCGGTCGCGTACGGAAACCCGAAAGTTCATGGTCCTTGCGACCGAGGGCAGACGTTCGCCCGTTACGCACGTCACCGAAGCTTCGCAGACCGCGCCCGGCGCACCGCTTGGGTGGGTGCCGGTGTATGTCAACCCCGGATTATTGCTTCCGGCCGGGTCGTTCGTTGCCGGATTTAGAATAAACGGCAGGCTTGGGAATGTCCTCGAAGGGCTTGAGACCGGTGAATAGGCCCTGAACAGCGGCCGCAGAACGCCGTCTGTATCAACGTCATAGGTGTTCGCGGGCGTGCCTAATGTGCCGCTTGCCGATGGCGCGAGATCGTATTCTTCCCAGGAGTACCGCAGGTTCGGCACGTCGCCCGCATCACCGTCGCTGCCCGCAGCGGTCAGGGTGAACGGCGTCAGCTTCGGGATCGTAAAAGCCGCCCCGGCATCTACGGTCGGAATGTTGTTCGTGCCGGACGGCACACCGCAGCTTCCGCCGCCGCCGGCATCCTGAAGATAGCTGGTCATCTCGGTCAGGCTGCGAATGTGGAATGACGGTATGCTGATATCAACGTACTGCTGCAGATTGCGTGAATTGCAAATGCCGACGTATGACATGATCGTTGAGCCGCTTCCCACCTCATACGCATTCTGCGCCGACCGCGTTGTACACGCGCCGTCAGGATCGGCATTGTTGTAGCTGTGGCTTGCGCCGAATTGGTGGCCGACCTCATGGGCAACGTAATCCACAGTGAACGGATCGCCATAAAAACCTGAACGAGCCGAATAACCCTCGCCTTTGGCGTTATCCGTGCAGACCGATGGCGAAGACGCAACGCCGCCGCCGCCGGTGCCGAAAAGGTGGCCGAGATCAAAGTTTGGCGTGCCTATGCGTGATGTCAGGGTGTTGTGATTAAGCGAGAGCTGGGCGGTCGAGTCCGTGTTGTCGTAAGGGTCTGCGGCCGGGTCGTCGAAGATGAAGTTTGCACCGGCATTGTCGATCGGAGGATTGACCAATTGCAGCGAAACCGCCAGTTCATGCCGGAATATGCCGTCCAGACGGTTGATCGATGTCGTAATGGCGGCTAGGGCCGAAGTACGGATCGCCGCGGGGTCGGTGGACGTCGTCGTGCCGCGTGCCCATTCGCCGGTTGTCGCGACGGCTATCCGGTACGTGCGGATATTGGCGCCCATCGAATATGACGGACGCATCGATCGCGCGTCAAATTCAAATCGGCTCATATCTTCCAGCCAAAAAAGCCCGCTGCCGACCTTGCACGAAAAATTTTCGCTCGCCGGAGCTCCGTATTCGTGCCGAAAATAAACGATGTAGTTCTCGGTATCGTTCTCCTGGTACGGATCGATGTAAACGGTCCCTTCCGGCGTAAAAACATATCCGTGAAACCCTTTGCTTGTCCAATCGAACTGGCCCGTCGATCCGTCGGCGGCGGTGCCGCGGAATGTTTTCCAATCCGGGAATGCGTCCGCGAGGTGTTTGGCAAGAACGTTCGTCCGCTCTATCTTGAACCGCGCCGTTTTGCGGTGCGGCATCGGTACCTCGAACCACACATCACGCATGCCCTTATTCGCGTCAAGCTCATCGGGCGTTCTTGACAATGTCTCACGCAAAGCGGTCCGATCAAGCTTAACTATCCGCAGCTTCTGCGGCAGAAGTTTTCGCTCGCCCTTACGCGCGATCTGTGCGTCGTCGGCTGTTCGCCAAACGCCGAACTTATCCTGGGCGAGAACGGATGAACTCAATACAAAAATAGCGGCGGCAACAATCAATAGGTTCTTTTTCATACATGTAGTTCGGCGGCCAGCCGCCGGTGAAATGGGCTTTGATCCGTAAACTTTCGGCATGGACGTCACCTACAGGTTGAAAGCTGTTCAAACCAAACTACGAGAGCAGCGATTCAGATGTCCAACTAATATAGATAACGATTAAATAGCGTAAAACGGGTCAACATTAACACCGGTCACTGCAAAAAAACAACTTTGGGCGTTCAGCGATTTGATCTTAGGGCCGACGCCGAACGACTGGAAGAGATTTATATAGCTGGAGGGATGAATCTCTTGGAATAAGGAGATGAGAAAGACCTATGATCTGGGGTTCTATAGAGTTGTGATTCGGACGTATTTATCGAGACAGAAGGCGGCGGCGAACTCGCGGGAGACGGGCGTGAGCGGGAACGTGATGTATCGCTGGAAGCATACAATGGTGACAACGGAGGACGAAACCGTAGACATCGATCCGCGCCAGGAGAGCGAGGAATATCCGCTGTCGGATCTGCGCCAGTTAGCGGGTGTGAGCCGATCGGCATATTACGGCCGAAGCAAGACGCGGGCGGAAACGGAAGAAAGAAAAATGTTGGTCCGGGCAGGGGTTAAAGACAAATTCTACTTTCACTAACAGGCCTTCAGGTCCAAGCGTCTGTCTGAGGATTTGAAGGAGACGCGAGTAATTGCCGGGCGGTATCTGCTTTAGCGGTGTTCAGTCGATGCATTTCGACGCGGTGACGCGGCAAACAAGGATGAAGAAAAAGGGTAAAAATAAGTGACCGGCAGACTAAACATACCTCAAGCTAAAAAAGGAGCATGTAAGCTCCTTCTTCATAGCCCGCGACATATTGAGCAATGGGAAGATGGATGGCACACCCGGCATGATTCGAACATGCGACCCCTTGATTCGTAGTCGAATTGGGGCCGCACGGCCGTCACGCACGTAACTAGCTGTGTTGTCAATAAGATAGGTAAGTTTGCGGCTGGGACTTGTTTGTGATGTCATATGCAAAATGTCACAATTAGGCGGCTAATTAGCGCCTGGCCTACCATCCGAGCAAGTACCAGAAAAGAGCCGCAACAAAAACCGTTCCGGCCGCAAACCGGCTGAAATCGCGCTGACGCAGGGGGTCGTAGCAGTGCTCAATTTCGATCTGGTCCCTAGTCATCACTTATAGACTCAAGTAAGAGTCGGTCGTTAGCCTCAAGCAAGCGCTTCCTGGCGACTGCGAACACTTTCCCGTTCAGAAGATTCACTGCGGAAGAGCAGAGGCTCGAAATGTCGCGGCCAGACAAGACGGCATGATGGAGCAGGACCCGACACACTCGCCGGGAGCCGTCGCTGGATATGCATGTCGTCCGGTAGCTCGTGGCCAGGGAAAGAGTGTACCCGATGATTTGGCCGCCGCCTGTCTGCGGCAGGAGTATGCCCTTGATTCGCAGCGACCCGGACGAAACCACTTCAACGTCGCTTATTGATCTCAAGGCCCGCTCAAAGTAATTTTCCGCCTCAACCCTTGCCGACTGTGTTGAACGTATTTCAAAGGACACCTCCATCCGGGAGTTCTGTGCGTGTACGGAGACAGCAGATCCAATGATCAGGGAGCAAGTGAGTAAAAGAATCTTCATAAGTCTTTTTTGCGACATTGCCTTTTTTCGAGTCGAGAAACCGGCCAAGGAATGCGGCGACAGAGCCGGCGGGCGGGGCTTCACTCGCAGCCGCAGCCGCCGCCGAATAGTACTCCGCTTCGATCTCTTTGACGATCTCGGCGGCCCGCTCGGGCGTTTCCGGAAAGCATCTGCGCTCGATCGGAATATATTTCACCCGATTCCGCGCATCGCGTTTTTCAGTAGGAAACAGCCGCCGAACATACCATTCGGCGCCGTGCCGAAGATGGACGAAATCCGGAAGATCCGATTCCTGTTGTGACCTTGTCACAACTTTCGAGCCGTTTCGGGTCATTTTAGGTCATTTTGGAGCGATTTTGAATCATTGAGAAAAACCCGCAAGCGTTCGCAAATAATAGCCGAAACCCAATATTTACTTGAGGAAAAAGATGGTACACCCGGCATGATTCGAACATGCGACCCCTTGATTCGTAGTCAAGTACTCTATCCAGCTGAGCTACGGGTGCCCAAAGCGAACGTATAGATTATAAATCACGGGCAAGACTGTCAAGTTTGCGAATTGCCTCACAAAAAATCTACATAAGATCGATTCGCTGTCTCATGAGAAGCTCTGCACGAAATAGAATCGCAGTGCGGCGAAAATATTGGCGGTCAGCATATATGGGCAAAAGCATTCGGTCATCGGGCAAAGTAGCCGGTCCTTGACCTTGAAACGAGCTCAGGGTTGGAAACCTCCACTTTTATCGTTCGCCATTTGCCGTCACGCTTAAGGTTTGTCGGCTGGTATTCGAGCGTGTACAGCGTTCGAAGATCGGCTGCGACGTTTGCATAAAGGACAGCCATCTGGTCAAGCCGTTCGATCTCGTTAAGCGTTCCACCGGTGCGTTCGGCAATAAGGCGGAGCCGCGACCGGGCGGCACCGTATAGAGCTTTTTGCAGCGGGGTCGGATCAGCTAGTCTTGCCGGATCGCCTGTCGGCAGAGCAAGCGGATAGATAGTCACGCCCTGAAGGTCGGCCTTGGCAAGCAATCGTACCAGCGAGTCACTTGAGTCCGGGCGGAGAGCCGCCGCCATTTCGTCCGGTTGAAGAGCGGACAAAGCCTTTCGATCGTCATTTCTCGACTGTGTGTCAACGCCGTCGGTCAGTACAACGATTGCTTTTCGACGGCTTGGCTCTTTTGCCAGTTTATCGAGGCTGTAAGTTATAGCTTTGTAAAGATCAGTGTCGCCGCCTCCGTTTGCCACGGAAATGGACTGGATCGCGGTTTCGCGGTTTGTCGTAAAATCATTAAGTAGATTGATCTTACTGTAAAATTCAACGACGGCAACACGGTCCCGCGGGCCAAGGGCATCGAGAAAACGTGATGCCGAAAGTTTGATATTCTGCCGAAAGCTGCGGGTAGAGCCGCTCATATCCAAGAGCATCACGACGCTGAATGGTGCCGAAGTGCTCTCAAAGCGAGCAACATCCTGTCGAACGCCGTCTTCCAAAACGACGAAATCTCCCTTTTCGAGGTTCATTATCGGGCGGCCGCGCTGGTCAACGACGCCGACGTTTACGCGTACGATCGCCGAATCGACCTTGATCGGATCGTCAACCTGACCGACGGCGGCAGAGCTCAATGCGAAAATAATTGAAAATAAGAAAGCAGGGTTCTTCAACATAAAAATTCTATCAGTCAGACGCTTAATCCAAAAATGCCGTTGCATCCCGCCTACCCGCTTTATTTTCCTTAACTTTAGGTTTAACTTGTTTTATAATAACCTGTTCACTCAGTGCGGGACCTGCACTGATTTCCGAAGGATCGCAAATGCCGAAAGCCCGAAAGGCTTGATAAGCAACGATGTTCTTTAGGCCAAATTTTTGCTGCAGCTGCGGCGAGAAGATCCAAAGAGCGGAATGGAAACTCTTTACCAGCCGCCGGTTCTGTGATGTTTGTGCAGTTGAGAACCAGGGGCATGAGTGGCTGCCCAGGACCGTCGTGGCCGCGGGAATTCTCGCCGGATTGTTTGGTTTTGGCAGTTTTCTAAGAAGTGGTCCGCCGCCGCAGGTGGTTCCTCTTAGATCGGAACAAATTGAAAAGCCGGAGGTCCGCCCTGTTGCTGAAACGGCATCACGTTTACGCCAGGATGAGGCCGTTCCGGCACAGAAGGATGGCATTGTTCAAACGGGAGCCGATCGAATAATGCCGATCGCAGGTAATTTGCAACCTGTGCCAAACGGCACGGCATCCGAACAGCCGGTCTATTATTGCGGGGCTTTGACCAAAAAGGGTAAGCCGTGTTCCCGTCGAGTAAAGTATAAAGGGCGATGCTGGCAGCATACGGGCCAGCCGTCAGCATTAGAGGCCCAGGCCGCACCGGAAGTATATTAGTCACTATTGCACGAAGTAAGCCGCTATTTTGTTCGTGCTGACCAGACCAAGCGGGAAACACTCAACATGGACGTTCGTCCGGCCCGACAGAGGCAAATGTCCGAAACCTGATGAAACCATTAGCCCAAAACACCCTGATTCAAAACAGATATTTGATCGTCCACCTCATTGGTAAAGGCGGAATGGGCGAGGTCTATCTCGCCGTCGATCAAAGGCTCGGAAGCGCTGTTGCTCTTAAGCGGACATTTTTCGCCGGTGATGAAATGCTTGGAAACGCGTTCGAACGGGAAGCCCGAACGCTTGCCCGAATGCGGCATCCGGTCCTGCCCAAGGTAAGCGATCATTTTACCGAGAACGACGAGCAGTACCTGGTAATGGAGCACATCTCGGGCGACGATCTTTCAAAGCGGCTGGAAGCCGCCGGAAAGTCGTTTCCGTTAAGTTGGGTCCTTTTCTGGGCGGATCAATTGCTGGATGCTCTTTCGTATTTGCATACGCACGAGCCGCCGATCATTCACCGCGACATCAAGCCCCAGAACCTGAAGCTCACGGACGAGAATCATATTATTCTTTTGGATTTCGGCCTTTCCAAAACCTCAACCGGCCAGACCAATATTTCGCAATCGGGAAGCACGGGGAGCGTCGTTGGATACACGCCGCATTATGCCCCGATGGAGCAAATTCGCGGCATCGGGACCAGCGCCCGCAGCGACCTATATTCACTTTCGGCTACGTTGTATCAATTGTTGACTAATTCGATACCGGTTGATGCATTGTCACGAGCTGATTCGATGCTCAACGGCATGCCTGACCCGATAAGGCCGCCTCATGAATTGAATCCTGAAGTGCCGAATGTCGTGTCCGAGGTGATCCTTCGCGGAATGGAGGTCAGCCAGGAAAAGCGATATGCAAACGCACGCGAAATGCAGCGCGTTCTTCGAAAGGCGTTCAACGACATCCAGCAGGCAACTACGGCAAACACCGTCGCATTTTCTGCCGCTGAGGCAGAAGCAATTCGAGCCGAGCCTGATCCTGTGTTGGACGCGGACGAACAAGCAGCAGTTTCGTCGAAGCCTGCCTTTGTGTCGGAAGAAGGCGACAGTGAGGCTGAAGCACCGGCGATTGCGCCCGACTCGACGATCGATCTTGACGCAACAATGGCGTACGGCACGCCGTTTCCGGATAACGATGCAAAGCAATCCGATGTTAAGACCGAGGTATTTCTAGCCGGGTCGAGCGGGCCGGTCGCCCCGCCCGAGCCGGCCATTGATCAAATTTCCTTTAACTCGGAGCCGATCGAGGCTGGATCGTTTGAGCCTGAACACGACACTTCAAACAACGGACCGATAACCAGCGAAGTTCAGGGCGGAGCTTATACTGCTGACGCGACCGTTCCTTTCATCGCACTCGACCATACTGCGGTTGCGCCGCCGGGCGATGTGTCACCAAGCGATCCCGATTTCTTTGAACCTGAAAGCACAGCGTCCGCTGCGGCCGAGCCGGTTTTTGAACCTGAGGCTTACATTGAGGCCGAACAACGAGCATCGGTACCCGAAGCTTCGGCCCATGCAGTAGCGGCGGTATCGCCAGCCCGCCCCGCGTCGAAATCTTCGGGCAAAATGATCGTTGTGATCGGTGCCTTGGCGGCAGTTCTTTTGTTGGGCGTAGCGGTTGCCGGCGGTATCTGGGCATACATGAATTATGGTCCCGGTGCGGCGGTCGAGCCGACCCCCGAACCTTCACCTGAAGAGACCGTGGTCCCAACGCCGAGCCCGACCCCGGAACCGTCGGTCGAGAGCGGTGTAAATGCCGGCAACGGGAATTCAAATTCGGCCCTTTCGAATTCCAACACAAATTCAAATAACGATATTGTGGTCGAACCTACGCCTGAGGAACGGCCGGCGGACAATAGCGATTCGCCGCCGGTCACCGCGCGAACGCCGAGGCCGGCGACGACACCGAGGGGCGGCCAACCGCCTGCCGTCCGTTCAACGCCGCCGCCGAGAAAGCCGCCGGTACCGCGAGCGACGGTGCTTCCGTGAGGAGAATGAAAATGAGTGGAAACGTTTTGAGGAAATTTTCAGGTTTGATATTGGTGCTGGGGTTTATCTGCGCGATTCACGAGATCGCGCCCGCTCAGTCAAGGAAAGAGAGGCAGCAAGCTGAACGAGCGATCGCCGACGGAAATAAGGCCCTTGACCAGAAGAACTTTCAGTTGGCGGTAACAAAGTTTAACGAGGGGCTGACAGTTTTGCCATCGAATGCCGCCGCACATTATCAAAAAGCAAGGGCACATTTCTTTCTTGGCGAGTATGAACAGGCCGTCACTGAGTATGAACTGGCGTTGAACCATGGGCAAAAGCCAATGGATGTGTATCGCAACCGCTGGGCAGCATACGAAAAGCTTAAAAGATACGAAGATGCCTTGGGCGACATCGGACGCGTTCTTGCTGATGATCCTTCAAATACCGACTTCCTGATCGCCTCCGCGGATATTAATTATGAAAAAGGGGCGTTTAACGAGGCAGCGGAGGCGTATCTAAAACTAGCCCCTAAGTCTCGGAATAGCGGCGATGTCTATTACAAAGCAGCCCTCGCCAGATCGAAAGCCGGCGACGCGGCGGGACAGGCCGCGGCGGCCGAGCTTGCTATTGCAAAAAATACTCAATTTTTAGCAGATTCACTCGTTTTGCTCGGTAAGGCCAGACAGGACCAGAAACGAATTCCCGAGGCGATCGATGCGTTTTCGAAGGCACTTGAGTCGAGGCCGGACAAGCCCGAAGCATATCGCCAGCTTGCCGAGCTTTACCGAACTCAGAACCAGCTTGACGAAGGAATTGCGATCCTCGAGAAAGGCCGCCGGCAGAATGCCACGAACGGGGAAATCTATTCAGATCTCAGCTTGTTCTACAGCTTGCTTGAGAAAAAAGATGAGGCAGTTGCCGCCGGCCGGTCGGCCGCCCAATTGATCCCAAACAGCCCGGCTGCACACATAAACCTTTGCCGGGCCTATTTCCAATCTGGCAAGTCAGAACTCGCGATAAGCTCGTGCAATCGAGCACTTTCGTTGTCGCCGGAGGATGGCGAAGCTCTTTTTTACCTCGGCCGTGCCACTTCTGAGATAGCAAGACGGCCGAACGCCGAACCAAGAAAGGCGGCCGAGGCCGAAAGATTTTACCAACGTGCGGTCAAAAGTCTGTTGATGGCCACGAAAGCCAAACCCGAGGATCCGGAAGGATTTTATATGCTCGGGAACGCTTACGCCGACCTCCAGCAGGGAGCAAATGCGATCGAAGCATATAATAAGGTGCTTGGATTAAACCCAAAGCTTACGAGAGCAAACTTTAATATCGGAATTATCCAGCTAAACGGCAATAACAAGGCGGGTGCGATCGAGCAGTACAACGTACTTCTGCTGACGGACAAAGTGCTCGCCGATAAGCTAAAAGCATTGATCGATCGGCTTTGACCCGCCGCGTTGATCCCTGAAAAAAACCGAACATGTCAACCATGTTCTTTAAATGGATTAGGCCCGGATTCGTGGTTCCGTAGTTCATTATTGAGCCGGAACCACAAATTGCGCGAAAAACCAGCACAAAGGCGGTTTATATATTCAGGGTTAAAACGAGGCTATTGCTTCGTGGTCCGAATTTTCCGGCACAAAGCAGCAATTAAGATCTCCAATTGCGTAAGATCACGCGATCTCAGCAATATGACAGGGACACATGCTGACTTGATACAAAGCGGTTAACGGAGTTTCGTGCTTACGCTTACACTTTGTAGCTTGAATACGACACGGACCGGCTCGGAACGCTGATCATAGCTGGCCGGAACAAAGGCTGCGACTGAAGGATCGGAGCCGAGGGCCTTCTGCAGTTCATCGACGGCCCGCTGATCTGACGACGGCTCAACGACCTGGGCAATTGTCGCCGAACCATTCCCGTGAACGTCCGCAATTACCGTTACCTCGCCATCGCTTATCTCATCGACCAAATTCCTCGTTAACAGTACAAGTGAGCCTCGCGGGTTAATACTTGGTGATTCTTGTGAAATAGATGCCCGCGAAATTGCATAGTCGCGCGGATTTAGGTCCGATTCGATCGGCGTTAACGGTGATTGATACGGATAAAGCACTGTTGTGTTAGCGGTCGATGTTCCGGGGGAGATGCGGCTATGACGCGGCTGTATCTCACTGGAAACGATCACCCACAGCAGCGTAAACCCAATGATCAAAGTACTTAGCGATCCAACCGCAAAGGGCATCAGCCAGACGTCCGTCCAACGGCGTCTATCGCCTAATGCCTGAAACATCGGGCTGGCCGCCGGTGCGGCCTTTCTAGCGATATTTCTGCGAAGAGAGTCCAGCGAAACCGGCGCAAATTGCGGCCGGCCTGCCGCCCGCAAGTTATTCTTTATCGCCTTGAAGTCAAATAGTTTCTGTCTGCAGACCGGGCAAGTGTCGATATGCCCCGCCACCAGAGACTGTTCGCCTTCATCCAGTACATTGTCCGGATAAAGCGGCAGCAAAAATTGTATATCTTTACATTTCATTGGCTTTAGAGGCCGTCGCCGATCTCGGCCGACCGCCTTTCCTCCACCTCTGACCGGCTGAATGGCCCGCTGACCCCGGCTGTCCTCCGAGCACAGAGAACAACGCATTGCCCATTTTGCCGAGAAAACCGATAACAGATGAAACTGAGTTAGATTGTTGCTGATCTAATTTCAATTAAAGCTAACATCCATGACCGATCTTCAAGCATTCGGACATTCGTCCTCTTCGACCTGGTTTGGCACCGATTTCTGTCGTCTTCAAAGATAAAACCGGGGCGAGCCAGCCATTCAACCAATTTTCAAAAATCCTTGAGCTTCCGTCTCAATTCCTCGCGTCCGCGTGCGATGCGAGATTTTACAGTGCCCAAATTTACTCCAAGAGTTGATGCGATCTCTTCATAGCTGAATCCCTCGAGATCGCAAAGCACTATTGCCTCACGGAAAATATCGGGCAATTCTTTTAACGCATTCATCAGTGCCCGTTCTCGCTGCGCCAGGATCGCCAATTCTTCAGGATCTCTCGATCCGTTGGAAATAGTGTCTTGGACCCTCGTTTCGCCCCCGCCGATCTCGTCGTCAAGCGAAACGGTGATATCACGCCGGCGTCGCTTCCACCATCTGAACCGGTTCCGCGAATGATTGATCGCGATTCGGAAGAGCCACGTTTTCAAACCCGATTCGCCTCGAAAACCTCCGATCGCTGTCAGAGCGCTTAAAAACGTTTCCTGAGTAAGGTCGGACGCCTCTTCCGTGTTTTCCGTTAGCCGGTAAAGAAGGCCATAAACGCCCGCGGAAAATCGCAAAACGAGCTGGTCGAATGCTTCCCCGTCACCGCCTTTCAACTTTTCAATGAACCTCGCTTCCGCATTAGGAAAGACAGAAGAAACTTGTACCGCCGCGGCAGCATCTATTTGATCTTCGTCGTCAAACGCTATTGACCTGCTGAAGAACATCCTCTCTGCCTCACCTTTCTCCATCGGTGGAGGTCCTGCACTTCAGGCCCAATATTCGTGGCCTGAGTGATTAGACACCATTTCTCCTATTTTGTTCCCGAAAAAATGCCCGGCTTGTTTCCAGGCAAATATTAGATGCATTCCATGCCTGAAAACCGCCCGTCTCGCCCCATTTGGTACTAAACTATTTGCTCTCGCCCCGCTTTTAAGTTAACTTAATACTTTTGGAAAAAGTCCGTTATCACAATTATACAACGATAGAGCAATCCAGAATTTGCATTAATTAGAATGGCAAGAAAAAAAAGAACAGTAGTTACCGCGGTTGCGCCCCAGTCCGACGATAAGCCGAAAGAGCGTTATCGGGATTCTTTCCAGCAGAATGTCGGCAAAAAGGCCGAAGAAGTTGGCAAGACGCTCGAAGGACAGAAGAAAAATCTACTTTATGCTCTTGGGGCCCTGGTCGTGGCCGCGATCGTAATAGGGACGTATTTTGTCTGGAGTTCGCGAACGGCCGCAACTGCTCAAACGGCTTTGGCGAAAGCGATCGAGACCTCCGAGGCACCGATCTCAACTGCGGCCCCGTCCGCCGGCACGACTGTGAAACAGTTTAGGACCGCGAAAGAGCGTTCTCAAGCGGCAATTCCTGAGTTTCAGGCGGTTGTTGACGAATATGGCGGCGATGTTGCCCAAAAGGCCAAGTACTTTATCGCCGTCAATCAGCTTTTTCTTGACCGGGCGACGGGCATTCAGCAGCTTGAGGAGCTTTCAAAGTCGAATGATGCCGTTGGACGGTTATCCAAATACGCCCTTGCTCAAACCCGTGCCGAGGACGGCAAGCTGGACGAAGCGGTAGCCCTTTATAAAGAATTGGCAAGTGCCTCTGACAGCGTAGTCCCAAAAGATTCAGTAAATCTCGAACTTGCGAAGATCTATGAAAAACAGGGCAAAAAGCAGGAGGCCGTCGATATATTATTCACGATGGTAAAGGCGGCAAGCGAGGCAAAAGATCTTGACGGCAAGGCAGTTCCTCTAACTCAGTCGATAACCGCCGCAAAAGACAAGCTTACGGAGCTTGATCCGGAGAAGGCAAAAGAAATTCCCGAACCCGCGGTGGAAACACCTGACCTCGGACAGGGTTAAGCCGCATTCTTTGAATAGCGTTTTAAAACAATGACGATCAGATCCGAAAATGCGAGCTTGGAACGCAGACGGCGGCCGATCGACAAAATTTCCGTCAGGGTCCCTGCAAACGGCTATTTTTCAGCCGCTTTTGTCGGGGCCTTTTTCGGTGCTCTGGCAATGTATTTGGAACAATGGCCCGCGGCATACGTGATCCTGGCCATAAGCTGGGCGGTAATTCCGCTGCTTGCGATGACCGATCGAATTGTCTTTAACGGAAAAAGGCTATATCGGACGGGAATTATCGCAATGGCCTCGGCCTACCTTACAAATAAAAGGTTTTGGCTAAAACCGATCGATATTGAACAGGCTGAGACGACCGCCATTCCAACTTTCAAACGCGGCGGCAGGGTCTTTATTCGATATCAAACAGTGGTTCGCGGAAAGGAAGTCGAGTTTTCATTTTCCTCGGGCGGCCGGAATTATAGAAAGTTTGTTCGAGAGCTATTTTCGAGGATCTCTGAAGAAGTTCTGGATGCCGTTTCGATAGAGTTGCGGGACTATGCCGGTGAACCGCGGCAGGTCCGTGCAAGGGCCAAGCAGTCGCAGATTCCGGCATCAGATGTTTTGGAGAGTGCCTTCAAAATTTCCAAGGTCCGCACTTTGCATGGCAAGGCCGCGGCGGAAGACATTTCATATGCCTCTTCGGCCGAGCGGGCCATAACATTGCGACAGCTTGGTAACGAGCTTCGCGTTTCAGGGTCGTTTCTTCAGGCGTTGGAGTCTTTCAGGCGCGCGGCGATCATTAGGCCGGACGATGCGTGGCTTCTATTTGACTTTGCGCGGTGCATGCAGGCTTTTGCCGGAACACAGGCCGATGTTAGGCTTGAGCGGCGGGCTGCGGCATTGATGCGGTTGGCAGAGCGGCGGGCCGGGAATGACGGCCATTTGCTTGCAATGCTTGGGGAGTCATACTCTCAATTTGGCGAGTGGGAACGGGCCCGAAATGCGTTTAGAAAGGCAACGGATGCGGTCGGCGAACACTTTCGGTCGATTCGCGGTATGGCGGAGATCGCGCTTCGTGACGGCAAGCTTGCCCATGTCGTTCATAATTTTGGGGCCGCCGGCCGGCTTGCTGAATCACCCGCAGCCCGACGCTGGAGCAATGCCGAAGCTGATTATTTCATGCGGCTCAGCAGCGATGAAGAATATCTTGAAATGGAGCTCGGCCGCGTCAATCTTCTCGACACGCTTGACCGCTGGCGGCGAATTTCGTTGAAACTGGCAATCGCCTGCCTGCCGATCATTGGCCTAGGCGTTTTTTATGACGATCCGACGACCGCGAACCTCGGTTGGGGCTTTTCGGGCAGCATGCTATTGATCTGGGGACTGTTCCGCATGGGCCGAAGGGTTTTTGCTCCGCGAATTTCGCCGGAGCTGTTGGATGGCTAATTCAAAAATATCAAATGGCGGGAAATCTGCCGATACTTCAATAGTCCCGTCCTGCATTCAGTAACTTTAGCGTGGCTCAAAAAGCTCGGCGGCCAATATTACAGATTGGCCGCCGAGACTATTTAAAGGGCCGAGACCGTGTCCCGCATCCCATTTTCGATCAAGAGTTTCCGGACATTCGTCAAAAACCTAACTTGATGCCTTTTTGCTTTTTACTTTTTTCTCGACCGGAGCCTTAGCCTTAGTTGCCTTTGCCGCGGCCGGTTTTTTTGCCGTTTTCGCCGGCGGGTTCAGCATGGCGGACCAGGCATACTCTGGTGCTTCGGTTCCCGCATCGAGCTTTTTGAAAATAAACTCGGTCATAGCGTTAACGATCCATTCGTGATTATACTGGCCAACTGATGCGATCTCCGCGTCCGGCGCCGGATTCATGAAGTCGATGGCGTAAGGAATTCCGTCCTTGATCGCGAACTCGACCGTATTGAGGTCATAGCCCAAGGCTTTGCAGATCGTGATGACGTCCTTTTCGACACGGGCATGAAGCTCAGGCGATAGGTAATTCTCGACGTTCACATACTGCATACCCGATAGATATGGCTGAGACGGATCATAAGGCATGATAAGGACCTTTTCCTGACCGACGCAGTAGCAGCGGACGAACTGGTCGTATTCGATACCTTCCTGAAGCGTCATGCAGAGTGTGCCCGTCGTATTGTATTCATTCCACAGTTCTTCCAGCGAGTTGACCTTCGACACGTTCTTCCATCCGCCGCCGTCGAACGGTTTGAGAAAGGCCGGAAAACCAACGTAATTTACTATGCCTTCCCAATCAAGCGGGAACTCCAGATTGCGAAGGCTCTCGGGAGCGATCGAGTCAATGTATTTCTCCTGGGGCAGAAGCGCGGTTTTCGGGATTGCTACGCCCAGTTTGGCGGCGAGGCTGAAGTTAAAGAATTTATCGTCCGCCGACCACCAGAACGGATTGTTAATGACATACGTGCCTTCAAGCGCCATGCGTTTTAAAGTAGCACGATAATACGGCACCTCATGCGAGATGCGGTCGATAATGATGTCGTACCGTTTCGGCTCATCCAGCCGAATACCGCCGAACGTCGCCATTTCCGCAACAACATTTCCATTGCCTTTTTCGTTAATACTGTTGATAATTGATTCAGGGAACGTAACCTCCCGTCCCGCTATAATTCCTACTCTTTTCATTTTTTATCGATTCCTTGTTAATTAATGTGACCTACTGACGAAAAAAACCTAACGACTGAAACCAATTATTTTATTCGATTAGCGTGCTGCTATCAAGGACTCCCGACGATCGTAGAGCGCCTTTCCGCTTTCAGAACCAAAACCGGTATTAACCAGATGAACGAAACTCAATCAATTGTCGAAAGAGATATATCACCCACAACGATCTCGGCCGCCGACGGAAGTTCGCTAAATTCTGCGCTGGCAAAGAACATTCAGTCTTTCCACAATGTCCTGACGCGAATGCTTGCTGCCGGGGCGAATGTAAGCGACTTGATATTTTCACCCGGCCGTCCGCC
>Ga0138256_10004013_pt1 | contig 15627 bp, 11 predicted proteins | sample KNB2016incub_MG_FD_105486 | JGI IMG/M metagenome (GOLD analysis project Ga0138256, IMG submission 105486) | Active sludge microbial communities from wastewater in Klosterneuburg, Austria - KNB2014incub_MG | ecosystem: Engineered > WWTP > Activated sludge > Unclassified | place: Austria... | reverse complement strand
GTTCTGCCCCTGCTGCGCGAGGTCTACAGCGCCGCCGCCGCGAAGGTGTCACAGGCGCGCATCTCCCCGCGCTCCAAACCCATGCGGAACCAGCGTACCCGCTGCGCCGCACTGCCGTGCGTAAAGCTGTCGGGTGCGACATGGCCTTGCGACTGCTTCTGGATGCGGTCGTCGCCAATCGCGCTGGCTGCACGCAAGGCCTCCTCGACGTCGCCCTGCTCCAGGATCTGGCGCGTGCGGTCGGCGTGGTGCGCCCACACGCCTGCAAGACAATCCGCCTGCAGTTCGAGGCGGACGGAAAGCAGGTTGCCATCGCGCTCTGAGCCCCGCTGACGCGCCTGCTGCACCTTGTCCGAGACACCCAGCAGGTTTTGCACGTGATGACCGACCTCGTGCGCGATCACATAGGCCTGGGCGAAATCGCCCGGCGCGCCAAAACGGCGATGCAGGTCATCGAAGAAGGACAGATCGAGGTAAAGCTTGCCATCGGCAGGACAGTAGAACGGCCCCATCTCTGCTTGCCCGACGCCGCATGCACTGCGGGTGGCGCCGGTAAACAACACGAGTCTGGGCACCTGGTACTGGCGCCCAGCGGCCTGAAAAATCGGCCCCCAGGTGTCCTCGGTATCGGCCAGCACCATGGAAGAAAAACGCGCCAGCGCGTCCTCGGCCGCCGGCCGGGGGGCGCCCGACTGCGAAGACTCGACGGCGGGCGGCTGGACCATGTTGGCGGTGTTGAGCACTACGCTCGGGTCGATGCCGAAGTACATCGCCACCAGCGCCAGCACGATGGTGCCGATGCCGATCTTGCCGCGCCCGCCCACACGCGGGCCACCCTGGCCGCGGCGATCCTCTACGTTGCTGCTTTCCCTGCCGTTACGAAAATCCACCGCGCTCTCCCGCCATTTCCTGTCGGCATGCTACTCCGCCATGCGCAGCGGCGGGAGAGGATGTGCTCAGCCTGTCTCAGCTCGCTACGGTGAGCTTGTCGTCGCGGATCGCCTCGTACTCGTCCTCCCAGAACCACTTCTGTTCGCCAAACGCAGGCTTAAGATGATGGAGCCAGGTGGCCTCTTCGTCGTATCTGGCAAAGAATGGGCGCTGCACCCAATCCGGGTTGCGACCCTGGATGAAACGCAGCACAAAAACCTTTTCACCGGCGATCTCAGCAACACCCTGGATTTCGACCTTGCCCGGACTGGCGCTCATGCTCGGGCCGCGCGCGGTGCGCGCGAGTCCGGAAACCTGTTGCATCGCCTCGCGGTAGATCTGCCAGGCGCGTGCCAGCGGTACCTCGAAGTAGGCGCGGGCGCCCGTGTCACGCTCGGCAAACATGTAGTAAGGGACGATACCGAGCTTGACCTGCAGCTTCCACATCTTCGCCCAAACCGCCGGATCGTCGTTGATGTGCGCCAGCAGCGGACCTTGCGCGCGGATCACCGCGCCGGTGCTGCGGACGCGGCGGATCGCGGCCTGTGCAGCCTCGGTGTCCAGTTCCTTCCAGTGGTTGTAGTGCGCCATCAGCGCCACATGCTTGCCCGCCTCGACGAGCTGGGTGAGCAGACGGATCAGGTCGTCGGCATCCTCGGCGCCAAGGAAGCGGTGCGGCCAGAACGTCAGCGCCTTGGACCCGATACGAATGGTCTGGATATGATCGAATTCGGGCTGCAGCAGGGGTTCGAGGTAATCACGCAGGTGACGCGTCTTCATCACCATCGGATCGCCACCGGTGAACAGCAGGTCGGTCACCTCCGTGTTGCGACGCAGATAGTCGTGCAGCGTCTTGGCCTCTGAAGATGCGATGCGCAACTCCTTGTCGCCCACGAACTGCGCCCAGCGGAAACAGAAGGTGCAATAGCTATGGCAGGTTTGCCCCTGGCTGGGGAAGAAAAGCACGGTCTCGCGGTACTTGTGCTGGATGCCGTCGAGGCGGTTGCCGTCCTCGTCACGCGGCATGTTCATTTCCATCTGATCAGCCGGGTGCGGATTGAGATCCTGGCGGACCTCCGCGATGGCCTGTTCCAGCTCAGCCTTGTCGGCGCCCTGGCGCAACAGGGTGGCGATGCGCTCGAAGTGCTCGGGCGCCAGCATGCCGCGCTGCGGGAAGGTGAGCTGGAAGATGGGATCGGCCGGGATGTTGCTCCAGTCGATCAGCTCATCGATGACGTACTGATTCACCCGAAAGGGCAACACCGACGACACGACCTTCATCTCGAAGCGCTGCTCGGCGGGCAGGTTCGCCAGCTGGGGAATGCGCTCGAGGTCGCGTTGGGTAAAGACCTTGAACGGAACGGGTTCGAAAACCGCCTGCGCTGCTGCTTCGATACTCCAAAGGGGCTTGAGAGCCTGCACTTGAGCACTCATAGTTCATCTCCTTATGGTCTGGCATAGCAATTTTGGGGTGGCGCCGCGGATGCAGCGCCCACCGCCCTGCGACCGGATTCACGTGGATCGGGTTTGACAGTCGCCAGGGAAATCAGGGAAAGCGTCCGGCGGCGCAGAGGGATGGCGCCAGGGCCCGGATCGGCTTGCACCCACTACATCGGGTTCGGTGGGAGAGGGAACATGTTATCCCATAAAGTAAATTTGTGCAAACATTACATTTGCTTAATGATTGGGTTCCCGAGGCGCTTCCCTTCCATGCCCGGCTGACCGCTGACAGTCTGAACGGCGTTCCTGCCGGGGGTAGATCTACACCCCGGATGCGCCCCCCCCATCAGCATGCGGTATGCTGCACCGGTGGTTTTAACGCCGCGTTTCCCGCATTCATGCAGCATCACAAGGAGCGTCCCATGTCCGACCTTTGGCTCAAGACCCTGAAAACCGCCACCCCCCAAGAGGGCTACGAACTCGCGATCAAGCTTTCCCGGATGGGAGTCAAGTACACCCAGCCTTCCGATGAAGTTCGCCAGAAATTGAGGGATGATTACGCCAACAACGCCGACAGCTTGACGGCGGTTTCACAGGTCGTGGCAACCAACTTTCAAACAGTGGCCGCGGCAAACAATTACTGGAACGAGCGTAGCTAAGGACGCGGAATCCGACCCGGGGCAGACCGAGATCAACCTGCACGGCACGCAGGTTGCCGTCCTGGGATCACACCGGTTTCTGGGTGTGGGCCAGGCAGCTGGGGCAAGGCCCCTCAACCCTAGGCGGGACGCAGAGCCGGTTGCCACGCCAGGCCTGCAAGCGCAATGACGCAGAAGACCGCCCCCGCATGGAAGGTGACCGAGGCCCCGAACTGGTCCCACAAGAGGCCGGCAACCACGCTGGCTGCCAGCATCGCAATGCCGCTGAGCAGACTGAAGAAGCCATACGCCGTGCCGCGCAAATCGGCAGGCGCCGTATGCGCCACCATGGCCGCGAGCAGCCCTTGGGTCATCCCCATATGCAGGCCCCACAGTGCCACTCCGGCCAGCGTGACGCCCCAATGATCATTGCTGGCAAGCACCAGGTCGGCGGCAATCAGCACAGCCAGCCCAAGCGCCAGCAGTTTGCGGTGACTCATGCGGTCGGAGAGCTTCCCGAACGGGTATGCCGACAATGCATAGACCAGGTTCATCACCACCATCACGAGCGGCACCAAAGCGATCGGCACGCCCCCCTGCAGCGCACGCAGGACCAAAAACGCCTCGCTGAAACGGGCCAGCGTGAATACAGCGCCGATGCCAACCACCCACCAGTACGAAGCCCCAAGGCGACGCAAGTTTTCCCGCTGAATCGGGTTGACGCGTTCTTTGGCCACTGCCTGCGCTGGCTCGCGCAAGCCAACAGCCAACAGGGCGACGGCTGCCAGGCCAGGAATCACGGCTACCCAGAACACAGCGCGAAAGTCGTTGGCCCACAGCAACATCAGGGCGATTGCTACTAACGGGCCGAGAAAGGCGCCAACGGTGTCGAGCGACTGGCGCAGGCCGAAGGCAGCGCCGCGCATATGTGACGGCGCGATATCGGCAATCAGCGCATCCCGAGGCGTACCGCGAATTCCCTTGCCGACCCGGTCAAGAAGCCGGGCCGTGAGCACGATGCCGATGCTTGGTGCCAGCGCGAACAGGGGCTTGCTCAGCGCCCCCAGGCCGTAGCCGAACATGGCCAGCCCTTTGCGCCGACCCAGATAGTCGCTCAAGGTCCCGGAGAAGACCTTGACGATCAAGGCCGTGGCCTCGGCCAGGCCTTCGATCACACCGACGGCCGTGGCGCTTGCGCCCAGGGTGGAGACCATGAACAGCGGCAGCAGGCTGTGGATCATCTCCGAGGAAATGTCCATCAACATGCTGACGAAGCCGAGCACCCAGACACCGGCAGGAATCCGTCGCAGGCTGGAGTCTCCGTTCATGTGCCGCATTTCCCCGGTTCCCTCCTGCGCGTCACGCCATCATCTGCCACCACCCGTTCGTGCACCCGCCAGGCGAGCGCAGACGGCCACAGCTGTACCGGGTCATCCGCAATGTCTTTGCCACCTCAGCTATTCGATGCCATTCCGATTCAACCACTTCGTCCGGAATCGCCGCAAAAGCCAGAGTCCACCGCCAAGCACCAGGATCACCACCAGCACGACCTCCTCGATCGTCTTCAGGTCAACGAGAACGGTTTCGATGGCGGCACCAAAAGTGTAGCCGGTGCCGGCGATCAGCACTGCCCACAGCGCCGCCCCCAGCACATTGAGGAGGGCGAAGCGCAACACGGGCACGCGACTAGCCCCCATGATCACGGGGCCGGCGATGCGCAGACCGTAGAGAAAGCGCACCGCGAGGATGAACAGGGCGTCGTAGCGCTCGAGAAGTGCGTGAATGCGTGGCTTTTGCCGGGCAAGAACGGGGAAGCGCGCGATCAGGGCGTCGCCCTTCCAGCGTCCGAGCATAAAGGCGATCTGGTCGCCCAGAGTCGCACCCGCGAGGGCCACGAGCACCACCAATGGCCAGTCGAGCAGGCCGCGATGGGCAGCAAAACCAGCGGCGATCAGGATGGTTTCGCCTTCGAGCAGGGTGCCGGCGAAAACGGCCAGGTAGCCGTAGGAGGCGACGAAGGCGGCGATCATGGTTGGCGTCCCTGGCGGAGCACGGGCACAGCGCAGTGCGCCCGACCCCGGCTCCATCTCAAAACAGCACTCGCAAAAAAGGGCCTGCTTGCGCAGGCCCACTGATCCGATCGAGACCCAGACATCGCGCCCGGGTCTCCCTTGCCATCAAACAAAAGTATCGATGGAATCCGATCACTCGAACTCGATGATCACCTCGTCCACCGACAGGCTGGCGCCCGGCTTGGCGACGATCTTGCTGACCTTGCCGTCCTGCTCGGCCCGGAGCAGGTTCTCCATCTTCATGGCTTCGATCACGGCCAGCTTCTCGCCGGCCTTCACTTCCTGGCCCTCGGTCACGGCGATCTCGCGCAGCAGACCCGGCATTGGCGACAGCAGGAACTTGGACATGTCGGGCGGCAGCTTCTCGGGCATCAGGGACAGCAGATAAGCTGCACGCACCGTCATGACCATCGGTTCGACCTGCAGGCCGAAATGTGAAACGCGATAGCGCAGGCCGCGGCGCTCGATCTGCATCGAGACCGGCTTGCCGTTGACCGTTCCGGTAAACATCAGCTCGCCGAAGATCCAGTTCGATACGATGTTGTAGGTCTTGCCTTCGTGCGTAACCGCGACGCCGCCTTCGATCGCTTGCGTCGTGAGCGGATACTGCTTGCCGCCCATGACCACGACCCACTCGCCGGACACCTTACGGCCGTGACCGGCGAGCTGACCTTCGATCTGCACCGCACGCTCGATGTAGCGCAGGCGAGCGAAGGTGGCAACCGCCGCCAGAAGCACCGGATCGTCGTGCGGCACCATCGAGGCATCGAAGCCCTGCGGATATTCTTCGGCGATGAAACCCGTGTTGAAGTTGCCGGAACAGAAGCGCGGATGCTGCAGCAGCGCCGCCTGGAAGGGAATATTCGAACTGATGCCGCGGATGACAAAGCCATTCAGCGCGTCGCGCATGCGCTGGATCGCGTCCTGGCGATCCTTGCCGTGCACGATCAGCTTCGCGATCATCGAATCGTAGTACATCGATATCTCGCCGCCCTCGTACACGCCGGTATCCACGCGCACGCCATTGCCTTCGGCCGGCGGCTGGAACTTGACCAGGCGACCGGTCGAGGGCAGGAAGCCGCGGAAGGGGTCTTCGGCGTTGATGCGGCACTCCATCGACCACCCCTGGAGCTTGATGTCTTCCTGCCTGAACGACAGCTTCTCGCCTGCGGCGACGCGAATCATCTGCTCGACAAGGTCGATACCGGTGATGTTCTCGGTCACCGGATGCTCCACCTGCAGACGGGTGTTCATCTCGAGGAAGTAAAAGCTCTTGTCGGCGCCGACGACGAACTCGACCGTACCGGCCGACTCGTAGTTAACCGCCTTGGCCAGTGCCACGGCCTGCTCGCCCATCGCCTTGCGCGTCGCGGGGTCGATGAAGGGGCTGGGCGCCTCTTCGATCACCTTCTGATGGCGGCGCTGGATCGAGCACTCACGCTCGTGCAGATACACCGTATTGCCGTGCGCGTCGCCGATCAGCTGGATTTCGATGTGGCGCGGCTCGACGACGAACTTCTCGATGAACACGCGATCATCGCCAAAGCTGTTGCGCGCCTCGTTCACGCAAGCGGTGAAACCTTCATGCGCTTCCTTGTCGTCATGCGCAACGCGCAGACCCTTGCCGCCGCCACCGGCCGAGGCCTTGATCATCACCGGATAGCCGATTTTTCTGGCGATTTCCACGGCTTCGTCGGGTCCGGAAATGGCTGCGTTGTGACCGGGGATAGTGTTGACGCCGGCATCCATCGCCAGCTTCTTCGACTCGATCTTGTCGCCCATCTTGCCGACCGAGTAGTGCTTGGGACCGATGAAGGTGATGCCTTCCTCTTCCAGACGGCGCGAGAACTCCGCGTTCTCCGACAGAAAGCCATAGCCTGGGTGTACCGCTTCAGCACCCGTCTGCTTGCAGGCGGCAATGATCTTGTCCATCACCAGGTAGGACTCTTTCGAGGCCGCCGGGCCGATGCATACACCTTCATCCGCCAGCTCCACATGCAGCGAGCCCTTGTCCGCCTCCGAGTACACGGCCACGGTGGCGATGCCCATCTTGCGGGCGGTCTTGATGACGCGGCAGGCGATTTCACCGCGATTGGCAATCAGTATTTTCTTGAACATTTCATTTTTCCTCGTGCGCGGATCAGAGCGGGATGTTGCCGTGCTTGCGCCACGGGTTTTCCAGTTCCTTGTCCTTGAGCATCGCCAGCGAACGGCACACGCGCTTGCGCGTCTCATGCGGCATGATCACGTCGTCGATGAAGCCGCGTGCGCCAGCAACGAAGGGGTTGGCGAAGCGCAGCTTGTACTCGGCCTCACGCTCAGCGATCTTGGCGGGGTCGTTCTTTTCTTCGCGGAAGATGATCTCCACTGCGCCCTTCGGCCCCATCACCGCAATTTCGGCGCTCGGCCAGGCGAAGTTGACGTCGCCGCGCAGGTGCTTGGACGACATCACATCGTAGGCGCCGCCATAGGCCTTGCGGGTAATGAGGGTGACCTTGGGCACGGTGCACTCGGCGTAGGCATAAAGCAGCTTGGCGCCGTGCTTGATGATGCCGCCATACTCCTGCGCGGTGCCGGGCATGAAGCCAGGCACATCGACCAACGTGACCACTGGAATGTTGAAAGCATCGCAGAAGCGCACAAAGCGTGCAGCCTTGATCGAGCTCTTGATGTCGAGGCAACCTGCCAGCACCAGCGGCTGGTTGGCAACGATGCCCACCGGCGAGCCTTCCATGCGTGCAAAGCCGATGAGAATGTTCTTGGCATAGTCGGGCTGCAATTCGAAGAAGTCGCCGTCGTCGACCATCTTGAAGATCAGCTCCTTCATGTCGTACGGCTGGTTCGGGTTGCTCGGCACCAGAGTGTCGAGCGAGTGGTCGATGCGGTCGGCCGGGTCGAAGACCGGCACTGCAGGCGGCTTTTCGCGGTTGCTCGAGGGGATGAAGCCAACCAGGCGGCGGGTCATCATCAGCGCCTCGACATCGTTCTCGAACGCCAGATCCGCCACGCCGGACTTGGTGGTGTGGCTCACGGCACCGCCCAGCTCCTCGGCGGTCACTTCCTCATGGGTCACGGTCTTGACCACTTCGGGGCCGGTGACGAACATGTACGACGAGTCCTTCACCATGAAGATGAAATCGGTCATCGACGGGCTGTACACCGCACCGCCGGCGCAGGGCCCCATGATCAGCGAGATCTGCGGCACCACGCCCGACGCCAGCACGTTACGCTGGAACACGTCGGCATAGCCGCCGAGCGAATCGACGCCTTCCTGGATGCGCGCGCCACCCGAATCGTTGAGGCCGATCACCGGCGCACCGACCTTCATCGCGTGGTCCATGACCTTGCAGATCTTCTCGGCGTGGGTTTCGGACAACGAGCCACCGAAGACGGTGAAGTCCTGCGAGAACACGAACACGAGGCGGCCGTTCACCGTGCCATAGCCGGTGACGACGCCGTCACCCGGGGTATGGTCGGCATCCATGCCGAAATCGTTGCAGCGGTGCTCCTTGAACATGTCCCACTCTTCGAAACTGCCGTCATCGAGCAGCAGCTGAAGGCGCTCGCGTGCGGTGAGCTTGCCCTTGGCGTGCTGGGCGTCGATGCGCTTCTGGCCACCACCGAGGCGGGCCTTCTCGCGCTTCTCCTCCAGCTGGCGAATAATGTCGTTCATTGATGATCTCCTGTCGGATCCTGGGGATGGTCTGCCCGCGACGAACGCGGGCCCTTGATTGGCTTCAAAGATGGTCGAGCAGGCGCAGCGCCGCGATCGAGGGCGTGGTGCTGCCCTCCTCCACCGCCTGCGCAAGCGCCGGCAGTTCCTGTTTGACTTGCGGATGGCTGCGGAAACGACTGCGCAAGCCCGCGTCGATCAGCTCCCACATCCAGGCCAGGGCCTGGTGGCGGCGCTTGGCGGCAAACTCACCGGACGCGGTCAGCGTGCTGCGGTAGTCCATGACCGCGGCCCAGAAATCGGCGATGCCCTCCTTTTGCAGCGCCGAGAGCGTCAGCACCGGCACGGTCCAGTTCGGACTGGCCGGGCGCAGCATGTGCAGTGCAGTCTTGATCTGTGACTTGGCACGCATCGCTGCCGAGGGGTCGATGTCGGCCTTGTTGACGACGATCAGGTCGGCGATCTCCATGATGCCCTTCTTGATCGCCTGCAGATCGTCGCCCGCGTTGGGCAGTTGCAGCAGACAGAAGATGTCGGTCATGCCTGCGACCGCAGTCTCGCTCTGACCCACGCCCACCGTTTCGACGATGATGACGTCAAAGCCCGAGGCCTCGCACACCAGCATGGATTCGCGCGTTTTCTCGGCCACACCACCCAGGCTGCAGGCCGAGGGGCTGGGGCGAATGAAGGCGGCGGGGTTCTGGCTTAGCAGCTCCATGCGCGTCTTGTCGCCCAGGATGGAGCCGCCCGTAACCGATGACGACGGATCCACGGCCAGCACCGCGACACGCAGTCCCTGCTCGATCAGGTACAGGCCAAGCGCCTCGATGAAGGTCGACTTGCCCACGCCCGGCACACCCGAGATACCGACCCGCATCGCCCCTCCGGTGTGCGGCAACAGCGCTTCGAGCACACGATGGGCGCGTGCCTTGTGATCATCGCGCTGCGACTCGATCAGCGTGATGGTCTTGGCCAGTGGTCGCAACTGACGCGCAACCACCCCGTCGACAAGGCTACGATCGGCGGGATCGAGCTCGGCAGGCAAGGTAGGCAGGGATTCGGACATGGTCATCGATATCGGAACACGAAAGACGCGAGGAGACGCCGTCCCGCGCAACCTGGACGGTGGATCACACTAACTCAGGCGGCGCTGCGGGCAGCGCGGATCTGTTTCAGCACTTCGCGCGCAGCCGTCGGAATCGGCGTACCCGGGCCGAAGATGCCCTTGGCACCCGCGGCGTACAGCGTGTCGTAATCCTGCGCCGGGATCACGCCGCCGACGAAGGTGATGATGTCATCGGCACCGAGACGCTTGAGCTCATTGATGACGGCCGGCACCAGGGTCTTGTGACCCGCAGCGAGGCTGGAGCAGCCCACGGCATGGACGTCGTTCTCGACGGCGTGGCGGGCGGCCTCTTCCGGGGTCTGGAAGAGCGGACCGATGTCGATGTCGAAGCCCAGGTCAGCAAAGGCCGAAGCCACCACCTTGGCGCCACGGTCGTGACCGTCCTGGCCAAGCTTGGCAATCATGATGCGCGGGCGGCGGCCCTCTTCGGCGATGAAAGCCTCAATGTCAGCCTTCAGGGCCTTCCAGTCTTCCTGTTCTTCCACGACAGCTCCATAGACGCCGGACACGGCTTGCGGGTTGGCACGATAGCGACCGAAGACTGTCTCCAGCGCATCCGAAATCTCGCCCACGGTGGCGCGCAGGCGCACCGCCTTGACCGCCAGGTCAAGCAGGTTGCCCTCACCGCTTTCCCCACACCGGGTCAGCGCCTCCAGCGCGGCCTGCACGGCGGCGGCATCGCGCGTGGCGCGAATGTTGTTGAGTCGCGCGATCTGCGAGTCGCGTACCGCATGGTTGTCGATGTCGAGGATCTCGATCGGGTCCTGCTTGTCGAGCTTGTACTTGTTGACGCCGACGATCACGTCCTTGCCCGAGTCGATACGCGCCTGCTTGTCAGCGGCGCACTCCTCGACCTTCATCTTCGCCCAGCCGGACTCCACAGCCTTGGTCATGCCACCCATGGACTCGATCTCTTCGATCAACTCCCAGGCCTTGTCGGCCATGTCCTGGGTGAGACTTTCCATCATGTAGGAGCCGGCCCACGGATCGACGACCTTACAGATCTGGGTTTCTTCCTGGATGATGATCTGGGTATTGCGCGCGATGCGGGACGAGAACTCGGTCGGCAGCGCAATTGCCTCATCAAGCGCATTGGTGTGCAGCGACTGGGTGCCGCCAAACACCGCGGCCATCGCCTCGATGGTGGTGCGCACAACGTTGTTGTAAGGATCCTGCTCGGTGAGGGACCAACCCGAAGTTTGCGAGTGTGTGCGCAGCATCATCGACTTCTGACTCTTGGGGTCGAACTGCTTCATGATCCGCCACCACAGCAGACGCGCGGCGCGCATCTTGGCTATCTCAAGATAGAAGTTCATGCCCACGCCCCAGAAGAAGGACAGGCGGCCGGCGAAGGTGTCGACATCCATGCCGGAATCGATCCCGGTACGCACGTACTCGAGACCATCGGCGAGCGTAAACGCCAGCTCGATTGCCTGGTTCGCCCCCGCTTCCTGGATGTGGTAGCCGGAAATTGAGATGCTGTTGAACTTCGGCATGTGCTGCGCGGTGTAGCCGAAGATGTCGGCGATGATCTTCATCGACGGCGTGGGCGGATAGATGTAGGTATTCCGCACCATGAATTCTTTCAGGATGTCGTTCTGGATCGTGCCCGAGAGCTTGTCCTGACTGACACCCTGCTCTTCGGCCGCAACGATGTAGCCGGCGAGAATGGGCAGCACCGCACCATTCATCGTCATCGACACCGACACCTTGTCGAGCGGGATGCTGTCGAACAGGATCTTCATGTCCTCGACCGAGTCGATCGCCACACCGGCCTTGCCGACGTCGCCGGTCACGCGCGGATGATCCGAATCGTAGCCACGGTGAGTTGCGAGGTCGAAGGCCACCGACACACCCTGACCACCCGCGGCGAGCGCTTTGCGATAGAACGCATTCGACGCTTCCGCGGTGGAGAAGCCAGCGTACTGGCGGATCGTCCACGGCTTGACGGCATACATCGTCGGCTGCGGACCACGCAGAAAGGGCTCGAAGCCTGGCAGGGTGTCAGCGTGCTTGAGATCGGCCGTGTCGGCCTGGGTGTACAGCGGCTTGACCGTCAGCCCTTCGGGTGTGACCCAGTTGAGCTTCTCAACATCACCACCGGGCGAATGCTTGGCAGCAGCTTTGGTCCAGGCCTCAAGATCGGGCTGGGGATAGATCGGCTCGTTGGCGTTCGACATGGAAACCTCTTGGATTCAAGCGCCGCACCTGCGGCAAATCAGTGTTGGACGAAGGCGTCTTCTTTCGTCATTTTGCGCGCCCACGCGCGAGCAAGCCACACACGAGCGGCGACTGGACCGCCCGTGACCACAGCCACGGGGGACCGTCGTCGTTCCACCATGCTGCGCGACCCCTCTCCATGCGCCGGATACGTGTCCGGCGCCACCCAATCACGCAGCACGAGGAAGTTGACTTGTGGTAAAGACAAAATAATACTTTATCCATAATTATGAATGCAATACTCCGGGAACAAGCAGCACTTGCTCAAGCTCAACGGCGCCGCTGCAAACCGAACAGGCCCGCACCCCGCACATGAACGCCACTCGCATCGCCCCGCTCGCCCTGTACCAGGAAGTTGCCGAACGGCTGCGCGAACGCATCTTCTCGCACGAACTGCCGCCCGGCACCTGGGTCGATGAACAAGCCCTTGCCGAGCACTACGGCATTTCGCGCACGCCGCTGCGCGAAGCCCTGAAAGTACTCGCTTCCGAGGGCCTGGTTACACTGAAACCCCGCCGTGGCTGCTATGTAACCGAGATTTCGGAGCGCGACCTGGACGAAGTCTTCAGCGTCATGGCCCTGCTGGAAGGCGAATCCGCGCGCGTCTGCGCCGACCGTGCCAGCGATGCCGACCTGCAGCGGCTGCGGGACGTTCATGCCGACCTGGAACGCGCCGCTGCCGCAAGCGACATCAACGGCTTCTTCGAGGCCAACCAGGCCTTCCACCTCAGCATCCACGAAATCGCCGACAACCGCTGGTTGCTGCACGTCATCGAAGACCTGCGCAAGGTCATCAAACTATCGCGCCACCACTCTCTGTTTTCCGAGGGGCGGCTTGAGCAATCGCTAGCCGAACATCGCGACATTCTCGAGGCCCTGCTCGCGCGTGACGCCACAATGGCCGAAACACGGATGCGCAGCCACATTCGCAGCGGCCGCGCCGCCCTTGCACGCAGTGCCGGTGCACGCCCTGTCGAGCACGGCGCCGTAGATTGAACGGGTGGCGAGAGGCGCTCGTCCTGTGACTCGGCCACGGCAGCAGACTCACGACGACTCCGGCCCGATCACTGCCGACCGGACGCGGCGCGGGCACCGGCAGCGAGTCCATCACCCAGGCGGAATCACCGCCCGCGGCCCGGTCATGTGCGCGGGAATCACCCAGCGATCGTAGTCCTCAGCACTGACGTAGCCGCTGGCGAGCGCCGCCTCGCGCAGACTCAGCCCGTCCCGATGCGCGCGTTTGGCGATCTCGGCCGCGCGGTCATAGCCAATGTGCGGATTGAGCGCGGTCACCAGCATCAGGTTGGCCGCGAGGTGACGCTGGATGCCCTCCAGATCGGGCTCAATGCCACGCGCGCAGTGATGCTCGAAAGACCGACAGGCATCGGCGAGCAGCGCGATGCTCTCCAGCACGTTGTGCGCCATGACCGGCTTGTACACATTGAGCTGGAAATTGCCCTGGGTGCCGGCGAAGGCGACGCTTGTGTCGTTGCCGAAGACCTGTACGCAGACCATCGTCAACGCCTCGCATTGGGTCGGGTTGACCTTCCCTGGCATGATCGACGACCCCGGTTCGTTCTCGGGGATGCGCAACTCGCCAATGCCGCAGCGCGGCCCACTGGCGAGCCAGCGCACGTCGTTCGCCATCTTCATCAAACCACCGGCCAGAGTGCGCAGCGCCGCCGACGTCTGCACCAGCGCGTCGTGTGCGGCCAGGGCGAAGAAGCGATTGGATGCGCTGACGAAGGGGTGACCGGTGAGCGCGCTCAGCCGCAGCGCGGTGCGGTCACCAAATTCCGGGTGGGCATTGAGCCCGGTTCCCACGGCCGTGCCGCCAATCGCCAGCGCGTGAAGTCCATTCAGGCTCGCCCTCACCCCTTCCAGCCCAAAGTCGATCTGACTGACCCAGGCACCGATCTCCTGCCCCAGCGTGATCGGCGTGGCGTCCTGTAGATGGGTACGGCCGGTCTTGACGACTGCGGCAAAAGTTTCAGCGCGCTCGGCCAGGGTGTCGCGCAGGCGCACCACCGCCGGCATCAGGCGCTCATTGAGCTCAAGCACCACCGCCACATGCATCGCCGTGGGAAAAGTGTCGTTGGATGACTGACCGCGATTGACGTGGTCGTTCGGGTGCACCGGCTGCTTGCTGCCAAGCTCACCCCCCGCCAGTTCGATCGCACGGTTGGCGATGACCTCATTGGCATTCATGTTGGTCTGGGTACCCGATCCGGTCTGAAACACAACCAGCGGGAAATGCGTGTCCAGCCTGCCGTCGATCACCTCGTCAGCAGCGGACACGATGAGTTCCGCCTGCATCCGTGGCAATTCACCCAGTTCGGCATTGGCCTGCGCGGCGGCCTTCTTCAGCAGGCCGAGCGCGCGAATCATCGGCCGCTGCCAGCGAAAGCGTTCAACGCCGATGGCGAAGTGTTCGATCGAGCGCTGGGTCTGCGCCCCCCAATAGCGATCGGCCTGCACCTCGACACGGCCCATCGAATCCGTTTCCGTACGCGTGGCGTTCATGATGCGCTCCTGCAGCTTGGTTTCAGCTTGGACGATGATGTATCGAATTGGATCCAGGACAAGAAAAACCCCGCCGGGCATCAACAGGCCGGGCGGGGTTCAAGTCGGTGATGGCGCCGCCTTGCGGCGCCATCAGACGATGATGCTGAGTAAAATTACGTGCAAAGAAGCTTAGTGCGAAGAGGCCGTATCTGCACCCACGCCCGTCTGTGCGCGGATGTACTGGTCTTCGAAGGCCGCGATTTCGCGCTTGGCTTGCGCGCTGCTATCCATCTTCGAAACCAGGAAGGTGGCGAGGAAGGCGAGCGGCATCGAGAACAGAGCGGGTTGAGTGTAGGGGAAGATCGGCGAGGCGAAGCCCAGCACGTCGACCCACACCGACTTCGACAACACGACGAAACTCACCGCGCTGATCAGACCCAGGTAACCACCGGCGAGCGCACCCTTGGTGGTCAGCCCCCTCCAGTACATCGACATGATCAGGACCGGGAAGTTGGCCGAAGCCGCCACGCCGAAGGCCAGCGCAACCATGAACGCGATATTCATCTTCTCGAAGGCCATGCCCAGCAGCACCGCAACGATACCCAGGCAGATGGTGGCAATCTTGGTAACGCGCAACTCCTTCGCCTCGTCAGCCTTGCCCTTCATGATGACACTCGCGTAGATGTCATGCGAGATCGCCGCCGCACCTGCCAGCGCAAGACCCGCCACCACCGCAAGAATAGTCGCGAACGCAACTGCCGAGAGAAAGCCGAGCAACAGGTTGCCACCGACCGCTTGTGCCAGGTGCATGGCGATCATGTTGCCACCACCGATGACCTTGCCGCCGATCACGCCACCTTCAAAGAAGTTCGGGTCCTGACCGACGATCAGGATCGCGCACAGTCCCATGATGGCGATGACGTTGAAGAAGTAGGCGACGATGCCCGAGGCGTATAGCACCGACTTGCGCGCTTCCTTGGCGTTGGTCACGGTGAAGAAGCGCATCAGGATGTGCGGCAGACC
>Ga0138256_10004012_pt1 | contig 15629 bp, 14 predicted proteins | sample KNB2016incub_MG_FD_105486 | JGI IMG/M metagenome (GOLD analysis project Ga0138256, IMG submission 105486) | Active sludge microbial communities from wastewater in Klosterneuburg, Austria - KNB2014incub_MG | ecosystem: Engineered > WWTP > Activated sludge > Unclassified | place: Austria... | reverse complement strand
ATATATTCCGGCCAAAAACGTAGTAGATTCCGGCCGTGATGTAGTACATTCCCCAGGCAACACCGCTGCGTGGATCAAAATCGAAAAACGAGTTGTCCGGGTTAATCGAAAGGCCCATCCAGTTATCAACCATCAACGCCGCCTTCTGATCATAGGCAAAGGCATCACCGCCAAAAAACTCGCGCCATTCGTAGAGGTGAATCAAAATTCCAAATGCCATTCTGAGTGCCAAAGCAACCAGAAAAATCGTTGTAACAAATTCTTTTTCGTCGGTGTATTTTCGAAATGCCAGAATAAATAGCACCGAAAGGGCAGCGACAAGAACAATGGCCTGCGCTCCGTCGGGAAACGGAATGACCGCGACACCCATCGCTACTATCAATACACAGGCAAGCGATATGAAGCGGTTCAACATCTACTGATTTTCCTCGCGAAGCACAAGATTATTTTCGAGAACCAGTGCGTCGAAATTTGCATTTCCAAACGTGCGAATTGCATCATGCGGTGTGCAGACGATCGGTTCCTGCACATTGAACGACGTGTTGAGCAGCATCGGCACACCTGTAATCTTCTTGAATTCATTGATCAAATTCCAGTAGCGCGGATTGGTTTCCTTATTGACCATCTGCGGCCTTGCGGTTCCATCGACGTGGACGACCGCTGGAATCTTTGACTTATAATCCTCTGCGACCTCAATCACCGTTATCATGAACGGATCGTGATGCTCGACACCAAAAACCTCGCTGCCGTGTTCTTCCAGCATGGACGGAGCCAACGGGCGAAACCATTCGCGGAGCTTTACCTTATGATTCAATATCTCACGCATGTCCGCCCTTCTTGGATCAGCCAAAAAGCTGCGTGCCCCCAGCGCCCTCGGCCCTAACTCCATCCGGCCGTTAAACCAGCCAACGATTGCCCCGTCGGCGATCATTTTGGCGAGCTTAGGAAGCAAGACTTCGTCGTTTACTACCTGGTATTTTAGTCCGGTCTCATCGAGCGCCGAGCGACATTCGTCATTTGTGAAACCCGGGCCCCAATAGGCTGAATTCATCACAAACTTTCTCGGATGGCCCAATTTTTGATGCCAGACCATCATCGCAGCTCCGAGCGAACAACCCGCATCACCCGCAGCCGGCTGAACATAAAACCGCTTAAACGGCGTCTCATGAAAAATCCGTCCATTCATAACGGAGTTAAAGGCGACACCGCCTGCCATACAAAGGTTCTCCTCGCCCGTCATTTCTTTGAGATGCTTAACAAGGTGTATCGCGGTGTCCTCGAGCGCCTTTTGGGCACTGCAAGCTACGTCCCAATGATGCTCCGTCAATTGCTCACCCGGAAGACGCGGCTGCCCGAGTTCTTTTATAATGCCGTCAGGAAACTGGTAATGCTTTGCCAGATGATGATCGAGAACCCGAATATTAAACCGGAAATCGCCGTGGCCATTAGTCGTAAGTACTTTTTCGCGAAAAAAATCGTAGTGTTTTGGCTGGCCATATGCGGCGAGGCCCATTACTTTCCACTCGTCGCCCGCAAACATATCAAAACCGATATAGTTGGTAACGGCAGAATAAAATTGTCCCAGGCTGTGCGGCAATTTTATTCGCTTTAAGACCTCGATCTTGTTTCCTTTTCCAAGCGAAAACAACGTCGTCGTGTCTTCACCGGTACCGTCCCATGTCAATATTGCTGCCGAATCAAAGGGCGAAACAAAAAAAGCAGAGGCTGCGTGTGTCTGATGGTGTTCAAGATAATGAAATTTGAAATCGGAAGGCCCAAAATGCTCGCGTAGCCGTTTTGGGTGCTTGAACATGCCAAGGTAGCTATCGCTTACCTGGGCAACGCCGCGGTCAACGCGGGATCTAAACATATCCTTTGAGATAAACGCGACGCGGGCGGCCTGCATGGCCTTATGCCGTAAGATCCAGGGCTTCCAGTAATGCCCCACATGCTCAACGTCCTTTAGCTTGATCCCTGCGTGATCGAGACAAAACTCAACGGCACGATATGGAAATCCCGCATGGTGCTTCTTACGGGAAAAGCGCTCCTCTTCGACGGCGGCCACAAGCTCGCCATCCTTGATCAGCGCAGCGGCCGAATCGCCAAGCGTAGTTAGTCCCAAAATGTACATCTCAAAAAATCACTCGGCGACCGGGCAAAGCCCGGCCCAGGTGTATCGCGCCTGCTTAGGCGCGGGCTTTGTGCACCTTCAATAGCGTCGCCGCCAGCGCAGACGCGTGTTCCTCCAAACTGTAATGCTCCACCGAATGCCGTCGTGCCGCTGCTCCCATTTCATTCCTCAATTCGCCGTCCGTCAGCAGCCGATCAAGCGAAGCATACCAATCCTCAGGTGTAACCGCATTGAAATGCGTTACGCCAGATTCGCCAATCTCAGCGCACACACCAACCGGCGACATTACAAACGGAACGCCAACTGCTAGATATTGTATCGCTTTGAAGCCTGATTTTCCGAGAAGCCACTCCTCGGGTGCCGATGACGAGGTCTGGATGGGGTACAGGCCGATATCGAGAGACTGAAAATGCGAAACTTCACCGTCGAGCGTCCATTCCAGATTCTCGACATTTACGCCATCGAGGCCGATCTTTTCCCTTTTTGCCCCAACTATTCTCAAGACAAAATCATGACGGGCCGCCAGTTTCTGCAAAACCGGAAAGATCGATTCCAGCAGCGGGAAAGTTGAATGGGTGCCAATCCAACCAATCACAAGTGGGTCGTTGGCCCTTTCGGATGGCCGAAAAATTTCAGTATCGACGATTGTCGGAATAACTACGGCTTCGACGCCTTTCTCCCGAACATGCTCCGCAATAAATCGGTTGCCGCACGTCACCAGGCGAGATTTCAGAATCAATTTGTCCGTCTTGCCAAAAAACTTGAAAAAACTGCCAATCTTTCCATATGTCGGGCTTTCGTAACTAATATAGGTGGCGTCGTCCAGATCGAGTACCATCGGCAGATTCCCAAGTCTGCGATATAAGGCTTCAAAAATCGCCGGCCCAAAAAACATCGCTTCGCGTTGAACCAGCAATAGATCGAATTGCTTCGCATCCAAACCGAGCGATAGCCGCCGCAAAGTTGGTGCGGCCAATGCCGCTGCTTTCCCTATAATGCCGCCGCCGGAATAATGTCCCGCAAAAGCAGGGCCGTCAAGAAAAGGGCTCACCGTTAATTCAATTCCCTGTTTGGCTAAGGGCTGAATAAACTGTGTGAGACGGAACCGGGTTGCCGCCGCCTCAACCGGATATGAACACAACCCCAATACTTTCATTCTGTAACTGACTGTATAGCGATGCTGGCGGGCGACTTCGCCCATGCATCAAATTCTCAAATTTTCAGCCATGTTTCGTGATTCAGTGTCCATTCGACCACCTCGCCAAGCCGTTCGCGAAGTGAAACTCTCGGCTCCCATCCAAGTGTGCGCATATATTCGCCCGAGAGCGCATAGCGCAGGTCATGACCCGGCCGTGCCGAATGAAAATCGACCAATTCATAATTCAGCGGTTTGCCCTGCGCGTCAGCAATGATCTGTGCCACCTCTAGATTATTCACCTCTTCCTTGCCAACAAGATTGAATTTAGGACAATGCGCTCCGCCGTAGTCGGGAATCATTTCAAAATCCTTGAGATTTGTTATGAATAACAGTCCCTCAGCGACGTCTTTTGCATGAATATAATGACGGCTGCCGGGTATCGTTCTTGTGCTATCGCTGTGAATCGAGATCTTCGTTCCATCTTTTACGCGTTTGATGCACATCGGAATATATTTCTCAGGATGCTGACGCTCGCCAAATACATTCATCGTGTGCGTGATATAGATCGGCATCTTGTAAGTGTTCTGCCAGGCCACACACAGTTCTTCGGCCCCGGCTTTTGTCGCACTATATGGATTTGATGAGTTATAGCGATCCAGCTCACCGTAATTGACTCCCGGAGGGGCCGGGCCGAATATCTCGTCCGTGCTGAAATTTACAAACAGTTCGAGATTATCGATTGTTCGGGCGAACTCCAGGATGTTGCAGGTGCCGACGACGTTGTCCATCACAAACTCAAGCGGATAGGCAATTGACCGGTCAACATGGCTGCCGGCCGCAAGGTGATAAATGTAATCGACCGGCCCTATCATTGCGCGGGTCATGGGACTGATCTCGGCCTTAAGGTCGTGATAGACGATATTGACCCTTTTTCTTGTATCGGAATCCGCAGTGGCGAGCATATCGCCGAGACGGTTAAGATTGCCTGACAGGTCGAGCCGGTCTAGTGAGGTAATCAGCCAATCGGTATTTTTCAAAAGGTGGTCGATAAGGTGGTGTGCAATAAATCCGGCACCGCCTGTTATGAGAACTCGTTTTGACATATATTTCTAATAAAACGCTTTCAAGATGCCGTTTGTAAACACGCGAGTCCCCATCTAAAAAGGAACGGGCCACGGCCAGGTAAAGCTACAGATATTAGCAATTATCGGCCATCATTGCAAAAAAGCCGCTCATACAAACGGCGGTAACGCAGACCGCCGACAGTCTCGAGATCAAATCGCGTTTTGGCTGTTTCGCGGCATTTTTCGCCTATATCGCCGAGCAGTTTAAGACGTTCGAAGGCGGCGATGTATGCTGAGCGGTCAAATCGGTCGATCAGAATTCCGACGCCTTCGCGTTTGATCAAATCGTCCACATCGCCGACCCCGGAATTGGCAATTATTGGCAATCCGGCGGCAAGATATTCCGGGATTTTCGTCGGAGATCGAGACTGTGTGGCGTATGTCGCCTTAACGAAGGATAGCCCGGCGTCGGCGACATTGAGATAGGCCGGAATCTCATTTGGCTGGACTTTTGAGACGAAAAAATCGTCCCGTGCGAAACCATTTCCAAGAAGCAGCGAAATGATATGCGACGGATCTGTTTGGGTCAGGATAAGGGCAAATATGCTCGGATCGACTGTCTTAGCTGCAGTTAAAAAATCGACTAGCTCACCCGTCAAATACAATCCGCCCAGCGCTCCAATATGCGTGATGACAAAGCGGTCCTGCAAATTGAGTCGTGTCGCGATTTCGATAGCTTGAGGGCCGATTTCGGCGGGAAAGCGATGCTCAAAATCAACGCAGCACGGTATGACCTCGACTGGCTGGCCTGTCTCGGCTGCGTAGCCAAATTCCTCCGGGGGTTTTGTACCAAATAGAATGCTTCTCGCCTTTTCTGTTAAGACCACAAATGCATCTGAATCCCGCATCAGCCATTTCTCGACACGCTTTGCGGCCCGAAATATCATGCCGTTTTCCCGCCAAACGCCCGCGTCGGCGTATTCCTCAGGCAGAAAGCCACGAATATCGAAGATCAATTTGGGTTTTGCTGGTGAAAGTTTTCGGGCAAGGGCGCCCATCAATGTCGCAACATGAGAGCGGCCATGTAATACATCGACACCATTTGTGCGAATTTTCTGTGAGATAAATTGTGCCCCTACAAAAATATCAAAGGCAGTAGCGACCGCAGACGGCCGTTTATGGTATGCAAGGCATTCCCACTCAATCGAACTCTCAGCCATCGCCTGCTTTTCCGCATCAATTTCGTCTGGCAGCCATTTCTCATGAAGCTCCGGCTCAAATGTAAGCAGGCTTACCCGCATCCCGCCCTTTGCGAGCTCACGCAAATACGGTATGACCTGCGTCTGCACCAATGGTTCACGAAGTCCGAAGTAGCAGATATAAAGCGTATGTCGCATATAAAAAACAGGTATGACCGACACTGAATTGGCATGACCGGCGGCATTTGCATGCGATCATACAAACTCGGCAAGTACGATCGCGCGGTAGGCATTTTCCTTTGTTGCCCGTGGCAGTACCGGTAACAAGAATCCCGCGGCGAGATTGCTGACAAGATACAAATATCGAGAACGCGCGGCCGACCAGCGCAAATACTTTGCAATGGCGATATTCTCCGAGTAATGAATCGTCGTCCTTACCGCCCTTCCTATTCCTGCCGCCTCCTTTTCTATCTCAGCAAGCACCGCTGCAGCGGTCGGATATTGATTTGCGAGATGCTCGGCAAGCCAATCAGGAATCGACTGATTCGAAGCGACCAGCTCGGCGTTGAATGCCTCGTCTATCGCTCTTGCCGCTTCTCCGGACGGAAATGTAATTATGATCGACTTCGATGCCGCCCTTACGATCTGTTTTATCGCGTCCGCCCTTATGTCTTGAGGCAAATGTTCCAGGACATCAACCGACGCCGCTATCGAAAATGAACGTTCCGCAAACGGCAGCGAGATGATACTGCCATGGACAAACGTAAACCCGTCGCCTTTTGTATTTGAGGGCACTATATCGACGCCGACGATGCGATCGGCAGCGAGAAACGCAGCAAGGCCATATTCGCCGCAGCCCGCATCTAGAATGGTTGCCTCATGGTCGATAAGAGGCCTGACTATGCGTTCAACATCTGCATTGCGACAACGCGTATCCCACCCCATTTTAAAGATCGTTTTGCGTACGGTTTCGGCTAGCATTCTATATCTAGGCCTCCGCCTTCATACCACGTTGGTTCGCAGTCCGCCTGCTTGAGCTAAGAAAATAGCTGATGTTTTGCGGATTGTAAATCAAACTCTTAACTGCGTGCCGGACAAACGAGGGATAACTACCGGCAACAAAATATGAAGCCGCAAGTATCTGGTGAAGCCTGCCATATGCTTGATTCTTTATTGCCGCAACTTCGGGCCGCGGACGACGAAATGCCTTTTCAAACGCTCGAGTCATGTCGTGTTCCATGACCGGAACATTTCCATGCATATTTGAATCGTGGACCCGATATTTTAGCAATATCTCCGGAACGAATTCGACTGGGTATCGTTCGCAAATCTGATAAAAGATGTCCCAATCAGCGGAAGTCGAAAGCCCCTGATCAAACCCGCCAACCTCATCAAAGACCCGTCTCGGAACCATCAAGCCGCTGCCGCCGCCGAAAATGCTTCGGCTCGTCAACATTATCAGTTCCTTCTCGACTTGCCCTGACAACCCATCGAGGCGTGTAATAAGCGAGTTGCCCCTCGTATCTACTTCATCAACTCCGACATGCACAAGCCCGAGCGCCGCGTCATTATCAAATCGCTGAACTTGCTGCGCGACCTTAGTCGGCAGCCACACGTCGTCGGCATCCAAGAATGCGATCAATTCGCCGGAGCTCGCCCTTACGCCGTTGTTGCGTGCGGCAGACACGCCCTGATTCTGTTGAAAAACACTGACAACTCGATCGCCGTAACCGGCCAAAACCTCCTTTGAGTGGTCCGTTGATCCATCGTCAACCACGATTACTTCCAGGTTCGGATAAGTCTGGCCGAAAACGCTGTCGATCGCCGCCGGCAAATAGTGCGCGTAGTTATAATTTGGAATAATTACGCTGACAAGTTTTGACGCCATAGCTACTTTTTGACGGCCCAAGTCTGAATATAAGTGCCCATTTCCCCCAAATCACTTAAAGACGTGATAGCCCTGGATGCCAACCTTTCAATCCGCCCGGAGATGCCGTTACCCTCCGGAACGTGGCTCGTACCTCCGTAAACCTTCCAAACAACCGGCTTGAGATCATATTTCTTTAATAACAGCCGCAAAGACGTCGGACTAAATCCGAATATGTGAAATGGCGGGAATGTTGGTGCGAGATTAACACACCACTTTCTGCCGCGAAGTTTCTGATAGGCATTCCCAACTCGAAAGAACAAACCCATCTCATTTGGCACGTCTAAATATAATAGGCCGCCCGGCTTTAGGAAGCGTGATATTTTCTCAACTACGGCCGCGGGGTCATAGAGGTGTTCCAGAACGGCTGAGAGAATTACGACATCGAACTCGCTCTCCGGAATATCGCATTCTTCGATAGGGTGTCGCCAAATCTTTACGCCCACGCGATCTTCTACGTAATCGGCAAATGTGGTCGACGGCTCAACTCCCTCGCACTCCCAGCCTGCCTGGATTGCCGAGATCAGAATCTCGCCGCGTCCGACGCCAACATCCAGAAGCTTGCCTTTTCGGCCTAATAGCCGTTCGGCGGTCGCCACCAGTTCGTTTCCGCCGGTCAGCCGGTCCTCTTCGACGTGGCCCGCGAAATATTCGTCAGCATCAACCGTATAATGCTGGCCCAAACCATCGACCGGAAAGGGCATTGGGTTTGGAAAGATCAGTGAACAGTCGGCGCATTGCCATATTTCGCACTCAACTCCCAGATTTTCCCTATGCGACGGTCCGCCGCGAGATCCCAGGTGTTTTGCAGGCGAGACGGTGCAAACTGGACAAAGCTGTTCGGTCCAGTAGTATCCATCTCGACTTTTTCCCGAGGACTTATCAACACCGATCATACGTTTACTCTAAGTTTCTTTCTGGCAGACTGCAACCAATACCGGAGCAGCGTCGGATGTTTCAGTTGCGAAGCAATAGTCAGTCTCGCCGGGGTAAAAAGGTCTTCCCCAGATTAAGCCGCTCAAACTTTCGCGCGGGCCAACCGGAAATTTATTAAGAATCTTCCAGCCCAGCAGTTTGCCGCGAGTCGCCAGGTCCTTTGGCATCCGGCGTTGTCCCTCAAAAAACGGTGAGATCTGTATCCTCGCATCCAAGGTCTGTCCAAGGAATTTTTCCACGACGAAATGCTCTCCAAGTTCGGCCAGCAGTTCATCCGGTGTGTATTCGTGAATATGAAACTTATTGTTCGGCACGCCATTGATTGGCTGGGTGTAATTGGCGTTCGGGGTGGATAGGATCAAAATCCCACCCGGTCGCAGCACACGGCCGAGTTCCGCAATAAATTTAACCCGCTCGTGCAGGTGTTCGAGCGTTTCAAACGATGTAACCAGATCAAACGCAGCGTCAGGGAACGGTAGTTCCACTCCGTTTGCAAGCAATACCGCACCATTTTGCCCGCACTCCTTTTTAGCTTGTTTCGCCGTAGCCGCGTCAATATCAACCCCAGTTACAGTCTTTGCTGTTTTGCACAACAGGCCGATTCCATAGCCTGTTCCGCAGGCAATGTCGAGAACCTCTCGCCCTTCAGCAAATGGCAATGCAAAAACGTACCTCGCAGCGTGCTCTCCCCAGTATGGCGAGAGCCGGCCGGCCTCGATTACGTTTGCACCTTGAAATCTTTCTGAAACTGCCATTTTAGTTCTTCACAATCCAATTCTTATATAGGGAAAGGTGTCGTTCAACCATCTTTGCCGCGGTAAATCTTTCACGAACCGTGGCCCTTCCAGCCTCCGCAAGTTCGCGCCGCAGGACAGCGTCCCGATTCAGATGCCGAACCCCGTCGGCAATCGCCTGAACGTTGTTGGGCTCGATTAGAATACCGTTTACGCCGCTCCTGACCACCTCACGCGCCCCGCCGACATCCGTCGCGAGAACTGGTAAGCCCACGCCCATTGCCTCTATCAGCACCTGACTGAATGCCTCCGACATAGATGGCTGAACAAAAATATCCATCGCATTTAGACAGGCGGATACGTCATCACGCCACCCCGCAACCGTAATTTTACCCCGTGAGAATCCGGTTGCGGCAGCAATAATGTTTGCCGAATCTCCGCGTCCAACGAACAAAATTCGAGATTTCGGCAGTTCGGCACTAACCTGCTCAAGGGCCTGAATCATTTGCAAATGACCTTTGCCAGGCGCAAAGTTTGCGACATAACCGAGCACCAAATCATCATCTGCAAAGCCAAATTCACGTCTGACCCGGAATCTATCCTCAGCATTCGGAGCGAGCTTTTGAAAATCAAAACCGAGATAAACAACCTCGATGTCATTGCGACGAATACCGTCCACATCGAGCATATAAGATTTTGCGGCTTGTGAGACGGTGAGCAGCCTATCTGCCCGCTTCGCCATCCATTTGTCGCCGGCGACGTGCAACCCGGAGCCGAGCATTCTGACAATGCTTGTGTGGTGGCGCATTAAGACGACAAGGGCCCGTTTTTGCAGCAGCTTGGTAAGTACGCCAATCAACCCGGAATAAAAAAGATGAGTGTGCAGAATATCGACATTTTCATTTTTCAAATAGCTTGCTAGGCGCCGAGCCGACAATAGATATGCAATCTTACTCTTCGCCCCAAGGGTCAAATAAGTCACGTTCGGCATATCGGCCAGCCAGGGCGGAGCGACGCCGTTACCGAGTTCGACGAGCGTCACCCGAACTCCTTCTCGCGTCAGGCCATCGGCTAGGTTGCGAAAATAGTCGCCCGCGAGGGACGAGTCGCACATATGACAAACATGCATTCTAAAAAGGTAGCAAATTTACATCAAATAGGGTGGATTGCGAGCAGAACCAAGCCTTTTCAACAGATTTGCCGTCAAAAATGATACGCATCCTGTATTCTTCAAGAATCGACCAAATCTCCACAAGAGATTGGCCGTTCTGAATGATAAACGGCGGGTGCAGGCCAAGGCGTACGACTGGACGATGTTCCAGAAAAGTCCGTTTGGCCCCGCGCAAAACGTCGAGTTCGACGCCCTCGACATCGATCTTAAGGCAATCGGCTTTGACACCTTTTTCTGCTATAAAATCATCAACACTAATTAGTTTGACCGGTATCTCCTTTCGACTGCGATCGGTCTTAACCAGAGAATTTGCATTTGAAATTACATCGCCCGTTTCAAAAAATACCGTTTCTCCGCTGCTCGCCGAAACCGCTTCAGAGCGGACTTCAACCGTGTCCGCGAGTCCGTTGAGACAAACGACCTCACTCAAAACGTCCCGCGTAAATGGAGTCGGCTCAAACGCATAGACTTTTCCGCCGCTGCCAACAAGCCTCGCCGTGACAACGGCAAACAGGCCAATGTGAGCTCCGATATCGAGCACAGTATCGCCCTTTTTCAAATAGTGTCGAAAAAAAGTAAAGGTCTCGGGTTCGTATTCAGTCTCATAATAGCGGCTCCATCGCGCCGGAAATCGAACCTTCTCGCCGCCAATCTCTTTCTGTATCCCAGTACCCGGCGTCAAAGTATCCAGGGCCTTGTACGCGATCTCTTTAATTGAGTTCAATCTCTTCTCCTTCCTTTCGCTCCCAAATTTCGATTTCGATCCCATGGACCGTGGCCAGCTTCTCAACGCGCTGGTAGTTTGCGGTTAAAAATTCAAACATGGGCTGCAGGTTATCATCAATTGCCCGCGGCGTTGATTTTTCGCTCCACACTCCGTCCCATAGGATATATTTTGGTGGATTCTGCTGCAGTTCCGCAATTACCTGCGAAATTTGAGTTGGCGACGTATAATTTGTGTTGCGGAGCATCGGCACCGAAGTCGGGTTTTGCAGCTTTAGCGGAAAGTTCACGACCGTTCGATACGATTCGAAAACAACATCGCCCGGTGCGGTGTTATCGACCAGCCAACGATATTTTTCGGCGGCCGGTTCCGATTGGAACACAGCCGCTCCAGTCGGCATCTCAAGTCTCACGGGATAGTGTTTCAATTGTCCCCAAACGCAAATAGCGACGGCAAAAAGAGCTGCGACACATGTTCCGGCCAGAAAAACACTTCGCAGTCGCAGGGTTGACCACCAGAATGAGATCAAAACCAGCCCCGGAATCGCGACGTGATATAGCCTCACCGAATTCAGGCCGGTCGTTGCCAGAAACATCATCAGCCCGGCAGAGCAGAGCAGCATTATTTTGAACCACACTTCCTGGTTCGCCGGCCGCTTCACCAAATAATATATTAGAGGTACTGCATAAACAGCCGGAACCAAAAGATAATAAAAAAGGTTGACCGGCAGAGAAACAATGTCAAAATGCCCTCTAAAAAGCTCTTTCCAAAATAGGAAATAGAGATTCGAATTATTAACCGGGTCCGAGGCGTAGCTTTGGCCAAAAAGGATGGTTGACTCAAGAAAATTGCTAACGCCAACGGTCATGAGAAAATAGCTCAAGAGACCGATCAGCGATAGTGAAAATGCCATGCCCACGGTTATCGACGAAACCAATATCCGTTTCAAGCGATGGTTTGAATTCTGCGTTGCGTAATACCAAATCAGAAAAATTCCAATTCCCGCAAGAACCGCCAACCCTCGGGTCTGTGTAAAAAACGCAGACATCGCGGCCAAAATTCCGGCCCCGACGAGTCTTTTCCAATTAACTTTGTCTAACAGGACCAGGATCGCCAGCGACGCAAACAGACAGCTAAATAGCCTGTGCCCGCCATCCATCCCAAACCAGCGAAAGCCAAAAAACAAGAAAAGCGTCGGAGCAATGTAAACATAAACGCCGTCCATCAGACGCCTCGACATCGCGAGAATTGTCCACGTCAAACTCAACCCGAGAAGCACAATTGTCGCGTTCAATAGCCAAAGTTTCTGGCCAAAAATGCTGAAAAGAATGAGATACCAAACTTCGGTTCCGGGAAACGTGAATTGGAAAAAATCCTTGTAAAGCAGTTCGCCGTTCAGCATTCGAACACTGTCGTACATCTGTAGAAAGTGGTCATTCTCAAAAAAGATCGGAGTGCCGGAGGCCAGAAAAAGAGTCAGGAACAGATACACAAATGACAATGCAAGAAAGGCCGGCGTTCTCCATTGCATTTCAATTGTTCTCATATTTCGCTAGCCGGAAATGAACTGGCGTGAATCTTTTAGCATACGAACGCCGTCGAGAAAGGCTTTTCGCCAAATCAAAACGATAACAAATGCAACCACGATTGCAAGAATACAGGCAATTCCAAGTTCACCGGTCGCTGACGCGTAGATTGACGCTGCCACCGCTGGCAAAACAGCCGGAAGGGTCCACCGGTGGACGATCGAAAACCGCGACCGAAGAATGACAACCACCACGATGACGCTCGCCCCGTATGACAAAACCGTCGCCCACGCACAGCCTTTTAGGCCATAGTGCGGGATTAGCACGTAATTTGCCGCGAGGTTTATCGCAGACGATACGACGGCAAGGATCGTCGCAATGTATGTCGCAGAAATCGCGTTCGTATAGGGAGCAAAACCGAGCAGTGTCGGTATCGCAAGCGCGGAGCTTGAGATGAATATCCAGAAGAGGATTACCGCACCGTCCGCATCAGAAAATAAAAGCGGGATAAAGTACTGCATCAGGAATGCAGCAAAAACAGCCGCTAACGCTCCGAAAAAGGTAAGCAGCGGCAAGACATCCTGAAGATATGTAACGACTTGCTCGCCTTTTCCGCTGCCGCGGAGCGTAACAAAGAACGGCAGCAGCAGAGACCCTGCGAGCAGCGGGAACTGCATTACGATGCCGTTCATCTGATATGCGAGCGAGTAAACGCCCAAGTCCTCTTTCGAAAGATATTGCGAAATAAAAAATGCGTCGAGATAGTTGGTGGAAAAATAGCCGATCAGAGAATAAGGAATCAAAGGCAGGGAAAATGCCGCCAGTTTTCTGATCGAGTCTCGGGAAAAACGGACTTTCCATGAAAACATCCGCCGTATTGAGAACAGGCCGATAACGGTCATCAGAGACGGCGCAACGATATAGGCCGCGATTGCTGTCAGGCCATCGAGCCGTCCGGACAAGATCAAGGACCCAATTCCCGCCAGAATCAGCACCCGCTCGACCGCCTGCATAATACCTTGCAGCCGCGGCAGTTTTGCCGCCTGCATTGCATATTGCACGTGAAGCCAAACGGAACTCGCGACAAATAGCCCGGCGACATACCCCATGGCCGCCACAGGCAAGTCTAGCCCACGAGCCAAAAGCGGCAGCCATAAAAACCCAAGTGCCAAAAAGACTAATGTATTGGGCAGAAAAATGGCCGTTCGGGCCCAGAACGATTCCGTTATCAGCCCTGTTTCGACAAATTCCTCGACTCCGTGACGCGCAAGCGAAATGCCCGTCCAGTTAACAAACATCTGCGCGACCTGGGCCCCGGCGATGATTGCGGCGACACCGCCAAAGCCCTCGAACCCGATATTGTGAGTAATGAGCCAGACCGAAGCAAATGACGAAACGGCTACGACAGCCTGGGCACCGATCAGCGTCGAATAGTTACGGATGGCATTGCGCAAGTCCCACGCGGCGCTGCGGCGATCAGCAATCGCCGAAGTCGCGGCCTCAGTGCCGACAAGTGTTGGGTCTGCATTCATGAAATAGTCTTACTTACAGACTATATGATCAATTATGATAACTCGAGCCGTCAAAAACTTGTCCTGAGAAATCTTGTCGGCATTAAAAATATTCGGGTAATACTTTGATGTCTGATCTTTTCATAACTTATTTGCTTGATGTGTAATTGCACAAAACCAGCCCAAAAATATTTTTGCTATTCCAAAGATGCTCTGATGTCGGACATTTTCAAAAACAGATGAAATTCGTGATACGGCGAAGGCTGAAAGCCTAGTTTTTCGTAAAATGCTTTTGCCGAATCGTCTTTGGCGTGGACGAGAAAAGCCCGCAAACCGGCAATTTCCGAAGCCCGAACCGCACGAAGCAACGCATCTTTCATCAACAGTTTGCCCAAGCCCTTGCCTTTTTGGGTTTTATCAATCGCCAGACGTGCCAACAGAATAATCGGAATCGGATATTTGCCCAATCCGGCAGAAATTTCGGGCGTGGCTTCTTCAACCGAAACCGAGCCGAAAACCAATGTGTAATAGCCGATTATTTGATTTTCTTCGTTGGTTAAAACGTATGTTCGAGCAGCGTCTTTTTTCTGATTTTGCAGAGCGTATTTTTTTAGATAATCATTTAATGGCTCTACTTCGCAATCAAACAAATCACGGTCTTGGAGTTTGTCTAAAAGTTTAGTTTCCATCAAATAGCTTCCGAAAAAAGCTGGCGAAGTGCGGGAATAGATTTCGGCTTCTCGTCCAAAGCGGCTAAAAACTGCTCATATTTTTCGCGGCTGACAACAAAATTTGCATTGTCCATTTCCAACGCTTCAGCGGCTTCGATGGCGTTTTCCAAGACAAATTCGCTGATAGTTTTGTTGCTCCGCGACGCAACGCGGGCAATCAACTCTTTCTGCTTCGCCGTTGCCCGAATGCTGAAACGGTTTTCACGATTTTCTTTGGTCCTAATCATATTCAAAACTTCCTGTTACAGGTTTGGACGCACAGTGTCCACCCAATATATTGCGCCAAAAACAATTCCAAGTCAATTATTTGCTGTGTCTTCACCCGAATAACTTCGGCGAACCGCTAATGATGCTCGTGTCCGCCTTCGGGCAAATTGCCGTGATAAATTTCGCCGCCTGTTGCCGCAAACTTTACAGACCGATTATCGTTTTCTCCGAAACTCTTTCGACTATCCAAACGCAGGCTAGAACTACGGCGATAACGGCGAACAGCACACGGATTTTGTCATAAATTTTGTAGCGGCTGATGAGTAGAAACGGGAACGCGGCTGCCATTATGATAATTTGCATCAGTTCGATGCCGAGGTTGAAGCCGAGAATCGAGAGTGTCATTTGAGTTGTCGTGAGGTCGAGCGAGGTCAGGACTTCGGCGAAGGCGATGCCGTGAACGAGTCCGAAGCCGAGTGCGACAAAACTTTCGCGGCGGTTGAAAAACGGTTTGACGGCGTGAAGGGCGGTCAGCAAAATCGAGACGGCGACTAAGGTTTCAATCAACTTTTGGTTTATCGGCAAGATGCGGAACGCACCGAAAATCAGCGAAACCGAATGTCCAATCGT
>Ga0138256_10004010_pt1 | contig 15632 bp, 16 predicted proteins | sample KNB2016incub_MG_FD_105486 | JGI IMG/M metagenome (GOLD analysis project Ga0138256, IMG submission 105486) | Active sludge microbial communities from wastewater in Klosterneuburg, Austria - KNB2014incub_MG | ecosystem: Engineered > WWTP > Activated sludge > Unclassified | place: Austria... | reverse complement strand
GTTGCCAGCAAAGCCGCTGGCGTAGCTGTTCGACCGGACACCCTTGCCCGCCGCCAATACTACGAGCGTTCCGGCAGGAGCCACCGACAGATTGCCGCTGGCCGTGTCGATCAACGGCGTGCGCAGTCGCTCAGACGCAACCAGCCTCACCAGCGTGAGATACCCGCTCGCGTCACTCGCCAGCACGCTGGCCGCTGCGCCCGGATTCGCCGAACTGGTCAGCCGGATGGCGTCCGCCTCGACGCTCAGTCCCGCCGCCCCCGTGTTCGCCACCCCCACGGCAAACTGCCCGCCTGAGAAGGCCAGCCCTGCACCCGCAAAGGCTGCCAACGTCGTCCAGGAAGGGGCAAAGGGACTCGCCCCCGTCACCGGCACCTGGTACTGCTGATTGCCTCCCGCAATCCCCACCTGCTGCCCCAAGACGCTGATGAGCGTGCCCGCTGTGACGGGCGCGTGATGGGCTGCCGGGTCGCCCGCATGAACGGAGATGTCCACTCCGTCGATCTGCACGCCGTCGATAACGCTCAGACTACCGGTCAGCGCCCGGCTGCCGTCCATCTTGAGAAACTGGGGAGCCTGCGAATCGGCCAGCACCCCGGTATGGAGTCCGCCACTCAATTCGTGTTGCGCTGTTGGCACCCCGCTCGCGGTCGCCACCGACGTCTGCTGGCGCAGTAACGATAGCAAAAATGGCAAGAGTTGGTCGGCCAAGACCGGCAAATTTGGCATCTGCTGCCCGAAGCTCATCGGCTGCCCTCCGGCTGAATCGTGATCGTCCCGCGCTCGACGTCATACTCGGCCGCGTCAACAAAGACTGGCGACAGCCCCAGGTGGCGCGGCGTTCGTTCAATAGCCAGCCACTCACCGACAGGCAAATCGCCCTCTGCTCGGCGTTGCGATCCACTGGCAATAAGCACGTGCCCACTCATGGAGTACATGTCGGGAGCGCCTGTCTCCCCAGGCTTGGTCGGCTTAGCATACACGCGCATTACGCGGTTCTGATCGATGGTCATTAGCAAGCGGCCTCCTCCTGCTTGACCAGCGTCGAGCAGTTTCTCGATCTCATCGTAGCCTGTGCGGTCGCCGTCGCACTCTGGATTGTCCCAGATACTGCTGGCGTTTTCGATGGTGGTCGAGGCGATGAACTGCCCGACCGTGGCCGCAATTTGGCGCACTTGGTTGGTCGTCTCTTCCGCCAGCCAAACCTGGTGCGGCACAAAGGTCTGCGTTGGATTCGTGACCCAGGCGGCGCCGGTGTACGCCAGGCACGCCCCGCTTTCAGTTTCCGGTTCTGTGGTCGTCGTGGCGATGGAGTAGTAATCGGTCGGCGAGTTTGACCCAGTCCGCTCTACCAGTAGCCAGTAGGTGGCGCCGCTGGTGACGGTCGGCCTGGCGGTGAACTCGAACCACGTCCACTCCGGCTCAAGCATTAGGTCGCTGCCCGCAACTGTTGCGCTGCCAAGTACCGTGCCTGGCTCGTCGTCGTTGTCTGCGCATAGTGAAATACGCAGACTGTCGGTCGGCGCGCCGGTCTTGCCGGCGACGATGCCTATCTGCCCAACTTCGCCTGCAAATGTACTGACGAACGATTGCGCCATGCGGTATCCGTACAACACAATCGTCTTGGTGGTCGCCGTTGACAGGCTGTTTGCCGGCAATGGCGAGACTCCAACTTCGTGCCCCTGTTCCATTGTGATTGTCGGGCCGACCCCCTCTGGCGCGATCTGCCCGGCCAGGTGCGATGTGGTGATGTAGCCCTCGCCATTGACCCCGTCGATCTCCCGCACGCCGCCATTCTGTGCGGTACCGGAGAAGCGAATGAGCGCGTTGTTGCGCACAAAAGCAAAACCCTTTGCGTCGTCATAAATGTCGTCATCCGATGCGAAAAAGATCGTGCTGGCTGTGTAGACGACGCGCTTGTCGGTGGTTGGGCGCGTCACCGTGTAGGTGATATTATTCCCTGCGTAGGCTGAACCAGTGACCTGGAGTTTGTTGCCCGTCGCCAACGCACTCAGCCTAGCTTGCAGGTCGGTGATGCCGCCAGCATTGCGCGAAAAAAGAACGTCTGTGCTTTCCAAATACCAGCCAATGGCTTGCAGCGAACTGGACGATTTGCCTTCCAGTTTTACCTGGCTGCCAGTTCGCTCGTAGTAGCGCCATTTGAGCGTCTCGATCCAGCCGACGCAGTGGAACGTTGCCGTCAGATCGCCAGCGTCGCCGCCGAACGTTTGCAGCGGAAGCGGCTCTTTACTCGATGCCAATAGCTCGGCGGCTTTCGCTTCCGCCCGCGACGGTGTGGAGTCACCCATCGAGTAGAGCACCTCTTTCGTGCCGTAACGCGCGATGGACGCAGCGTCCTCGATTGCTGTGCTGGTTTCGCGCTCAAGACCAGTGTCGGGTGTGCGCCGTGCGTAGGCTATCCTCACCTTATTCGCCATCTTGTCCAGCGACCTGCCAACGACGCGCTTCCCGATCTGCAATTCAATCTCCTGGATGTAGCCCCACCAAACCGGCTGACCCGCGCCGTTGCGCAGCGTAATCGGTCTGCGTAGCCATTCCAGTGTTGTCCAAAGCGCGTGTTCCGGCCCCGAAACTCTGACTTCCGCCGAGACCGGCCCGCCGAACACCGACCACCGATAGCGTCGACATTGGAGGCGCAGTTCGGGCAGCGGTGGCCCGTAAGTGTAGGACGTTGTCGGATCGTCCGGCGCCAACGAAACGTGAATCACAGCGTTATCCTCCTCGGTCGATAGAACGCCTGCACCTGCATCGTCCAATCTGCCCGCACGCCCGTACCTTCCTGCCAAACGTACAATCGCTGATCGGCGCCAGGTTGAACGTGTATTGGCGGCGTCATTGGTGCGTAGATTGGATGATTAGCGCCAGACTCGATCAAATACTGCTGGTTTTCGATGCCATCGTCTACCAACCAATCGTTGTTCAGCACGAGCATCCCGCGCTGGACGATGTATCGGTAAAAGCGAGTCTCAGCAGGAGCGAACGCCAAATAGTCGACACCGACCGACAAAGTCGAACTCCCCTGAAACCACAGCCGCAGCGTCATGGACGCCCAGTTGCCGCCGTTGCTTCCACCTGGTGGCAACGGCAACATGCCGAAGTCTTGCATGATCTGTGTATCGGACAGGGTGATCGCAGGCGTGCGGTATAACGGCACCAGCCCAGTGTAATCATACAGTTGTGCCCACCCGTATAATGCCTGCCCGCTCCCAAACAGTGTCGTGCAGCGTACCAGCAAATGCGCCCACCTGCCTGCATAGGCGGAAAGCGTAACAGCAGGAATCGTGAAAGCGATATCGATTGGTGACGTGTTCTGCACATAGACGGTTAGCCCACCGCTTGCCCCAGTCAATGCGCTGGTCGGCCTTCCGTTTGTCCTCTCCTCGCCCTCAATGTGGTGATCGACCGCCTGGGCAAACGAATTGACGGCGAGATGAAAACCGCGATATCCCCGACTGGCGCCCGACGTATTGCGCAGTCTCACCTCCAACGGCGCAGGCAGCGCGCCGACCACGCTGGCGGCGCCAATGTCCGCATAGTTGGTGCTGCCGTTGTTGATCGTCAACCCTGCCGTGTTGTTGCTGCCGTTGGGATTTGTCAGCGGAATCTGCGTGCGTGCGCCCTCCCAAAATGGCGCCCGCACAAGGACAATCTCCGCCTGCAACTTTGCCTGGCCGAACACGGTCAACGCGTCACTGTCGAGCATTACCGTGCCAGACAGCACCTCACTGCGCCAGTTGGTCGCGTCGCCAATCGGCTGGAATTGCAGAAAGACGCGGGCGCCGGCCCCCGACATTAGCCTGCGTTCGGCAATAGAGAACAACCGTTCGATAGCGTTTATCTTGCCTTGCATGTCGGCGGTCGTGTCGCCATAGAACAGAACTCGGATCGGCTCGGTAATCGCAGCCCCGTTCTTAGGCGTGTTTGGCGTATAGTTGGTCAGCGCGATGCCGGAAGTTGTCAGGCTAACGGTCGTCGTGCCATCGGTCAGGCTCAGAGTATGCGGCATGGCTTACCTGCGGCGCCGTTGCATGTCTTCAAGTTTATGCAGGAGATCATACATATCCACCTCGCTCTGTACGGTGACGTTCTGGATCACGATGCCCTCTCCGTCGCCGGCCATCATGCGTTTTGACTCGCCAGCCGTGTAAATTTGCGACCCGCGCGGCATCGCCACAATCTCCGGCCCAGTCTCGCCAACAAGCGTCATGCCACCCTGGAAGTAGCTCGTGCCGAGCGCGTTTTGCGGCAGGAATGGTGACAACCAACTCGGCGCAGCGGGCAAAGACGGCCACTCGAAAGAGAAAAGACTATTGATCCAGGATGGAACTTCCAACTTCGGCCACGACCAATTCATTAGATTGTCCACCCACCCAGGCAGTGAGATAAAGCTCGGCCATACCCACGCCATAAGCGGCGCGATCCACCCCGGAGCAGACAGCGCCGGCCAAACCCAACTAAGCAGCGTCGTGACCCATGTTGGCGTTGACAACGTCGGCCAAACCCACGCCATAAGCGATGCGATCCACTCTGGCGCGGCTGCGGACAACGACAGTTCGCCCGTGAAGACCTGGGCAATCTTCTCGCCCAATGCCGTCATGTTGTCCAAGATCGTCTGCACGGAGGCTGCCACACCCTCCAGCCCCATGTCAGTCATGATGCTGCCGGCAGCTTCGCCGAGCGCGCCACCGATGGCGCCCCACTGCTCCGAAATGCGACCGACAGTGTCGGCGACAAAGTCCTTGAACGCGGTCACGACCCCTTTCAGGCTTTCCCAGGCTGCCGACCAATCGCCGGCAGCAACAGCGGCAATCGCGCTGGCGACCCCGCTCACCGTTGCCGAGAGCATATTGATCGTGCCTGCCACCTGCTCGATGATCGGCCCCACGATGCCGGGCAGATTGTTGATCGCGGCCGCCAGTGTGTTGATCCCGAAGTTAGCGGCCCAGGTCAGTCCGACACCGAGCACGGCCACGATTGGCTGCAGCGCCGTCAGCAGCCCGCCAAATGCCCCGGCCAGGCTTTCAATAGATGGCTGCAACTCCGCCAGCGATGCTGGTACGGTAGAGAGCGCCTCGCGCAAGCGATCAAATGCAGGCGCCAATATATCCTGCACGACGGCCAACCCGCTAGTCAGCGCCGACATATCGACGGTCGGCGCTTCGACCTGCATGCCGGAAAACAACCCGGCGATCTGCTCATGGATCGCACTGGCCGATTCCGCCAGCCCCGACCAATCCAGTCCGGCAAGTGCATCCTTTACCGCAACGACCAGCCCGGCAAGCGCGTCGGCAATGGCTGCCCAGTCTATCGCTCGCACTGCGTCGATCACAGACTGCACCATCGCCGAGAAGTTTTCGCTACTGATCGCCCAGTTTGCCAGCCCGATTGCCTGCCCAATGCCAGGAATCAGACGGCCAACCAGCGGCAGGAAAAGTGAGACAGGATCCACCTGTGACCAGTCGATGGTGCGAATTTTGGTGACGATGCCGTTGACGAAGCCAGCCAGATCGACACTCGCCTTACTCCAGTCGATGCCACTGATGCCGCTCGCAATCCAGCCGATCACGGCGTCGCGCATTCCGTTGACGGCGTCTGTGGCGGCGCCGAAGGCGGCCACCCAATCGACCGACGTTACTGCGGTCACGACCGAATCTTTGATCTGATCTGCGCCCGCGGTGACTGGCGACCAGTCGATAGAAGCGAAGGCGCCAACCAGAGCGTCACGCATGCCGGCCACGGCGCCTGCGTAGTCGTAGGTCTTGATCGCCTCGATGCCCGCGCCGACCTTCTCCTTCAGCCATTCAAATTTGGCTGCGACCGGCGCCCAATCGATACTGGCAAACGCAGACTTGACCGACTCCACGAACTCACCAATGCTGCTCTTCCCCACAGCCAAACTGCTGGCGGCGGTGACGATCTGCCCGAAGGCTTGCTGAACTGACGCGCCGAACTCTGGCAGCCCGGCGCCAGCCAACGCCGCGACCTCGCCCACGGACTGGCGAAATGCCCGCATCGCTGCATAGCCAGACCATACAACGTCTGCCACAATCGTAGCGGCCTCAGCGCTTCCGGTCAGAGCGCGCACGAACTCCCATATATTGTCGGTCGTATCGTAGGTGTCCAGGTTGAGCGTTACCAAGTGAGACGCTATCTCGCCAAACACCCCGACTATACTGAATTTACCCGCCTCTAGCGCGCCAACGAGCGCACCCCATCGCTCCTGAAGAGGCGCCAGCGCCTGCATGGTTATCGTGCGCATGCCACCGACGTTACGCATCCAGGCTGCACCCAAAGCGATCACGGCGCCGACCAGCAACCCGACTGGCGAAAGCACAGCCGCGATCACGGCGCCGATGACACCAAGAGCGGGCGAAAGGAACATCATAGCGGCGCCGAGCGCAGTCAACGCGGGGCCGACAGCGGCAATGGCGGCGCCAACCATGATCAGCGATGTAAACAGCTTTGGATTCTCGGCGGCAAATGCACTGACGTTTGCCCGGATGACCTCCAGAACGGCGATCAATTCCTTGAGTTTTGGCACAAGATCAAACTCTCGGATGGCGACCTTGCCGACCTCGCCCAGGGTGAGCATGATGTTGTCCTTCGCCGTCGAGAATAGCCCCTGCAAACTTTGAGACTGCGCCTCCATCAGACCGGCAAACTTCCCGCCGTCCTCGGTAAGATAGGCGAGCGCGGTGTCGAGTTCGGCGAAACCTACTTTGCCATCCTCGACCATGCCGCGAATCTCTGTTGTGGCGACACCCATCGTCGCAGCCAGCGCCTCGATCAGCGGAATGCCGCGCCCAGTAAACTGGTTAATGTCGGCAGCAAACAAACGACCCTGCACCCGGCTGGTGCCAAACAGATAAGCCAGATCACCCACCGGCGCGCCGACACCCGCAGCCAAGTTCCCCAGGCGCGTCAACGTCGTCTGCACCTCTTCGGCGCCAACGCCAAACGCCATAAGTTGCTTGGCGGCACTGGTCACCTCCGGCAACTCGAACGGCGTTGTAGCTGCGAACTGCGCCAAGTCCTCCATGAGCGTCTTGGCGCGGTCAGCCGAACCGAGCATAGTCGTGAATGCGATCTGTAGCTGCTCCTGGTCGGAGGCAACTCTGATCGCCGTCATGCCGAGACCAACCAACGGCGCCGTCACCGCGCCCGACACAACGGCGCCCACGCTCGCCATTGTCTGCCCGGCACGTTGTACCGTACCGGCAGCATCGTCAAAGGCAGCTTTGAGTTGAGTGGTATCGCCTACCAGCTTGATGGCGAGCGTCGCTATTGTGCTCATTGCCCCTCTAGCAGCCTCTCGAATTCCCGCACGGTCGGATGGATTGGCGGCGCCTCTAGCCGATCACGATGCTCGACGTCGCCCAAAAAGCGCGGCATTAGATCGAGCGGCGAGACCGGCCTGGCATCCTTGCCTGCAAACATATTGACGATCACCGACAGCGCATACGCCATGCGAAAATCTGCCCTCTCGTCGCCTATTGGCTCAAGGCTACCAAAGGCGCGCCATTCTGCCATCTGACGAGACGACATGCCGGCCAACATGCCGTCCACGTCAGCGTACCCCAATGCCAAAGCTAAGCGGAAGGCGAATCTTCGCTCTGGCCTTTGCCGAAATTTTCGGCCAACTCCTGAACGTCGCCATCCGACAGCCCATTGCGTTGTCGGACACGCGAGAAAATTCGATCCAGCGCCCGCGCCGACTTCTTGCCGAGCGCGCCCAGGTCGGCCTTCGTGAACAGCAAATTGCCGTCCTCGTCGACCAACGCGGCCGCACAGAAAGCGGCGCGCACGTTGTCCAGCGACACTTTCTGCGTGATGCCCTTGCGCCCGCCGGCAACATCAACCGTCAAGCCGGCCTCCAGCGCGTCACGCTCGGCAGCGGTCAGGTCTTTGATTCGCACCGTGCCCCACCCCGGCACGTCGGACAGATCGATATCTTCAAACCCAATGTCAGCAGCCCCCAAGATGGCGGCCTTACTCATCAATGCCACAAGTCACCTCACAACGTAGCCAGCAGATTGGTAATGGTCGTTTCGAACATCAGCGCGTCAGCAGCGGAGTAGTCGCAATGCCCATCAAACGTGACCGTCGAGTTGGTTTCGCCCTCGAACTGCGGCTCGGCGACCGAATCGTAGCGCAACGCCAGGTCAAGGTCGACTTTGCGCCCGCCCGACCCTGCGCAGGATAGGCGGACAAGCTGCAGCGTGTTTGCCTCGTATGCGGCGCGCTGCTGCGCCACGAACGATACCGGCCCGACGGACTCCTGCTCGTACTCGTAGGTCAGGCTCACCGTGACGCGCGGCTTGCCCACTTTGGCAATGGTCGGATAGAGAACCCCATCGCCAGGCGGCACAAACTCAATGCCAGGCGTGATCTTGATCTGCGCGCCCATGAGCACCCCAGGCTTTTCGGTCGTGCCGATTGTGCCCCCGGAGGCATCGACGTACAGGCGCGTATTGGAGAAGATCGCATCCTCTACCGCAGCCGGCGTAAGCACCGCAAACGTACCGGCAACCGCGCGAGCGCCCATGAACGTCGCCGCCATCGTCCACGCCTCGCCACGTTTGCCGGCCAGCGTGATTTCGCTCGGCCAACAGAACGGAATCGCCTTGACGTCAGCCGTCACGATCTTGTTGCCAAGAATGATCGTATATGTCTGATAGTCGTTCGGCGTGTCCGTGTAGGAAAAGGCATAAGTGCGAACGTAGGTGGTTGTCCCTACTGGCGTCACTTTGCCAATGCCCGACTCGAACAGCAGCGGCACCTGCTCGAACGTCATCGGCGTCGCCGGCACAGCCACTGAGACGCCCAGGCGCACGTCATTGGTACGCTCTGCAGCCGTCTGAATACCGATGTCCTCCTGGACGGTCTGCCGGTCACGCTCGTCCTTCCAGCCGCCGAACACCCCGCGCCATAGGACCGTGCCGGCAACAGCCGTGCCAGGCGTTGACGCGCCCTCCTTGCCAAACTGCGCTAAGAAATAGGGTCTCGTCCCATATCTACGCGCCATGATCGCCCTCCTTCTCCTTCACGCCCGCAGGCGCCTCTTGGGTCTGCGCAGGCTCGTACAGCACTTGTCCGGCCTCGGCCACCCGTTTGATTGCCTCGGCGTGCTTCGTCGCCTCGTCTGGCGACAGATCACGCGCCGGCACCCCCATGATGTATGCTCCAGCGCCAACGTAGCGCAATCCGCCAGCAGGCGCCCCTGCCTTCTTTGTCATCCGTACACCTCCGCCACCAAGCGAATCTGCTCGACTAGCCACACATCGCCAGCCGATACTTTGACGTTGTCGACGACGGACTGGCCTTCAAACATCAGCGCCTGCCACAATTCGCCGATCTGGTTGGCACCTAGCCAGGACACCAATTCGATCTCAAGTTGATCGAGCGTATCCTCGGCGTCGGCCTCGTAGTTCTGCCCGCTCACTGTCGTGAAGAGTACCCAGAACTCGACAGTATAGTAGAACCGGCTGCGCATTCCCGTAGCAGGAAGCTGCGGTCGTTCGCCGCCATACGTGTACACGCGCACGACAGGCGACTCGTTGCCGAAGTTGGTACGCTGATGCCCATACACGGCTTGTGCCGCAGGCATTGCTGCTTGCAGCCCGGCTGCGATGGCATCGCGCACCAACTTCCGGCTGATCGCGTCTCCGCTCACGACTTTGCCTCCTCGACCGTCAGTTGCATGTATACCCCCTGCCCCTTCGGAAACTCCCAGACCTGCAGACCCTGGATCGTGTAATCGCTGCCGTCAAGAGCAAGCCAGTCTCCCTGGCGGATATCATGCTGGCCGACAAGAAAGAGACTCCAGGTAGCGTGCGGCGTATCCATACCGGCGCGCAATTGCGTGTCGGTCGATACTGGGTACATCTGAGTGCATTGTAGCCCACTCAGATGTACCGTTGGTGCGCCACGTTTGCCAGCGACGATTGTCGCCCGCTTGATGATCGCCTGCTTGGTCGCCAGCACAGCTACCTTCGCCACCGTCATTTGCGGCGTCCTCTCCCTGCGGTAGGTGGCTCGCCGTGATCGTCTTCGGCGACCACGGCGGCCCCTTCGCCGTCATCGACCAGTTCGAGCACGTCGGCCAGCGGCGCGGCCTCGTGCGGCTCAAGCTGCACAAGATCGCCTGGCCCGTATGCTTTGCCCGGCCCATAACGGTGCCCCTCACGAACTCTATAGATCGCCATCGCCCCTCCTAGCAGCCAGTCGCGTGCACAATGCCCGACTTGCCGTCGTACCGACTCTTGATCAGCGGCGTTGCGACCGACAGCACCTTGAAGCTCGTCGCCATGCCGTCGCCAGTCGTCCACTCGATCACGTCGATGGGCATCGCTTCCGCCCACTCGACAACCTCGCGAGTCATCTGCACGAGCGCCGTTTCGCCGTCAGTCAGTTGCGGCAGCATCTGGACGCCAGCGATCTGCGGCATCTTGAGCAGACGCTGCAGCGGCGTTTCGCCCGATCCATCGGTATAGTAGGTCAAGCTCGCCTCGTTGTACTGCGCCTGCGAAGCGTAGACCATGAACGGCCCATAGTGCCGGTCACTGTTGGCGGCGTTGACCATGCCGGCAATAGTGAGCGTGATGTTGGCGATGGTCGTCCAATCGCCTCCGCCGAAGGAAGTCGCCGTGCCAGTCGTGCGGTCAGGGTGATTGGTGTAGCCATAGATTTTGGCGCCGTTCAGCGTCGTGGCGTTGCCGACGATCACGAGCGCATCGAGCGCCTCGGCCACCACGCGCGTCGCCTCGGCCACGTTCGTGGTATCGAGACCGTCGCCCAGGCGCCGGCTGGCTTCCAGATCGCGCTGATTGATGTCAAAGTCCTTGAAGACGACCGGCACCGGCACGCCGAGTTGCTTCAAGTCGACGCCGTCGCGATTCGACCCCCCGCGCCCCGACATGCTCACGTTGGCGCCCGTCATCTCGCTGGACGCATACCACTGGCTGACCATGCTGCCCAAGCCACCGAGAGGCTTGATCAGCCCACGGCCACGCAGATCAGACACGGCGCGCAGCGGATAGCGCGCCGACTCCTGCACTACGCGGTCGACTTCCGCCCACTCGTCCTTGCGCAGCATGCTGTTCACGACCAGACCGCGCGGCGTGCTGATCTGAACAACGCCCGTGCGGGCATTCACGCGCAGCGGACGACTCCCCTGGATGATCTGGGTCAACCCACCGGCCCCGACCTCAATAATCTGTACTCCGTCGTTCATATCCCCTCCAAATCCTCAGAAACGCTTGTGCTTGTGCTTGCGCCTACAGAATGCGAACCTTGATGCGGGCAGCGGCGCCAGTCGTCGTGACGGCTTCCTCTGCGATGCCGACCACGTTGTGCCCGACGTTCGTCGCCTCAACGGACAACTCGCCAGCAGCAGCGGACGATGCGAGCACCGACCCGATCACTGCCGTCTGAGACGGCGTCAGCCACATGTAGAACAGATCGCCTGGCGCAGCGTAGCAGTAGCGCACGTTGTCGCCCGATGCGTATGCCTGGCTGATGGCAGGCTGCGTGACGTCGGGCGCCGTAGCCACCTCCAGCGCGATCATGCGCGTGTTCGTCTTGTCCGCCGTAGCGACCGGCGTGACGGTCGTCGCGCTGGCAAGCTCGATGAGCATGCCAGGCTTGATCGTGGCGGTCGCAGCCTGCTTGTCGTGGTAGTCAGGACGGTCAGCCCCGTTGACCTGCAGGAGAATCTTGTTCGGAGTTGTAGCGGCCATTGTGTGATCTCCTTTCGAGATATAGCCTATTGCTCTCTAATGCCTACTGCCTACTTAGGCGGCAGATGCCTGCGGGCGCTGGTAAGGCGTCCACTCTTCGTCGCGCTGATTGGTGCTCAGCCCTCCGCCAGCACGTCCAACGTAGCTGGCTGGCGTCAGGCTGCGTTCCAGCTTCTGAAGCTGATCGACCGTCATCGCCCCCAGATCATCGCGGCTGAAGGCGCATGCCTGATTCGCTACCAGGCGCCCAACGATCTCCGCACGTTCGCGGTCAGCGTTCGCCCGCAGCCCACCGAGCAGGCTGCGCAACTGGCTCGCGCCCCCAAGCTCGGCCAAGACCTGCTGAAGCTCAACGATCTCAGGCGGTAGCGCCTGCGCCCGATTGGTGACCGGCGCCGGCGCCGGCGCCTGAGCGTCGGTCGTCGCCTGCGCGGGCGGCGTAACTTCGCCAGCGGCGCCGTCGATCACAACGTCCAACTCATCCTCTGCGCCGTCCACCGGCACATCCACAGTTGCATTTGTACTCATCGATACTCCTCCTTCAGATTGGTTTTCTGCGCAGGCGCAATTCACACGCGGCGCCCCGCATCCGTCTTTCCACGAACACGCCCCAAGCTCATCGGGCAGCAGCGCGATGTGATCTGGGCGAAAGTTCCGCTGAATGCCGGCATACTGCTTGCCGTTGTACGACCCTGTGCCGGCCTCAAGGTCGGAATAGTAGGCAGTCGAAACCTCGACCGGCTGCCCAGTCTCCAGGCGTTGCAGCACAGTCAGAGCGTCGCCACCAAGCTGCTGCGCCTTCGCCACGTCGATCCACAACTCGCCGAGCAATCGGTCGCCGACCAAATTGGCGTTGAAGAACTGCCCGATTACCTGATTGGCGATGATGTCCGGCTGATTCGCCGAGACGTACTTGCCGTTCTTCCGAGGATGGCGCACCGGAAGTGGGCGCCCGTTCCAGGCGTCCAGATACTTGGCGACCTCGTCGGTCGGCGCCAGTTGACCGTTGACGACCCCGGCCACAAGCGCGACAGCCGGCACGACGGCGTACTCACGCCCATCGAGCACGCGCCGATCAGCGGCATTGGCCGTGATCTGATTCACCTGCAGCGTCGGTTCGTTCATAGTACCCGCAGCCTCGCTATAGTTTCTCCGGCGCCATCCAACGGCGCCACCAGTAGCCGTGCATGCATGGCGCCAACAGCGTCGCGCTTGGTAGCGATGATGGTCGCCAGGCGATCTGGCAACTCACTGGCGTTGACCGACAGCGGCCCGGCTGAAACCTTGACGTCGGTCAGATTGGTGAGCACGGATTCCAACGCCCGCAACTCTGCCAGATCGAGCAGCGCATCGACCTGGCCGCGCGTCACGTTCGCCAGATCGGTGTCCGTCACGGCCACAATGCTGGCAGATTCGATACCGAGCATCGCCAGCGCCCACCGGAGTGGATCGGTCAGCCACGGATTGACGCCGTCCTGCACGCTCATGCCGGCCTCGGTCAAGTATTGCCCGCAGCGACGATGCAGTATCTGTTCAACCTCTACGCGCGTCACGCTCACGACGACACCCCCACCAACGGTCTGATCGAAAACTCGATCTCCTCGCGCAGATTCAGCCCGGCGCCGAGGCTGCTGTTATAGGTGGCCTCGACCAGTAGCAGTCGCTTTCCGGTATCCATCTCGCCCATCATGCCCAGGTCATCGCCCGTCAGCACTAAGTACACTGCCGCCAACAATGGCGAGATGGCGACCGCCTGGCGACCGTTGACTACCAGACCATACTCGTTGGTCAGCGTCCATGTGGCCGAGACAGGCGCGATGGCCGCGCCCGCTTCATCGTAGAAAAGCGCTTGCACGATATACGTGCTCTGCTCGACGGCCTCGGCAGTCAATACAACCCGGCTCATCAGTTCAGCCCCACCGTGATCGCAGATGCCGCAAACTGCATGGTGTCGCCAGACGCTACCGCTTGATCGGTCGTGCCGTTGTCGAAGAACAGAATGTCGCCACCGGAAACCGCCGAGGCAATGAAGCTGGCAACGACCGTGCCCCAGGCGCCTGTCGCTGCCGGCAGCGACACCGCGCCACCGTTGACGACCTGCCGACTCGCAGCCAGCGCCCAGGCTGGCGCGGCGCCACCGTTGATGTTGACCTGTGTCCGTGCGTAGCCGTTGCCGGAAGGCTCGGTCACTGTGCTGCCCGTCGTGGTCTCGGTCAAGGTCGCCGTCGCCATGCCGACATAGGTGGCAGGCTTGGCGTAAGCGACGTTGCGGAACGCCAGGTTGAGCAGGTTGTGGGCGAGCGTTGTGCTCATCTCACCGCCCGCGGAGACCTCGATCCAGACTTCGCCAGAAGCTGCACTCGGCGTATTGTTGGCGACGATGGACTTTGCCACCGACCAGTCGCCATGCGCCAGCATGTTACCGGCGGTCGATGCGTCAAACACCGCCCAGTGCGTGACCGTGCCCCAGGCGCCCGTCGCAATCGGGAATGTGACCACGCCCGATTGCGTCACGCGCCGCGAGGCTGCCGCACCAAACGTGATCGCCTGCCGCGCGTAGCCGTTGCCCGAAGGCTCGGCCATGCCACTGCCGTCGTCAGTCGGATTCGCTGTTGACAGCGCCAAATACACCGTTGCCGCGGGCGTATACGCAGCGTTGAACACGTGGTCGAGTAACTCGTTCGCCAAATAGTTGCTGATCTTCCCCATGCTATTCCCCTCGTATGAATGGCTGGCGGCTCGTGGCAATTACTGCCGGCCAGAACTCGACAGCGCCTATGGTCGGACGGAGTGCGCCGCTTACAAGTAAGCGCAACAAACCGACAATGACCTCTGTGCGAAAATTGCCTGCACTTGTTGCCGTACTCGCAACAACGGTGTGATCCAGCCAGCGCAAAATGCTGACCGCACCGACAGCGGCGCCTGTCTCCTGGCTCGCCTCCGCCAGCGCCTGGCGCAGCGCCGCCAACGCACCCTGCGCCGTCGCAGTCGTCGCCTGCGCCTGTTGTGTAGACGACCGCAGCACGGCCAAAGCACCTGTAGGCGTCGTTGTGGCCGCCTGTGCCGCCAGTAGCGCCGCCAGAACTGCCGACAGGTCAAGTACTGCCACCGCCGTTGCTGTCGTCGCTTGTGCGCCCACCAGCGCCGACCGCAGCGCCGCCAACGCACCCTGCGCCGTCGCAGTCGTCGCCTGCGCCTGTTGTGTGGGCGACCGCAGCACAGACAGCGCACTCTGCGCCGTCGCAGTCGTCGCCTGCGCCTGTTGTGTGGGCGACCGCAGCACAGACAGCGCACTCTGCGCCGTTGTCGTAACCGCCTGCGCCTGTTGCGTAGCCCTCCGCAGCACAGCCAACGCAGCGGGCGACGTTGTCGTCGCCGCCTGCGCCGCCAATAGCGCCGCCAGAACTGCCGACAGGTTCAGTGTAGGCGTCGCGGTGATCGTAGCCGCCTGCGCGCCTTGCGCCACCGACCGCAGCACAGCCAACAAAGCGGGCGGCGTCGCGGTCGTTGCCTGTGCGCCTGCCAACACCGACCGCAGCACAGCCATAGCACCTGCTACCGTCGTCGTTGTTGCCGTGACACCTTGCACGGCCATCCGCAGCACAACCAGCGAAGCGGGCGGCGTTGCCGTTGTCGCTGTGGCCTCCGCCTGCGCCCTCCGCAGCACGGCCAAAGCACCTGTAGGCGTCGTTGTGGCCGCCTGTGCTGCCAGTAGCGCCGCCAGAACTGCCGACAGGTCAAGTACTGCCACTGCCGTTGCTGTCGTCGCTTGTGCGCCCACCAGCGCCGACCGCAGCGCCGCCAACGCACCCTGCGCCGTCGCAGTCGTCGCCTGCGCCTGTTGTGTGGGCGACCGCAGCACGGCCAAAGCGC
>Ga0138256_10004008_pt1 | contig 15634 bp, 15 predicted proteins | sample KNB2016incub_MG_FD_105486 | JGI IMG/M metagenome (GOLD analysis project Ga0138256, IMG submission 105486) | Active sludge microbial communities from wastewater in Klosterneuburg, Austria - KNB2014incub_MG | ecosystem: Engineered > WWTP > Activated sludge > Unclassified | place: Austria... | reverse complement strand
TCCGGCGTTGCCGTTTTGCGTGACAACTCAACGGTGGATGTCGGGGGTTCTGGACGCCACTCTCCCCTCGGGATCTTCGCCGCCGGCTCGACCTGCGACACCATCCCGCTATGATGCTTATCCGGCCGAGGACAGCGCCTTCGCCAACTTGGGCGTCACCTTGATGTCGGCGAAGAAGCCCACCGGGTAGAGGTAGTCCTCGCCGGATTCGTCCACCACTCGGACCAGCCCGAGCCGCTCTGCGCCCTGGTCCGCGATCGCCGTGTAGATCTTGCGCCGTTCGAGCGAGGCGGCGTACCCCTCGTTCTCCACGCACACGACATGTTTGGTGCGCGGCCGAGCCATCGGCGCCTTACGAGATGAGACGCTTGATCTTGAGCTCTTTGCGCCCGACGCCGTGCGCTTCGTACCAGTGGAGCTCCGCCGTACAGGTCGTGCCATCGTCGAAACGAATCTTAGCGATCCCCTTGCGCTTGCGCCAGCGTCCTCGACCGTACACCCGACGAAGCCTGGCCAGTTCGCGAATCCCACGGCCTTGGGCGATGGTCTCCACTTCGAGCACTGCGCCAACAACAACGAACTGCACCGCCTTGAAGACTACCCGGTTCGCCTTGCTCACTGCCGCATAACTCACGGTATGCGGCTGCGACGAAGCGTCGCGTGCTTTTCAGCTCGAACCTCGACGCCCGATTTGCCCACCGGCACGCCGTGGTACGCTTGGCGCGATGTCCCGCATCGACCTCATTCTCGCGGAAGCGCTCGAGCTTCCCGACGACGAGCGCGCTCAGCTCGCCCTCCGGCTGGCCGAGAGCTTGACCCCGACACCAGCGCCGTCTGCGCATGACGCTTGGGTTGGAGAAATTGCGCGACGGGTCGAGCGCCTTCGTGACGGAACCGCGAAGACTGTCTCCGCACAGGGCGCGCTCTCGACGGCTCGAGCCGCAGTGGCTGCTCGCCGTGCCTGAAGTCCTCGACGCGGCCTCGCGTGAGCTCGCCGCGAACGCTGTCTGGTACGAGGAAAGGCGGTCCGGCTACGGCTCCCGGTTCATCGACGAAGCCGAAGACATCTTCCGGCTGCTCGACGAGTCTCCTCTGCTCGGCCCGCCCTGGGTCCTGGAGGGCGTCCCGCCCGGCGTTCAGCATGTCGTTCTGCGCACGTTCCCGGTCTCGGTCATCTACGTCACCGACCCGCGCGTCGTGGTCGTCGCGTTCTTGGGCAGCCAGGAGCCGCTGTACTGGATCGATCGACTCGATGAAGTCAGGTGACCAGGCACCGCATAACTGGACGTTGCACCCGCCGAACGCCGGCCACGCTTGCTTCGCCGTCCGTTCCGCGTCGCGGGCGCTCTCTCTGTCTGCGGCACTGCGCCCGCTCTGCAGCGCCTCGCGCTCTGCTAGGATGATCTCCGGCGTTCGCGGGTGAACGCCGTTCCGTTATGCGGACGGCAGAAAGCGGGGCAGAACCTGGCGGCCGTTGAGAACGGTGTTATAACGTCGATCATGACCAAGCGCCTGCAGACCATCGGCAACAGCGCGGGGCTGATCATCGACAAGCCCATCCTCGAACTGCTTCGAATTACCCCCGAGACCGAACTCGACGTCTCGACGGACGGGGACCGCCTCATCATCACGCCGATTCGCCCGACACCGGACCGGCACCGCAACTTCAAGAAGGCGCAGGCCCGCACGTTGCAGGCGCACGAACGCACCTTTCGCAAGCTCGCGAAGTGACCTTACTCGAACCTCTGTTTCTCACGGTCGACGAGGTGCTTGAACTCCACGACGACCAGCTCCGCCTATTTGGCGGCATGGCGGGCGTTCGTGACAAGGCTGCCCTCGAGTCAGCCGCCGCAATGCCATGCGCCACGTTCGGTGGGCAGTTTCTACACGCTGACACTTTCGAGATGGCCGCCGCCTGTTCCTTTCACATCGCGGAAAACCAGCCGTTCGTGGACGGGAACAAGAGGACGGCGTTGAACGCCACGCTCGTCTTCCTCGATCTCAATGGCTGGACCGTGCAGGACCCGGAATGCCGCTTGTACGACGGCATGCTCGCCATCGCGTCGCACGAGCTCAACAAGCAAGGGCTCGCCGAGTTACTTCGCGAGTTGGCTTGCCCGCGTGCGCCGGACGAACCGTAGCCCCGACGCCGCATACCACGTTGCACCCGCCGAACGCCGGTCTTGCCTTGCCCAACCGTCCGAGCCAGACAGAGACAAAGAACCGGGACCTCGCAGGTGTTGCTCCCCAACGCTGATCGTGCCGTCGTCGAACCTGCAAAGGTCCGTGACTACCTGCTGTCACCCGAGCACCCAGTTGGGCGATTCAAGGCCGCGTTCTTTCGGGCGCTCGGCTACACCGCAGACCTATGGGAAGTGCTGCGCGCCGATCTGGCCCTCGTTGCCCAATCCGCAGACGCCACGCCGACCGAACTCGGTCCGTTCGGACAGAAGTTCGCGGTCCGTGCTACGCTCACCTCACCACTCGGACGAACCGCCCAGATCACCTCAGTGTGGATCGTTCGAACCGGTGAGGATGTTCCTCGATTTGTGACAGCATTCCCCGCGTAGCCATGACCTTCAAGCTCCTCGACACCGTCGTTCTTGAGCGAGACCTTCCGGATGCTGGTCTTCGGCGCGGTGATCTGGGCGCCGTCGTCGAGGTCTACGAGCCGGACGGGCTCGAGGTCGAGTTCGTGGCCGCGTCGGGCCGCACTCAAGCGCTCGTCACGCTGCGCGAGAGTGATCTCCGCCACGTCGATGACCGCGATCTGATCGCTGTGCGACCACTCCAGCGCGCGGTTTGAGCCTTCGCGGCGCGCGCTGGCTAACTCACGTTGCACCCGCCGAACGCCAGTCTTTCCGACTTCACCGTCCGTTCCGCTTCCGCGGGCGAACACTCTGATGCGGCACTCGCCCGCGTCTGTCGAGCCTTGCCGACTGACGACTTGACGCTCGGCGTTCGCGGGTGAACGTGTGTCTCGTTCCGTTGGGCGGACTGAAGGACCACTCGATGAGAATCGACCTTCTCTAGTCCCGCTCATAGAATGCAGCATACAGGGCACAAATGAGCGAGTTCTCGAAGGCCGTCTACCACCAGCTCGTGATCAGCGGCTCAAATCCTGAGACGGAGATCTGGCTCGGCGATGACGACGGACACTTCGTCCAAAAAGCGGTCGGCGAGCTTCGAACGAGTCTGATGCCCGGTGACTACACCGTCGAGTTTGAGCTCGGCACCCAGACGTACCCGGTCTCGCTATCCGGTCCGGCCCGGTACACGCAGGCGCAGCTGGTGGCGGGCCCGACATGCCCGCGGCCGATCCCGCACGGTGCATGAATCATCGTCCACGGTGATCTGGTTGCCCTCGCTGGCGCCGAGGTGCTCGACGTGATTGCAGTTGGGCCCCTCTTGTTTGCACCGCTCTGGCAGCGGAGCCGCCTGACGTTGATCGCGCGGAGATCTGAGCTATCCTGCCTGGCGTGAGTTCCGACGAGTTGCTCTCCGCCGTGCTCGCTCTACCGCGAGCACAACGAGCCAAGCTGGCTCAGGACTTGCTCCGTAGTCTGGACGAGTCGCAAGACGCCGGGTGAAGAAGGCGTGTGTTTCGTCGTCGGCGATTCCCTCCCGGTGGTCCACGCAACCGTCCAGGGTGACGTTGATGCTGAAGGTCAGGAGTCCCATGGGCAGCGAGCCTAGCCTCGCGCAGTGCAGCAGCAAGAATGTCTGCGTAGGGAGCCTGGCTGTTCCCGGGGGCTGCCCAACTCGCGGGTGAACGTGTGTCTCGCGCCCCGCGGGCGCCTGTTGTTCTACGGCACACGCCCGGGTTGCAGGCGCCCGCCGTACTACGTTCGGTTACCATCGCCCGCGAAGTAGGAGAATCCTCCATGACCAAGGTGACACCGTTCTTGATGTTCAACGATCAGCTCGAGGCGGCCATGGCGTTCTACACCGCCACCTTCCCGGACTCCGAAATCAGGAACGTCGCCCGCACCGGCAAGGACGGTCCGATCACCTCCGCCGAGTTCGTCGTCGGTGGTCAAGTCTTCATGGGATACAACGGGGGCCCTTACTTTGCGTTCTCCGAAGGCTTCTCGCTCTACGTGGACTGCGAGGACCAGGCCGAAGTCGACCGGTATTGGGACAAACTGGTCGAGGCCGGGGCAAAGCCTACCCAGTGCGGCTGGATCAAGGATCCGTTCGGCCTCTCGTGGCAGATTGTTCCGCGGCGATTCATCGAGCTGATCCGCGACAAGGATGCCAGGAGAGTGAAGGCCGTGATGGAGGCCATGTTGACGATGGTGAAGCTCGACGTAGCGGCCCTCGAGCGAGCCTACGATGAGGCGTGAGTGCGGAGCGCCCACGCCCTGCGCGTTGGAAGTGCTGCCCACCAGCCGATGCAGCGTGCAGCCAAAGCGCCAGGGCCGGCAACGCTGCGTGGCAGCTCAGCCGCCGCGCTTCAGCTCGGTGAGCACGAGCTTGCTGACGGCCTTGAGCGTGTCGAACACGCCCATGCCAGAGCGCGCGTTGGCTTCGAAGTCGGGCACGCCCATTGGGTTCAAGAGGTCGCGGAGCTCTTGAACGTCGACGGCGTTCGGCAGGTCGCGCTTGTTGTACTGGATCACGAACGGGATCTTCTCGAGCGAGTAGCCTTGCTCCGCCAGGTTGGTGCGGAGGTTGTCCATGCTCTCTTGGTTCGCCTCGAGGCGTTCGATCTGGCTGTCGGCGCAGAAGATGACGCCGTCGACACCCTTCAAGATCAGCTTGCGGCTGGCGTCGTAGAACACCTGGCCGGGCACCGTGTAGAGGTGGAAGCGGGTCTTGAAGCCGCGGATCTCACCGAGTGACAGCGGCAGAAAGTCGAAGAACAGGGTCCGCTCGGTCTCCGTCGCCAGGCTGATCATCTTGCCTTTGGCGTCGGGATTGGTGCGCTCGTAGATGTACTGCAGGTTCGTCGTTTTTCCGCAGAGGCCAGGCCCGTAGTAGACGATCTTGCAGTTGATCTCCCGAGCCATGTAGTTGATGAAACTCATCGGCGGGGCCTCTCCTCAGTCGTTGAAGAGGTTGTCGATGTCTTCATCGGTGATTTCTGCGAACGGCGAGTCTGCGCCCGGCGCCGCGACCTTCGAGAGCAACGCCTCGAAGATGCGGTTCAGCTCGTCCGTGGACTTGCGCACGCGCAGGCGGACCAGCCCCAAGCTCGACTTGGCGTCGAAGATCACCACGAGAATCACGCGGTTACCCACGAGCTGGATGTGGATGTTCGCCTTTTCGCCCTCGTGGAACTGAGCGGCAAACTCGTTCTCACGGAGCAACTTGGCGATGCCGCCCGTCGCGGCGATGTTGCCCGCCGTCAGCGAGGCGAGCGACGTCGTGTCCAAGTTGTCGACGTCGCCAGCTGCTGCGATGAGCTGCCCATTCTTGTCGACGATGAAGACGACCCTGGCGTTCGCTTCCTTCACCAGGCGGTCTACGACCGTTTGGATCTGGTTGAACTCCTCTTCGTACATCACCATCTGCGGGTTAACCATCCGAACCTCCGCAAGCCGCCCGCGTGATTTCGCGAGCGCCGCCTACGCGGCACCGGAGCGGCGTGCTAAGTGCCGCGCCGGGTGTTCCCCCCACGCTTCGACGAAAACCGCCGGAGAAGGAAGGGATCGAGCCTGATAGCGTTTCACCCTTCTACCGAACCCCCTACGGGCCAGCAAGCGCGGCATCGCGGGGGGCTCTCGGGCCGAAGAAACGCGCGGTTTTCGCCACCGTCCGGCCCAGCGGCTCGGACCCGAGCGGCGCTGTTTGCAGGTCCTCGGGACCGGTGCTTATGGTCCCGGCGTGAAACGCCATGCTCTTGGGGTTTTCTTGCTGGTCGGGTGCCTTGCCCATGACGGCAAGGCCAACGACGGCCGATTTCATCCCGAGCTTCAGACGGAGCTCGCTCGGCTCGATGCCTCGAAGGGGCCCCAGGCCTACGAGGCGCTGCGGGCGATCTGGAACACCTGGGACCGCGCCGACCCGACGCAGGTGGAAGAGGCCCTGCTTTCCGCCGAGCAGAACGCGAAGCTCGGACCGCCGGTTCGCGCGTATGCGGGCATGCTGGCGGCGTACGCGCGCATCCGCCGCGGCGACGTGAACCAAGCGCGATCGAAGATCGACTCGCTGGGCTTCGTTCGACGCTGGCTGGTGGTGGGGCCGTTCGACAACGAAGACCGCGGCGGGCTCGACGTGGAGCACGGCCCAGAGGCGGACTTCGCGCAGGCGATCGTGCCGGGACGCGCTTACTCTGGAAAGGAGCGCCCGGTGCGCTGGCGGGCGGCGCCGGACGCGTTTCCGTTCGGCTACATCGACTTCGGTTCGCTGCTGCGGCCAGAGCGGAAGATCTGCGCGTTTGCCACGAGCTTCGTGCGCGCGAAGGCCGGCTCGAAGGCGCCGCGTGCGATCAGCGCGTGGGTCGGCGCGAGCGGCGGCTTCACGCTCTATTGGAACGGGCGGCCGGTGCTGAAAGACCCGGCGCATCGCGGTCACGATGCAGATCGCTTCGCCACCCAGCTGAGCTTGAGCCCTGGCTACAACGGGCTGACCGTGAAGGTGTGCAGCGACGATGCGCCGCCGGCCGTCTCGGTGCGTCTGGGGGACGCCAGCGGTGCGCCCGACTTGGCACTGGAAACCACCAACGACCTGGGGGCCAGCGCCGAGGCGGCCAAGCGGGCACCGGCTGCGCCCGACAAGAAGGCCGCGCTGCCGGCCGCGCGGGGTCCGTTGGGGCCGGTGCAGGCCTTCCAGGCCGTGGTGACCGGCAAGACCGCGCGGGCCGCCGATCTGGAGGCCTGGGCGCGCTACCTGCAAGCGACCAGCGGCGACGACAGGAACAAGCACGAAGCGCGCGACGCGGCGCGGCGCGCCGCCGAGCTCGAGCCCAGCGTGGGGCGACTGCTCTTGGCCGGCGAGCTCGCCGAGGACCGCAACCAGCGACGCGAGTGGATCGACAAGGCCGAAGCGCTGACCAAGAAGCGCGGCAAAGAGAGCGTGGACGTTCTTCTGGCCCAGGCCGAGCTGGCGCGCACCGGACTGAGCTGGCAGACCGCGACACGCCATTTCGATCGCATCTTGGCCATCGACCCCGACCAGGTCGATGCCATCGCCGGGCGCGTGGCCACGTACAACACCGCCGGCCTCAAGCGCACCGCGCTGGCAACGCTGGAAGGGGCGCTGCAGCGCAACCCGAATGCGCTGGGCTTGCTCAACATGTATGCCTCGCAGCTGCGCTCGCTTGGGCGAACCACCGAGGCGGGCGAGGCCGAGGCGCGATACGCCGCACTGCGCTTCGACGACCCGGCGCTGCTCAACGCCCAGATCGATCTGGCGCTGACGCGCAACGACCGTGCAGCGACCACCCGCTGGGTGGACCGCCTGCTCGAGATCGACCCCGACAGTCAGTGGTCCCATGGGGTGGCGGCGCGGGCGTACCGCACGCTGGGGCAGCCCGAGCGCGCTGTTGCGAGCTATCAACGCGCGCTGGCACTGGCGCCGGAAGACGTGGGAACGCTGCGCGCGCTGGCGGATCTGCAGGGCGATCTGGGGCGGCGCGACGAGCAGCTGAAGCTGCTGCAAGCGATCTTGAAGATCCGCCCGCAAGACAAGGACGTACGCGAGTACGTGGAGCACATCGAGCCGCAGAAGCCACGACCGGACGAGGCCTGGGCGTGGAAGAGCGAGAAGTTCTTGAAGCTGCGCCATGCGCCGGCAGCGGGGCAGAACCGGCGCACGCTACGCGACCTGACGGTGACCACCGTTTACGACAATGGGCTCAGCGGCAAGTTCCGGCAGGTGGTGTTCCAGCCGCTGAACGACGCGGGGGCCGCGCTGGCTCGGCAGTACGCCTTCCAGTACGAGTCGGATCGCGAGGTGGTTCAGCTGCGGGGCGCGCGCGTGTACCGCGGTGACGGGCGCACCGACGAGGCGGTGGAGTTCGGCGAGGGCGCTGCGGACGATCCGTCGATCAGCATGTACACCTCGGCGCGGAACTTCTACGTGCAGTTTCCGCGGCTCGACCCCGGTGACGTGGTCGAGCTTCGCTACCGCGTGGACGAGGTGACGCCGCGCAACGAGTACGCCGACTATTTCGGCGAGGTGGTGTACCTGCAGTCGAGCGAGCCGATGCAGAACGCCGAATACGTGCTGATCACGCCCAAGAAGCGCACGCTTCACATCGACGAGAAGGTGCCGGGGCTGAAGCGCGAGACCACCGAGCGCGGGGATCAGCGCATCTATCGCTTCTTCGCCGACAAGGTGCCGCCGCTGGTGCCCGAGAGCGCGATGGCGCCCTGGTCCGAGGTGCTCGGGTTCGTCCACGTGTCGACCTACAAGGACTGGAAGGACCTGGGTCGCTGGTACTGGGGCTTCGTCAAGGAGCAGTTCGACCTGGACGCCGAGACCAAGAAGCTGGCGCGCGAGGTGGCGAAGGACGCGAAGACCGACCAGGAGAAGGTCAAGGCCGTCTACAACTGGGTGGTCAAGAACACGCGCTACGTGGCGCTGGAGTTCGGCATCTACGGCTACAAGCCGCGGCGCTGCGTGCAGACGGTGACCCGCGGCTGGGGCGACTGCAAGGACAAGGCGACGGTGATCGTCACCCTGCTGGAAGAGCTGGGCGTGCCGGCCACGATCGTGATCCTGCGAACGCAGATGCGTGGCGACTTCCGCTCGAGCGTTGCGAGCCTTTCGCCCTTCGATCACGCCATTGCCTACGTGCCGTCGCTGGACCTCTATCTGGACGGCACGGCGGAGTACACCGGTTCGACCGAGCTACCGGACATGGATGCGGGGGCGCTGGCGCTCTTGGTGAACAAGGGCGACGCCAAGCTGGTGCGCCTGCCCGAGCGCGATCCGAAGAAGAACGTCCTTGCCCGCACGGTGGTGGCCCAGGTCGCCGCGACCGGCGACGCCAAGCTAGAGCTCGACTATGAAGCGCGAGGCTCGGAAGCGGCAGATTGGCGCCGGCGCTATCATGCCGAGCAGACCCGGCGCACGCGGGTGAATGCGGATCTGGGCCACGAGTTCCCGGGCTTCGAGATCGCCGCCGGGGCGACCGGCATCGTGGCCGGCGATCTGCAAAACCTGGAGGTGGCGCCGAAGTTGAAGGTGCGGGGCACCGCCCGGGGCTTCGCGCGGAAAGAGGGAGACGCGCTGAGCATGGCGGTCACGCCCAGCGTGCGACTCACCGCGAACTTCGCTGCGCTCTCGCAGCGCAAGCAAGACGTGCGGATCGCGTCGTTCTCGACCATCGACGACACCTTCGTGGTGAAGCTGCCGCCCGGGGCGAAGCTGAAATCGGCGCCCCAGCCGGCCGAGGGCAGCTCGCCGTTCGGATCGTACCGGGTGGAGCTGGCCGTGGCCGGCGGACAGGTCACGGTGAAGAGCCGCGTCGAGGTCAGCGCCACGCGCGTCACGCCGGCGCAGTACCCCGCATTCAAGAAGTTCTGCGAAGACGTGGACCGCGCCATCGGAGCGCGACTGGTGGTGGAGCAGTGAAGCGTTTCATCTTCTTGATCCTGTTGGTGCTGACTGCGGCCTGCGCCGGCGGACGCGGCGCCGAGCACGCGCAGACACCGCTGGCCGAGCTGCGACGGGTGGGGCCCGCCACCACCAGCGCCGAGCTTGCCGGCGAGTGGCTCTTGGCAGAGCTGATCTCGCCGGGCGGCGACGCCCGCACCGCAGTGAAGGCCCGGGCGCGACTCGACGAGATCGGCGGCGGCGGGATGCTGGCGCACCTGGCGCGCGGGCTGGACGACGCCATTCACGGGCGCATGCAGAGTGCGCCGGACCACTATCTGAACGCGACCCGCGCAGCGCGCGCTTCGAACGATCCGCGCGCGCCCATGGTGGCGTGGTTTGCGGCGAACCGGGCGGTGGCGCTGAGAAGCCACGGCAAAGACCTGTGGCCGCGCTGGCAGTCGTTCGTGTCCGACGCGATGAAAGAACCGCTGAGCATGGGCTGGCGCGCGCGGGCCGAGCTGGTCGAGTGGTGGGCCGACGAGGCGTATGCCGGCGCCACCCGGAACGTGGAGCAGCAGTCGGCGCGCGAGTACGGCTGCGTGGGCAACCTGCGCCTCGCGGGGCCCTTTGGCCGCGGCGTGGCGCCCGATTCGTACCGCCGTTTCGACGCCGAGCGCCCCGGTCCGTGGCCCGAGCGGTGGGAGCCATCGCGGGGGGCGCCCGTGGCGCCGCGCATCTTGAGGTCCAAGCAAGAAGGGTGCTTCTTGCGCGTGGACGAACCGGTGAGCGCCGGCGTCTTCTATGTCGAGACGTTCATCGAGCTCGAGGCACCGGCGGAAGTGATCGTCGCCGCGCAGGGCGCACTGGCGTTGTTCGTCGACGACGCGAAGCTGCTCGATCGTGACCCGCGCATCTGGGGGGTGTGGCCGCGCTTCGGCGTGCACACGTGGCTGGAGGCAGGTCGCCACCGGGTGGTGGCGCGCCTGGCCGATCCGCAGACCAGCGTGCGCGTGCTGACGGCCGACGGCCGCCCGGCGAAGGTCACGACCTCGAGCGACGCGGCCGCACCCTACAGCGTGGTGCCGCCGAAGACGGTGTCGGACCCGAACCTGGTGAGCCGGCAGGTGAAGAACGGCGACGTGGTGGATCCAGGGGACGACCTGTCGCGGTTCTTGCTGGCGTATCTGGCCTATGCCGAGGGGCAGGGGGACGTGGCCGCGGTCTTGACCGAGCCGCTGCTCAAAGAGAGCGCGAGCGCCACCGGTCTGGTGCTGGGGGCGTCGGCCACCTTCGCCGACAAGGACCCGCTGTTCGACCAGACCAGCGTCCGCGATCTGTCGCGCGAGCTGCACGAGCGCGCGTTGAAGAAAGATCCGAAGCTCTGGCAGTCGGAGCTGAGCTTGGCGCTGTGGCAGGGCGAGCGCGCAGGCCCGACCGAGGCCGTGCGCCGCCTGCGCAAGCTGACCGACGACTACCCCCAGGTGTCGGGGCTCGCGTTCGCTCTCGCCCGGTTGTACGGCGAGCTGGGCTGGAGCGCGGAATATGCCCAGACCGCCAAGAAGCTGGCCGAGCGCTTCCCCGACGACATCGAGGCGCTGTCGACCGCGCTCTCGGTCTACGAGTCCCAGGGCGAGCGGTCGAAAGCAGAGGAACTGGCCAAACGCATCAAGCGCCTGGCCCCGGACAGCGAGGTCGATCTGACGCGCGCGCTTGCCCGTGAAGACTTCGCGGCGGCGACGCGCGAGCTTCGCCGGATTGGAGCGCGCCACCCCGAGCGCAAAGACGTGGCCGAGCGCCTGCACGACGTGCTGGTGCGTGCCGGCAACACCGCCGAGACGTGGAAGAAGCTCGAGGCCGCCATCAACAAGAGCCCGCACGACGGTGGAGCGCGGCTGGCGCTGGCCGACGCCCGCTTGGGCGCTGGAGAGCGCGACGCCCTGCGCAAGGCGCTGGTCGACGCCCTGGCAAACGGCGCCGGCACGGTGGCGCTGGAAGAGGCCATCGATCTGGTCGAGGGCACGACCGAGCTCGAGCATTATCGGCTGGACGCCCGCAAGATCATCCGGGACTACGAGGCGAGTGGCGTGACCTTGCAGGGCACGGCAGCGCGCGTGCTCGACTATGCCGCGATCTGGGTCCACGACGACGGCTCGAGCCGCATGCTGGAGCACGAGGTGGTGCGCATTCAGAGCCCCGAGGCCATCGGCAAGCTGGCAGAGCACCCGAAGCTGGAGGGCGTGGTGCTGCACGCGCGCGTGATCAAGAAGGACGGCCGCGTGCTCGAGCCGGAGGAAGTGCCCGGCAAGCCGACCATCACCTTTCCGCACCTCGAGGTGGGCGACTACATCGAGACCGAGCACGTGATGACCAAGGCCGGAGACGGCCGGGGCAAGCAATACGTGAGCCCGCACTGGTTCTTCCGCGAAGAGAACATCGCCTACTCGCGCAGCGAGTTCGTGGTGATCGTGCCGGACGGCAAGCAGCTCGAGATCGAGACCCTGGGCAACGTGCCGCCGCCGACGGTCGAGAAGAAGGACGGCACCGTCAGCCGACGCTGGCGCGTGGACAAGAGCCCTGCGGCCGAGGTGGAGCCGGGCAGCCCGCCGATCACCGAGTTCTTGCCGAGCGTGCGCCTGGGCTGGGGCATCGAGCTCACCGAGCGCGTGGCAGCGCTGGGCGACTCGCTGAGCGACGTGGCGCCGGTCGACCCGCGGGTGCGGCGCATCGCGCGTAAAATCGTCGATCCGGTGGCGCCCGCCGAGACGCGTGAGCGCGCGCGCCGGCTGTACCGCTGGGTGCTCTCGAACGTGGAAGAGGGCCAAGAGCCGGACGGACGGCGCGTGGTGGTGAGCAAGCGCGGCAATCGCTGGCGCGCGTTCATGACGCTGTGCCGCTCGCTCGGGATCCAGACCGAGTACGCCGTGGCCAAGAACCGGCTGTCGCCGGAGTCGGTGGGCAAGATCACCAGCGCCACTCAGTTCGTCGAGCCCCTGGTGCGCCTCAAGACCAAGCAGGGGGACCTGTGGCTCACGGTGAGCAGCAAGTTCGCGCCGTTCGCCTACGTTCCCGCCGAGGTCCGTGGCGTGCCCGCCTATGTGCTGGCCGAGAGCGGCCCCAAGCTGGTCATGACACCGGCCGGCGGCACCGAAGACGCCGTGACCTACGAGGGCTCGGTGGAGCTGGCGCCGGACGGGTCGGCCAAGCTGGATCTGACCCAGCGCTTCACCGGAAAGTACGCGATGGCCGTGCGCAGCGCGTTCATGCAACTTCCCGAGAGCCAGCTGCGCGATCTGGTGGAGTCGAAGCTCTTGGGCCGCGCGCTGCGCGGGGCCCGCTTGATCAAGCACGAGATCGCCCAACTGGACGACCTGGATCAGCCGTTGCTCTTGAAGATGCGCGCCGAGATGGCGGGCTTTGCCCAGCAGACCAGCGGTGAGCTGGCGATCTCGCCGCCGTTTTCGCCGCGGGTGGCGCAGCTGGCGGCGCTGCCGACCAGGCAGACGCCGCTGATGATCGGCGAGGCCACGCACCAAGAAGTGCGGCTGCGGGTGCAGTTGCCCAAGGGTGCGGCGCTCCGCGACGTGCTGGCAGGAAGCACCATCAAAGACGGTGACCGGTCAGTGAAGGTGGCCGATCGTCTGGAGGGCGACGCGATCGTGCTCGATCGCGTGCTCGACATCCCCGCCGGACGCGTCAAGCCGGAAGCCTACCCCGCGTTCCTGGACTTTGCTCGCCGGGCCGACGCGGCGCTGGGCCGCGACGTGCGCGTGCGCGTGGGGCGCTGAGCCTCACTTGTCGGGCTTGGTGGACTCGGCGTCCTTCTTGGCCTTGGCGTCGGCCTCTTTCAGTCGCGCCTCGATGCGCTTCTTCACCGCGGCATAGTCCGAGACCAGCTTGGTCCAGCTGGCGATCTTGCCCTTGCGGTCCTCGGCGGACTTGGGGAACGCCTTGGCCGCGGGCTGCTGCTGGGCGAACTGCGCGTAGGCGTTCCAGCGATCGGTGGCGTCGTCGAACGACTTCTGCCGCTCGCGCAGATCGGCGAGCACGAACAAGATCTTGGCCTTGAGCGGGTGGTCGGTGCCCACGAACCGAAGCGCGGCGACCCACGAGGTCTCTGCCTCTTGCGTGTCGTTCTTGGCGAGGTGCGCTTCGCCGATGCGATAGTGACCCAGGGCGTTCTGCGGCTCTTTGGTGATCGCCTCTTTGTAGGCCGCGATGGCGCCGTCGAAGTCGCGGGCCACGTACAGGTCGTCGCCCTTCTTGATCTGCTCCCAGAACGGGCTGATCCCCTTGACCCCCTGCGGATCTTTGCGCGGACCCGCGTCGTCCTTCGCGGCCGCGGGCAGCGCGAGCACGAGCGACACGAGCGGCAGCACCCAGAACCTGCTCTTCATGCCCGAGAAGCTATCATGGGCCCGAGCGGCGACGCGACAAGACCCGGGCAAACCCCGGGAAATGGGCGCGTTTTCCCGGCCAGACGTGGTAACACGACAGACATGCGCGTCTCCGCGTATCCGTGGGCGTCGCTCGAGCGACTACCCCGCGCCGCCCACCGCGAGCTCGGGCGCGCGCGGCGCGCGCTGTCGCGGTCGGTGCGCGTCAGCGGGCTCGCGAAGGCCGCCAGCGAGCTCTTGTCGGTCGAGACGGTGCTGGTGCCCGGCGACGTGACCCTCGAGGTGATGCCGGTGGACGCCGATGCCATCGCCTTCGAGGCAGCCGATGGCTCGCGCCTGGCGCTGGCGCTGGAGCCGGCGCTGATCTCTGCCGTGCTCGGGCGCGTGCTGGGGCGCCCGGCGGGGCTCTCGGCGCCCGGCACGCGACTGGATGCCACCGCGGCCGGGGCCATGGCGGCGGTGGCGGTGGAGATCGCCCGCCGAAGCGGGGCTCCGCAGGCGCTGGCGGCGACGGCGCGGAGCCTGGCCGGCGAGACCTGCGTGCAGGTCACGGCGACGGTGCTGTACGACGGTCGACCGTACGCGGCCCGCGCGTGGGTGAAGCCGGCGGCGGCGGACGAGCCCGAGGTGAGCCTGGCAGAGCTGGGCGAGGTGCCGATCGCGCTCGGCGTGGTGGTGGCCCGCAGCCTGGCCAGCCCCGACGAGATCGCCGCGCTGGTTCCGGGTGACGCCTGGCTGCCGGGCGCGGGTTGGTGGATCGACCACACGGGCGCGGGCCGTGCCGCGCTGGCGGCACCGGGGAGCGAACGAGGGGTTTCGCTGGCCTTGGCCTCCGACGGGCAGGCCGTGTTAGGGGACGAAGTGGTCGAGCTTTCGCTCGACGTGGAAGGCGCGATGAGCTCGGAGCGAGACGACGTGGGTGGGGTGCTGGCCGAGGCGGTGCTCGACGCACCGCTGGTGGTGCGCGTCGAGATCGGGACGGTTTCGCTCACGGCCCGTGAGTGGGCCGCGATGGCGCCGGGAGACGTGATCGAAACTGGCCGGCGAATCAACGAACCGGTGGTGCTGCGGGTCGCCGGCCGCGAGGTCGCCCGGGGCGAGCTGGTCGAGGTCGAAGGCGAGCTGGGCGTTCGCATCCGCGAGATCGTGAGCGGAGGGGCGCGGTGAGGCTCTGCGTCGCCATCGCGCTCGTGGCGATGGGCTGCGACAAGCCCGCGCCTCCGGCACCCGCGGCCAGCGCGTCGGCCACGCCACAGGTGACCAGCGCGGCGCCGGCCGCCAGCGCGAGCACGGCGCCCAGTGCGGCGCCGGCGAAGGACCAGAGCTGGCGCGGCGAGTACACCGCGCAGGCTTACGCCATCGAGGTCCCGAAGAACGAGGGCGCGCGAGAGTGGGGCGACGACGACGGCGGCGAGCTGTCGGGTAAGGGCACTCTCGCCTTCACGGTCACCGCCTCGGGGACCATCCACGGCAGCGCGAGCGGTGCGCTGGGCGAGCACGCCGTGGTGGGCCAAGTGGAGGGCGACGCGCTGCGCATTCGCTTCGTACCCAAGGCGCCCGGCGACCGCGCCTTCGGCGGGGTGGCAGTCTTGGCGCGCGAAGGCGACGCGATGAAGGGCCGCTTGCAAGGCTCGACCGGCGACAGCAAGACGGTGCGCGACGCGCTGATCAGCGTCAGCCGCGAGGGCGCGGGCACCGCGCAAAGCCCGGCTCCGTCGTCGTCTCGGTGACGAATCGTGCTAGATCGCGGC
>Ga0138256_10004007_pt1 | contig 15634 bp, 15 predicted proteins | sample KNB2016incub_MG_FD_105486 | JGI IMG/M metagenome (GOLD analysis project Ga0138256, IMG submission 105486) | Active sludge microbial communities from wastewater in Klosterneuburg, Austria - KNB2014incub_MG | ecosystem: Engineered > WWTP > Activated sludge > Unclassified | place: Austria... | reverse complement strand
TGACGGTCGGGTGGGCGTGGATGATGCGGCCTAGTTCGTCGGCGGTGGTTTCCAGGGCCATGGCGACGCAGGCTTCGGCTAGTAATTCCGTTGCGTGCGGGCCGATGATGTGGACGCCGAGGACCTCGTCGTATTTTTTCTCGGAGACGATCTTAACTAAGCCGTCGGTTTCGCCGAGAATGCGGGCCTTACCTGAGGCTGAGAACGGGAATTTGCCGACCTTGACGTCGTAACCGGCGGCCTTGGCTTTTTCTTCCGTGAGGCCGACCGATGCGACTTCGGGGTCGCAGTAGGTGCAGTTCGGGACGAGGTTGTGTTTGATGGGCTCGACTTTTTTGCCGGCCAGCTTTTCAACGACGAGGATGCCTTCTTTTGAGGCGAGGTGGGCAAGCTGTGCTGTCGCAACTACATCGCCGATGGCAAAAATACCGGGTTCGGCGGTCTCATAGTATTCATTGACCTCGACGGTGCCGCGTTCGCTGACCTTTACCTTTGTGTTTTCGAGGCCGAGATTTTCCAGATAAGGCATACGGCCGACCGCGACGAGGAGCATTTCGGCTTCGAGCGTGACGGTGTCGCCTTTGGCGTTTTTGCCTGAGACCTTGACGCTCTTTTTACCCTTTTCGAGCTTGTCCAGTTTTAGGCCGGTTTCGACCTTTAATCCCGATTTTTTGAACACCCGCGCGAGTTCTTTGGAAACATCTGCATCTTCAAGCGGGACGATGCGGTCAAGCAATTCGACGAGCGTGGTATCGGTTCCAAAGCGATGATAAACACTCGCAAATTCGCTGCCAACCGCGCCGCTGCCCATAACGATCAGCGATTTGGGCACGCTGGTGAGTTCGAGGATGTGATCGGAATTGACAACCTGTTTGCCGTCGGTCTCAAATCCGGGGATCGGGCGCACGACCGAACCCGTGGCAATGATGATGTTTTTTGTTGTGATCGTTTCCTTTTTACCGTCGGCGAGAGCGACCTCGACCTTACCTTTACCGACGATTTTGCCAAAACCGTTAAATATCGTGGCTTTGTTCTTCTTCATCAGATAGGTCACGCCGGCCGAGTTTTTGGCGACGACATCGGACTTGTACTTCTGTACGGCGGTCCAATCGTAACTGAGGCCTTCGACCTTGAGGCCGAAATTCTCAAAATGCGAAGCCTTGTCATACAGATGCGCCGCGTTGAGCAAAGCCTTGGTCGGGATGCAGCCACGCAGGCCGCATGTGCCGCCGAGCCGGGCGTCTTTTTCTTTCTCAATAATTGCGACCTTTAGTCCAAGCTGCCCGGCGCGCACCGCTGCGACATAGCCACCCGGGCCCGATCCGATAATTGTTACGTCAAATTGTTCTGCCATATTGTTATATTCCAGCGTTAATCAAAACAATTATTATAAAAGTTTTGAGCACGAAAGGAAAAAGCCGACGATGACTGTCACAGGGTTAAGCAGAAAAAGAGCAGTTAGTACAGAATGTGAAATTTGATGTCGGTGTTCATGGCCTGTGAATCGGTCAAAACTGTGGCAAAATATGAGCATATCTATGGAACATTCAAACGAATTTTTACGGCTTGTCGAGGATTCAATGCAGACGGTTCGCGAAGTGACGGTGAGCGAGGCCCGCGACCGCATGAATGACGGGGCGGCGCTGATTGACGTTCGCGAGGATCGAGAGTTTGAGGCGGAGCATGCCAAAGACTCGCGGCACATGGGCCGCGGCATTATCGAACGCGACATTGTACAAACTTATCCTGACAAAAATACCGAACTGATATTGTATTGCGGCGGCGGGTTTCGGTCGGCTCTGGCGGCGGACAACCTGCAGAAAATGGGCTACACAAACGTCTGGTCAATGGCCGGCGGCTGGCACGCCTGGAGAGAATGCGGTGCTCCGGTTGAGTAAGAAATTTCGGCGATATGAGATCAAAAGAACAGATCGAGCGTTCGCGCGAGCGTGTACAGGAAATCGCGTTGGAACACCGTGAGCGCGGAGATGTGACCGGGTGGTTTGAGGCGTTGTACAAGGAAGCCGGTGGAGATAATGAGCTTATTCCGTGGGCTGATCTCGAGCCGAATGCTTATTTTAGATCGTGGGCCGAGACGACCGGTTTGAAAGGAAATGGGCGCAGCGCACTGGTTGTCGGCTGCGGGCTCGGTGATGACGCCAAATTTTTGCACGATCTAGGTTTTCGCGTGACGGCATTTGATATTTCGCCGACGGCAATAGAATGGGCAAAACGGCTCTATGGTGAGGCTGACATTCAATTTGCAGCGTGCGACCTGTTTCAACCGCCTCGCGAATGGCTGGGTGCGTTTGAATTTGTTCTCGAGATTTACACTATTCAGCCTCTGCCCCTTGAAATGCGGCCGCAGGTGATCGACGCCATCGCCTCATTCGCCGCTCCGCAGGGCAAACTCGTGGTCGTAACGCGCGGCCGTGAGGACGGCGACGAACCTGACATTTTGCCGTGGCCGATGTCGCGCCGCGACCTGAGCCGTTTTGAGACGAGCGGACTCATTCAATCCGGCTTTATCGTTAGGCCGGCTGAGGAAGAAGACGAGCCGCCGAGGTTTGTCGTCGAGTACACAAGAGTATAATAGAAGTATGAACTTCAAGCAGTTTTATCTTGGTTGCCTGTCGCACGCGTCCTATTATCTTGGTTCGAATGGCGAGGCGGCGATCATTGATCCACAGCGCGACGTGCAGCAATATATTGACGAGGCAGAATCACATGGGCAGACGATCAAATATATTATCGAAACCCACTCGCACGCAGATTTTGTCAGCGGACATATTGAACTAGCCGGGAAAACCGGGGCTGAAATCGTTTACGGGCAGCGTGCGAACACTCAGTTTCCGACCCGCAAGGTTGCGGACGGCGACACGCTGCGGGTTGGTTCAATAATGCTTACGTTTCGTGAGACGCCCGGCCACACGCCCGAGGGAATAACAATAATTGCGAAAGATGCGGACGATGCCGCGGCTCCGCTAAAAATATTTACGGGCGATACATTGTTTATCGGCGATGTTGGCCGCCCGGACCTGATCGGTTCCGCGGGTTTTACCGCCGAAGAAATGGGCGGTATGTTGTACGATTCGCTACACGAGAAAATCATGCCGCTGCCGGACGACACCGAGGTGTTTCCGGCTCACGGTGCCGGCAGTTTGTGCGGCAAATCGCTGTCGAAAGAAACCTGGTCAACGCTCGGCAATCAAAAGAGGTTTAATTACGCTCTACAGCCGATGAGCAAAGAGGATTTTGTTAAGATAGTTGCGGCTGATCAGCCTGAGGTTCCGGCGTATTTCCCGAAAAGTGCGGCAAAAAATCTCGCCGGTTCAGCCTCTTTGGCTGAGATCCCAAAACCACGTGAATTATCGACGGCCGAGATACTCGATTTTGGCGGTGTTGTGCTGGATGTTCGCCAAACTGTCGATTATGGCAGCGGCCATGTGCCAAATTCGGTGAATATAGGACTTGGCGGCCAATTCGCGTCATGGGCGGGAACCTTGATTCCAATTGGAACAGCTCTGGCAATCGTCGCGGACAACCCGACGCAGATTGAAGAGGCGGTCACGCGGCTCGCCCGTGTCGGGCACGAAACGGTTACCGGATTTATCCTGATCCACAAATACAATGGCAAACTAAGGGTCATCGAGCAAGTAACGGTGGCTGAGGTCGCCGAGATGACAAAGACCGAAAAATACCTGCAATTTGTAGATGTGCGGCGGGCGGCCGAGTATGCATCGGGCCACGCCTCGCGGGCGTCAAACATACCGCTCGACCGGCTTGCCGCGGATTTTGATAAGCTCGATCCCGGCGTGCCGACGTATGTTATTTGTCAGGGCGGCTACCGCTCAAGCATCGGGACCAGCATTCTTGAAAATGCCGGATTTGGAGTTATCTATAATGTGACCGGCGGAACAGGCGCGTGGCTGGATGCGGGACTCGAGACGGAGTCCTCAGCGTCGGCATGCAGCGTCACCACCTAGGAGGTATCAATGAAATTCTTGCTAATAATTTCACTTGTGGGTTTTGTTGTTATTGGCTGCCAGAGTGCACCGACGGTGCAGACCGATTCGGGCGTACCTAATGTCGCTGCCGAGATAAAGGACGTGTCGCCAGTCGAAGCCCAGGCTGCGGTTTCAAAGGCATATTCGCAATTTATTGATGTGCGCACGCCTGAGGAATATGCGGCGGGCCATGCCGAACGTGCCCGTAATATTCCGCTCGACACGCTGGCGGCAAACCTCGACAGAATCGAACGCAATGAACCGGTCTATGTCATTTGTCAAACCGGCAGACGTTCGCGGCAAGCGGCGGAACTGCTAAAGCAGCGGGGCTTTAACAACGTCCTAAACGTAACCGGTGGTACGACCGCCTGGACTGCGGCAGGATTGCCAACCACGACTGTTGCCGTTCAATAGCGTGTGTTCGCTACTTGCGCAACCTGCCGCCTATCACGGCACCGATGATTCCAATTATCGGGTTGAGAATTGCGGTCCAGATTGGTGTCTGGGCCTTTGTCATCGCTTCGAGGTTTGCCACTTCGCCGGCAATCCGCGCACCAGCCGGTGGCGGTGTCATTAGCATCATCGCGATCGTCAGAACACCCATTACCAAAATAATACCGGCGAGTATCTTGACTGCGGTAAATCCCTTGCCGATAACTGCCGCCAGATAACCGCCAACGATAGCCGCGACGGTTCCGAGCACCGTGCTAATTGCGATCCATGTCATTGAGACATCGTAAGTACCCGGGGCAAATGTCGCATCGACGCCGAGTGCAAGAAATAAAGCAGTAAACGTCGTAAAAATGAAAACGAACATCACTATGTAACCGGCGATTCCGCCGAGAATCGATCTAAGCATATTGAGTTCTCCTTTTAAGTGTGTACCGTCATTATCCACAATTCGGACAAATCCACAAGCTTTGGCATTCGTTGTGATCACATCTGAATGGAGTCGAGCGGTTTTGCTGGTTTAACTGATTCGGATAAAATTAGAGATATTATGGGTGAAACTACTGGAAAAGCAGTGACGACGAGGATCGAAACCGATTCGATGGGTGAGATCGAAGTACCGACTACGGCGTATTGGGGAGCGCAGACACAGCGGTCGCTCAAGCATTTTGATATTGGGTTTGATGTGATGCCGCGTGAGGTGATCAGGGCGCTCGGAATACTGAAAAAGGCCGCGGCGATTGTTAATTTTGATCTTGGCAAACTGGACGCCGACAAACTGAAGCTAATCGAACAGGCGGCGGATGAGGTTATCGAAGGCAAACTCGACGCTCATTTTCCGCTGCGGGTTTGGCAGACTGGTTCGGGTACGCAGACGAACATGAATGCGAACGAGGTCATTTCAAATCGAGCGATCGAGATCGCCGGCGGCGTAATGGGTTCGAAAACGCCTGTTCACCCAAACGACGATGTTAATAAATCTCAATCGTCGAACGATACTTTTCCGACGGCCATGTACATTGCGGCGGCGGAGCGTCTGGTTGCGCTGATACCGGAAGTGCAGAAAGTTCGCGATGCTATCGATGCTAAGGCGAAAGAGTATTCCGATGTTGTAAAGATCGGCCGGACGCATTTGCAGGACGCGACGCCCATGACGGTCGGGCAGGAATTTGGCGGGTGGGCAAGCCTGGTTGCCCGTGATATCGACCGACTGCGCATGGTTTTGCCCGGATTGATGGACCTTGCCATCGGCGGCACGGCGGTCGGAACCGGTTTGAATGCTCATCCTGAATTTGCCGAGCGCGCGGCGGCAAAGATAGCCGATTTGACCGGGCTGCCATTCAAATCGCATCCCGATAAATTCGCAGCGTTGTCAGCCCATGATGAAGTTGTTTTTGCGTCAGGCGGGCTGAAAACGCTTGCTGGTTCGCTGATGAAGATCGCGAACGACATCCGCTGGCTGGCGTCGGGGCCGCGTTGCGGGGTCGGCGAAATTTCATTGCCGGAAAATGAACCCGGAAGCTCGATTATGCCCGGCAAGGTCAATCCGACGCAGTCGGAAGCGATGACGATGGTCGCGGTTCAGGTGTTTGGAAACGATGCGGCTATTGGATTTGCTGGTTCGCAAGGCAATTTTGAGTTGAATGTTTTCAAGCCAGTGATGATCCACAATTTCCTGCATTCGGTCAGGCTGATTCATGATGCATGCCACGGATTTGTCGATTATTGTATCAAGGGAATTGAGCTAAACCGCGACCAGATCGACCACTATTTGAGAAACTCGCTGATGCTCGTCACCGCTTTGAACCAGCACATCGGCTATGACAACGCCGCAAAGATCGCGAAAAATGCTCACAAGAAGGGGATTTCGCTCAAGGAATCGGCGGCTCAGCTTGATCTATTAACGCCAGAGCGGTTTGACGAGCTTGTAAGGGCAGAGGACATGACGCATCCATAAACTGCGGATGCTAAACGAAAGCGTTAAAGGTGCCGCTTTCGGCCGGTACGTAGAAAAACAAAAAGTAAACTGCGATCAGCAAAAACGTTAGAGCGAAAAATCCAACGACGCCGATAATAGTGAGGATGGTATTTGCACAGCCGGACGCAGGCTTGGTTTTAGTAGCAGCTTTCGGCAGTGGGTTTTCTTCGGTAACGGCCTCGCTCAGATCAACATCGCCCGCAGAACCGTCTAATGTCTCTTCCGCATCCAACGACAACGTGTCCACGTCGTCCGCGTTTGCAATATTTGGGATTTCTGTGTCGATCTCATCCTGATCGACCTCGTCACTGTCGGGAGCAAGCGTGTCTATTTCGTCGGCGTCAGTGTAGTTTCGGCCGGATTTTGGCGTTCGCCCTGCCGAGGTACGAAATACCGGTTCGGGCATTGTCCAACCGTCACCATTTGGTTTTTGGTTTGGTTCGTCGCTCATCGATCCCTATCTCTGGATATCTAAAACGTCCGACCGCGTGATTATAGCAGTAATTCGCTTAAAATCCTCGATCAAAACTGCCGGATGCCGCTGTAATTTTGATTTAATATCGACCAGGCTTGCGTCGGCTTCGAGCACCGGAAAGCTCTTGTCCATAATGTCAGACACTTTTGCGTTGAAGAGTTCACGGTCGGCGAGCAGCTTTGTCAGTACGCCGCTTTCCCTTAGAGAACCTACGGAACGATTGTCCTCGAGCACCGGAATCTGTGTCACGCCGTTCTCATTCATACGTTCGAGCGCGGCCCCGACGGTGTCGTCGGGCGAAACGAAAATCAAATTCTGCGGTGCGTCGCCGTTCTTGGTCTCGGCGATCAACCCTGCCGTAATGCGCTGCGGTTCGAGCAGCAATTTTTCCTTCATCCATTCGTCAGAGTAAAACTTTGACAAATAATGCTCGCCAGTGTCGCAGACGATAAAGACAACCAATCCATTTTCGTCAAGGTCCTTAGCGACCTTTAGCGCTGCGGCAAAGATGGTCCCCGTCGAACCGCCGCAAAAAATTCCCTCGCGCCGCGATAGTTGACGTGCGTAATCAAACGAATCTCGATCGGTGATGTTGATAATTTCGTCGATTATGCCGACATCCGCATTACCGACGGGCAGGTTCTGACCGATGCCTTCGACCAGGTATGGTGTCGCCTCGGGCACGTGTCCTGATTCCTTGTACATTTTGAAGATCGACCCGTATGGGTCGGCACCGATTATCTTAATGTTGGGATTCATTTCCTTTAGATACCGGCTTGTTCCGCTGATCGTCCCGCCGGTGCCGATACTGGCAACAAAATGGGTGATCTTGCCGTCAGTATCGTTCCATATCTCGGGACCCGTCGTCCGGTAATGAGCGCCAGGATTTTGCGGGTGATTGTATTGGTCGGGATAGAACGAATTCGGCGTTTCCTCTGAGATGCGTTTCGCAGTTGCTACGTAGTGGTCAGGCGTGCCCGGCTTGGCAGCCGCCGGGCAAACGACGATATCGGCGCCCAGGCCCTTGAGGTAGCGCACCTTTTCGGTTGAGGCCTTTTCCGTCAAAACGAAGATGGTTTTATAACCGCGAACTGCCGCGACCAGTGCCAAACCAATGCCCGTATTTCCCGACGTTGCCTCGATAATCGTCCCGCCTTTTTTAAGCACACCTTCACGTTCGGCCCAGTCGATCATCGAAATTCCGATGCGGTCCTTTACCGAGTAGCCCGGATTGAGGCTTTCGACCTTGGCAAAAACCTGGGCCTTTATCTTGTGCTGTTTGGTGATGTTATTGATCCGAACAAGTGGCGTGTTGCCGATCAGGCCGAGGATGTCGTTATACGATTTCATGGATTACGCTTTGCTTATGGCTGCATAATCAGTTTAAGCGGAAAGCGGTTTTGAGGCAAGAATGTGTACAACCAGGCTGTGACCTGAATGGTGCTGCTCGCTTTTCGGGCAGTTTGCTTGGCGAGAAATGTGTCACAAATTGCGACGAGTTGCGTTTCTGCTAAAATAGGGATATATCGCTTCGATTGCACTGATGAACAAGATAATCCTGTTTGAGTTAAACGAGGTCCCGCTGCGGATCGTTGACTATTACAGGCAGGTCAGGCCCCAGTCGTGGTTTGCACGGAACTACGACAAATTAAAAAAATACGAAACAATTTCTGAGAACCAGGGCCACCTTTCGCCGTGGAACACCTGGCCGACAGTGCATCGAGGCGTAGCTAACGACCGCCACTACATTTCGGATTTTAATCAGGATTTGTCTGCCGTGGACGCTGAGTTTCCGCCTATCTGGCACCTGTTGACGCAAGCAGGCATTACGACCGGCGTGTTTGGTTCGCTCCATTCCTATCCGCTGCCGGCTGACCATAAAAATTATGAGTTTTACATTCCGGACGTGTTTGCCGCCGGCAGCGAATGTTTTCCAGCGAATATCGAGTTATTTCAGAGCGTCAACCTTCGATTGTCGCGGGAATCGGCCCGAAATGTTGATAGGGCGGTGCCATACGGCCAAATGGCAAAACTGATGCTGAAAGCAAACGATCTTGGCTTTACGGCATCGACTTTGTTTGATGTCGGCGGACACCTGGTGCAGGAACGGTTAAGTTCGTGGAAAGTGACGCGGCGCCGGACTTACCAGTCAGTAATAGCGTTTGACGTTTTCTTTAAGCTTTTGCAGACCAGGCGGCCGGATTTTGTGACGTTTTTTACCAATCATGTCGCCTCCAGCCTGCACCGTTATTGGGCGGCTCTGTTTCCGCAGGACTATGAAACTCAAAAATTCGACGCGGAATGGATCGAAACCTACAGCAACGAAATCGTTTTTGCGATGGACAAGGCGGACCGGATGCTGAACCGGCTTGCGTCATATATCAACCAACGTCCCGAATACAAGCTGCTGATAACATCCAGCATGGGCCAGCATGCGGTTGAATGCGAGCCGATCGAGACGCAGCTTTATGTGGCCGATAAACCGGCATTTATGGCAATGCTTGGCGTAATAGGCCGCGAGGATTTCCAAGAATTGCCGTCAATGCTGCCGCAGTTTAACTTCTCACTGTCAGATGCCAGGGCCAAAAACGTCGAGGCTTGCCTTGCCGGTCTGAGGGTTAACGGCGAGCCGGTGGCCTATCGCCGTCTCGAAGGCAGAGGATTTTCAGTGGATTTTGGCCATCCGAATCTGAAGGAAACGCAGATTTCGCTAGATGGAAAGCCCATTAGTCTGGCGGCAAGCGGCCTCGAAAATGTAGTTATTGAGGACAAGTCGTCATCCACCGCCTACCACATCCCCGAGGGGCATTTGTTTGTGTATCATCCTGCTAATCAAGCCTCGGATCGCGCGGTTCACCAGATGCAGACGACCGAAATTGCTCCGGCCATTCTGTCCAATTTCGCGGCTGCGAGGCCGTCATATATGCCGGCCGCTAACCCGAAAGCAATCTAGCCGCCGCGATCATTTTTGACGGGTCATTGGTTATTAACGCTCGAATTTCCTGCCTTTCAGACCGCAACAGCCAGCGCGGGTCGTCAACCGTCCAGACCGTAACGGGTAAATTGTTGTCGGCTGCCAGGCGGGTTAGGCTACGCGTGGCCAGAGCTCGATGAATAGATATTTGCTGCGCGTCAGCGGCATTGGCCAAGTCAATAATATATTGACGGCGTCTTACGAGATCGAGGACTTTGGGGGCAAACAAGGCAGCAGTCTGTACTTCGGGCAGTAATCGCCGAACTTCGACGATTGCGGGCAAATGAAAGCTTTTGACGATGATGTGCGACAAATGGGGCGAGCGACGAATGGTATCACAAACCGCTGCGGCCAGGGCATGATATGTTCGTGCCGTACACTTAAGCTCGACATAAAGCAGACGATTTGAGCCTTCGGCCAGTTGCAGGGTTTGAGCCAATCCAGGAATTGATGCCGACGCAAACTCCGGGTTTGCCAGCCGCGGGAAAGTTCGGTTAAACCACGATCCGACATCGACATTTGCCAGCTGGTCGGCGGTCAGGCTGGCAACCCTCTCGTTACGTCGGGCGGTACGGAGCAGGCTGGTGTCGTGGATAACGACGGGTACGCCGTCCTTTGCGAGCTGGACGTCAAACTCCAGACCATCGGCTCCCGCATCGAGAGCCATCTGAAATGCAGCCATCGTATTTTCGGGCGCACGCGCGCTCGATCCGCGATGAGCAATTATAAGCGGCGGCGCCCTCATTTTTTCTCCAGCAGAAATATTGTTTTTGACCAGGCGATCGGCTGCGTGACGGGAAATTCGTGATTACCGACAATGTGAAAATATTTCCTGGCAGTGTGCCGAACACTTTCCAAAGGGTGAATTTTGAAGTTATAGAGCAGTTCCAGGACCGAGCCGACTATCGATGGTTTTACCGGCAGCAATACAAGCTGCGCTCCCTTTTTTAGCACTCGGGCCGATTCGCGGAGTCCGGCATCGAGCGGTGTATACTCGAGCACGCCGCACATCAGCACGAGATCAAAGGTGTTGTCCGGAAACGGTAAATCAAGAACGTTGCTTTGTATAGCATCCGTTCGTCCGGCCAGTCGCCGCCTCAACCGAAATTCATCGCGGGCAACCGAGAGCGATTTAAATGAAAGGTCAATCGCCTCGACGCGGCGCGGCCGGTAACCTGCTTCCTGCAGGGCCAGCGTGACGATGCCCGTTCCGCAGCCGGCATCGAGAACAAGCGAACCTTTATCCACATTCAGCTTTAACGCCTGCAGGTACTTTGCAACGGAACTGCGATAACCGTTGATCTTCATCGCCAGATTTTGCACGTCCGCGATGCGGTCATAAAGGACCTGAGGTTTTGACTTGGCGGGCGCGCCGCTATTTGGCATTGTTACAATCTACTTTTCAGCCAGCAGTTTCATTAACATCAGCCGCATTTGTTCGATGCGGGTTGAGCTTGTACCTGCTTCAATGTAGCGTATTATGCCTTTTCTGTCGATCAAAACGGCGGTCGGGAGAGCGGTTGCTTCGTAGAGTATTTGGCTGCTCTGATCCTTATTGACCACAAAATCGTAGGGCAGCCGTTCGCGCAGTTTGAAGTTTTTCAAATACGTGATCTCATGCGGGTTATCAATCGGGAGGCCATTTGCCTCACCGTAATATCGGGTTACGCCAAGTATTACCAGTCCGTCGCGGCCAAAATCGTTATGCCATTCGATGAGTGACGGAAATGCCTCAAAACATGGCCCGCACCAAGTAGCCCAGAAATCCAGCAAAACGACCTTACCTTTTAGGCTGGCCATCGTTTGAGGGCTGCCGGGAAACCATTGATCAATCCCCGTCAAGTCAGGTGCCATGCCGCCGAGCAACTTGTAATGTTTCTCGCGTTTCTTCAGGCGGTCGGTTACATTTGACGCGGCCGATTTCGTAGAAAAATCCTTGGCCGCGTTGTTGATAGCGGCCTGATAATACTCGAGTGCTCCAGGTTTCCGGCCGGTTTCGATCATATACTTGATGCGTTGATCGACAGCGTAATAGTAAAAACTCGGTGACTCAGTCTCAGCGGCCGTCAGCCGCATATCCTCGAGAGCATCGTCCGCCTTTTTCTGTTCGCCGATGTCGCGAAAGGCCTCATAGACGAGCATGCCCGCATCCAGAATCTCGTCGAGGCCACGGGCACGTGAGGACGCATCCTTCAACAAGGCCTTTGCCGCGTTGTAGCACGCCTCGGCGTGCGGTGCCATCTTTATGAAATCTTTTTGTGCCTGATAGGCCTTTGCCAACTCGCCTTGCATCCGCGAGCGTTCGGTCATTTTTGTAGGCTCGGTCTTAAGATATTCGGCCAGTAGCAATTCTGCCTCGTCAAGCCGCTTTTGTTTTGCCAAGACTACGGCCAAAACCGAACGAGCAGTTTGGCGTCGTGCCGCCTCAGAGCTTTCCGTTAAGAGAAATTTTCGCAGGGCCTCAGCCGTACCATCGAGATTCTCCGCGATCCAATGGAGCATGCCCAGGTAATAGAAGTCGTCACCGACTAGGCCCTGGCGCATTGAGGCTGTGGCCGCAAATTTAGCTGCCAACTGCCGTTGTTCGAGCTTTGTCTGGTTGAATAGACGGTCGCTAAAGGCAACCTTTTTAGCGTCGTACTCGGCCCCTTTCACGCGGAGATAGGCTGTGGCTTCCTCAAACATCTGTTTGACAGTAATATCGGCTGCCGTCGTGGCCGTGGCCGGACTGTTGCCGGCGGGCCGCCCGCGACCGGATTGACCTGCCGCCATGGTCGCCGCAGTCAAAATGACAATCAGAAATAGATACCGCATATACAACCTAACTATCCATGCGAAACGCCGCGAAGCCGAAAACGGTTGGGCGAAAATGTCTCGAAATACAACGGAGCAACACTTTCAATGATGCTTTCGGCGGCCGACCCCGCAGTCAATGGCGCGAGCAATATGCCGTTCCGATAATGCGCCGTCGCAATAAACAGGCCGTCAAAGCCGTTGAGTGCCCCAACGACTGGTAAACCGTCCTGAGCCGTCGGCCGCAATCCGGACCAGTGTTCGGCAAGCGAAAGGCCGGCGGTGCTGGGTGCGATCTCAGTTGCCATTGTACGCAGCGAAATTGCTGCCGATTCCGTGATTGAATGATCAAATCCGACTTTTTCGGATGTCGAGCCAACCAGGATTCGCCCGTCTATACGCGGCACCAAATAGCCGCGTCGGCTGTAAATCACGCGTTGAAACAGCCGCTTAGCCGTTTGAAATACAATCATTTGCCCACGTACGGGCTCGATCCTCAGCGGCATTTCGGCGATCCCAAGTTTGATGAGCGATGTCCAGGCACCGGTTGCAAGAACGGTTGTACCGGCAAATAACTGTTCGCTATTACTCTCAGCGCCTAGAACGCGCAGACCATCGGTTATAAGCCGATCGGCTGGCAAATTTTCGCGGATTTCAATTCCATTAATGTCAGCATACTGTCTGAGGGCGGCGAGTAGCTTTCTGTTTTCAACCTGCCAGTCGTTTGGAAAATAAAGGGCCTCGCGGACATCCGGTGAGATAAACGGTTCGGCCCGGCGAGCCTCGTCAGCGGATAGATGCTCGACCTGCATTCCCACTGACCGCTGCCATTCAAGCCGCTCCCGCAGCTCGAGCACATCATTATCCGTAAATGCCAAATACAACGTCCCGCTGCGGTCCAGCTCAATGTCAACGCCGGTTTCGTCAAGCAATTCGGCGGAAAGCTGCGGATAAAGATCGCGCGAAGCCGCACAAGCATTAAGGAAGACGCCGCCCTCATCAGCCTCAGCTTGAGGCCCGAGCATACCACCAGCCGCCCACGACGCCTCCTGACCGCAATTGCCTTTTTCGACAACGGCAATTCCGCGAACGCCGCGTTTATGAAGCTCGCGAGCGATGCTAAGCCCGATCACACCGCCGCCGACAATTAGTACATTCGTATTCATCTGAGAAAGCAATTTGGCCTTTAATCTCTGGCCGTTGTAAATTCAATTATAGGGTATTGAACTATGAAACACACCATTACACTTATTCCCGGCGATGGGATCGGGCCTGAGATTACGGCGGCGACGGTTAGGGTTATTGAGGCGACGGGCGTGGATATCGAGTGGGAAACGCAGATATTGGGTGCGCAGGCGCTGGAGAAATATGGCGAGACGCTGCCCGCGGCTTCGATTGAGGCGATGCGGCGGAATAAGGTCTCGCTCAAAGGGCCGATCATGACGCCGATCGGCAAGGGGTTTACGTCGGTCAATGTGGGTCTCAGAAAGGCCCTCGATCTCTACGCAAATGTCCGTCCGGTCAAGGCTCTGCCAAATGTGGAATGCCGGTATCCAGAGCTTGACCTTGTTATCGTCCGTGAAAACACGGAGGATCTGTACGCGGGCCTCGAGCACGTCGTTGTTCCGGGCGTTGTCGAATCGCTCAAGATCATCACCGAAAAAGCCTCGACGCGTATCGCCAAGTACGCCTTTGAATACGCCCGCGATAATGACCGCAAAAAGGTGACCGCCGTTCACAAGGCGAACATCATGAAGCTCTCTGACGGCCTCTTCCTTGAATGTTTTTACAACGTCGCTAAGGATTTCCCGGAGATCGAGGCCGATGACAAGATAATCGACAATTGCTGCATGCAGCTCGTGATGCGGCCCGAACAGTTCGATGTCATGGTCCTCGAAAACCTTTACGGTGACATTGTCTCGGACCTGTGCGCCGGATTGATCGGCGGGCTGGGGCTTGCTCCGGGGGCGAATATTGGCGAGCTTGGTGCGGTCTTTGAGGCCGTTCACGGCTCGGCGCCAGACATCGCCGGCCAGGGCATCGCAAACCCGACGGCCCTGATGCTTTCAGCGATCCAGATGCTCCGTTACATCGGCGAGCGGGAAGCGGCACAGACATTTGAGACCGCATTATTTGATGTCTTTAAAGAAGGGAAATCAATAACAAAGGACCTCGGCGGCAATGCGAAAACCAACGAATTTGCGAGGGCTATCGAAGAAAAGATAAAGCAGGCATCAGCCGCCCGCGCCTAAGAGAACACGACAAAGGTTAAGGAGAATTTGTCGCAAAAAGCACAAAAGCCACAAAATTGAGAAAAATTCCCAATTTGCGGTTTTTGTGCCTTTTTGCGGCAAATTCTCGGTTGGGTTTACAGGTGTCGCCGCCGATTACTACTATTCCAGGCCCCTAAATTCCATGTTTGTTACCGAACTGCTGATCAATAGAATTTGGGCGGCAAAACGGTAGCGTTTTGACGATACACCGAAAATATAGGTGCGATTGGCCGTAACATTATCAAACTGAAAGAATCCGGCTGAGCTGGTTGTCACACGCATCGGCACGCCCGACGGGTCGGTCATCGTGACGATCGCGTTTCGCAGAAACAGCCCGCTCGGCGTCAGCACGCGGCCCGATACCGTTACACTGGATGCCGGTGCTGCGACACCACCCCAAAAACCACCGGTCAGGTCAAACTGGCCCCCGGTCGAGCTAGTGCCGGCAATCGATTGCCCGATTGTTCCGTCAATTGTAAACTGACCACCGCTCGATTGACCGCCGCCGCCCGCGATGACGCTTTTTGTGATTGTAAACTGTCCGCCCGACTGAGCGACAGCCAACGTTGAGAAAAGTATCGTTGCCAGACCAACGGCCGCCACGATTTTTTTGATATCCATCATTTTTCTCCTCTGGATAGGGATTATCTCTATTTTTGCCAGAATAGCAAGCCAAATTTAACG
>Ga0138256_10004006_pt1 | contig 15635 bp, 10 predicted proteins | sample KNB2016incub_MG_FD_105486 | JGI IMG/M metagenome (GOLD analysis project Ga0138256, IMG submission 105486) | Active sludge microbial communities from wastewater in Klosterneuburg, Austria - KNB2014incub_MG | ecosystem: Engineered > WWTP > Activated sludge > Unclassified | place: Austria... | reverse complement strand
CTGACGCATGGCCCGGGCTGTCATTCGAGTGTACTGGAACGGAGATTGAAACTTGGGATCTTGTTGGCTCTGCGGTTCGGCCAACGCGCGAATGTCGCGCTCCAACTCGGGCTGCTTGACTTCCGTCTTGCGATTGCCGCGTGCGGACGTATTATCGACGCAGGTGATTCCGGTGCGGAGTTCATTTAACCCCAGCTCGACCGTCTTTCGCCACCAACCAAACGTTCGTTCGGTCCGTCGAGGACTTCCGTCCATATCATCGATGGCCACCTGGGCCTGAAATGTTCGACGCTTCGTTCCCGTCAGCTTCGAGGCGGCATCCTTGAGTGTCCTGATATGTTGCTCCGTCAACTCGCTCATCCTCTCGTCCCCGAGATTTCAGTGATGCGTGCTCAAACCGAAAGAGCGGATAATACTCGAAAACCAAATCTGAGGGGAGGTTAATTTCTGCGAGTTGCCTAGTTGGACTATCAGCAGAAGTCGTTTAAAATTAAGTTCGCTTAAAAGACAACGATTTGATAAAAACTGCGGGCGAGATCTCCCGTGGCCAGCTGCGGGCTTGATTTCGCAAATCGGAGGACAAGGATTGGTCCGCCGCCGCCCCTGATGGCTCGTCATGGAAGACGTCTGATGCCCAACTACCCCAAACTTTCGCTGCATCAACCCGCGATCCCTGTCACGCGCGGCCCTCTGATGCAATTTGCAGACGACCCGATCGCCTGCATGAGGCGACTACATCACGACCACGGTGATGTGGCCGTTCTGGAAGAAGCGGACCAGAGACTGGTGTTCGTGTTTTCGCCGGAAATGAATCACGAAGTCCTCTCCAATCCTCAGGTGTTTGAATCCCGCTTTTTTGCCGTGCGCGGCAATCGAAATTCCGCGCAGCGTCGAGTCACCTCGGGCCTGCTCAGCCAAAATGGCGCGGAACATCGTGACGCGCGGAGGATGATGAAAGATGCGTTTGCGAAGAAAATCCTGCCCGATTATCACCAGACAATTTGCCAGGCTGCCTCTGGCCTGACGGAAAACTGGAGTGTGGGCGAGACCTGCGACCTGAATTCCGAAATGGTCCAGTTCATGCTCAAAATGACGGCCGCGCTGTTATTCGGTGTGGATGATGATGCCTTTGCTTATCGGCTTGGAGCACTGATTGATCGCTGGGTCCAGCGCAATCACGAAATCGGCATGGGAGCGCTCGTTTCTTCGCCGCAGTTTGCTCTGGGCTATGATGACCTGCTCAGCCAGGCCGAAGAGCTGGAGAAGTCCGTCGTTGAAATGTTTCAGTCGCATCGAAACACACAGCATGACCGCCTCAACGTGCTAAGTCTTCTGTTTCAGGCTCAGAAGTCCCAGTCGCAGCTCACCGACAGTCAACTGACCGGGCATGCGACCCTGCTGTTCGCTGCGGCGCATCTCACGACGGCTCATACATTCAGTTGGACATTGTTTCTGCTGTCGCAGCACCAGGACGTGCTGCGGAAACTGCAACAGGAATTGAATGCCCAGGTTTCCGGCGATGTTCCGACCCTCGAAGAGCTGGATCGTCTCCCATATCTCGATGCGGTGATCAAAGAAAGTATGCGAGTCCTTCCGGCTTCGTCGTACTCGCAACGCATCGCCGTTCAGCCGACGACCCTCGGACCGGTTCGGTTGAATCCCGGCACGCCCGTGATCTTCAGTCAGTTTATCACCCATCATCGACCGGATTTATACGTCGATGCCGATCGTTTCATTCCCGAACGCTGGGCGACGATTTCACCATCGGCGTATGAATATCTGCCGTTCGGAGCCGGCCCCAGAATGTGCATCGGGGCTCCGCTCGCAATGGCGGAAATCCGCACCGCGCTGACGATCATGCTCAAGCGATTCAATTTCCAGATCTCGCCGATGAGCACCGTCAACGGGCATGTCAAATCCACAATGCTCGGCCCAACCAGTTCGATTCCGGCAACGCTGCTTCTGGCCGACCAGCTGCCAAAAAGCGTGCCGGTGTATGGTTCCATCCACAACCTTGTCGAGCTGCCAGAGACGACGCAGGCCATCGCACTGCCAAGGGCTGCTTAGTTCGACTGTCCCATGTTCGATGAAGGAAAGGGTCGGGAGTCTTTTTCGGAGAGTCGCATGTTGAAAAACGCCGACGTTTCCGTCCGAAAAAGACTCCCGACCCTCTGCTCACACCCAACGCGCCTCGTCGTTGGCTTTTGCAGTTGCGCCGACGTTTTGACACCAACCCGAAGCGCCAGTTTTGAAGTTGCGCAAACTGTCCTGATATTATACTTCACGCGGTCCGAAATGATGCTGTGTATTTTCTTGCGATTGTCCCCTCTCCCCCGCAATTGATTTTCCAACTTGACACGTTTTCCACGGGGGGAGAGGGCTAGGGTGAGGGGGAAGAATCCACTGTTTTCTGACGCATCCTACGAACTTCAGATCAGCCCCCTCATCCGGCCTGTCGGCCACCTTCTCCCCCTTGTCAGGGGGAGAAGGGACATGAAAAACGTTGACTTTGAAAGTACCTCAGTCTGGACCGCGTGAAGTATAACCCGAAGCGCCAGCGAGGCAACAAGTTTCGTCTCCCCTTCCGCACGAAGTGTTTGCCTCGCTGGCGCTTCGGGTTAATATGTTTTCGTGTGTTTTCCCGCCACGTCCGCTCGGTTTTCATCGACCGCGCGCCGGATAACAGGATACTCTGCCGGAAAGTGGCGCACTCCCGGTCGAACAGCATTGCCAAACGGCCGCAGGTTCCGACAATGATGGGTTGCTGGCAGAAGGACAGGCGTTCGCTGAGTCGCAAGGCTCAGAGGAAAGTCCGGGCTCCACAGGACACGATGGTGGGTAACTCCCACCGTCCGCGAGGATCGGGCAAGTGCAACAGAAAGTAAACCGCCAAAAGTCGATGTTGCGCCTCGAAGCTTGCTTCGGGAAGGCTACGACGTGGTAAGGGTGAAACGGTGCGGTAAGAGCGCACCAGCGGTTCGGGTGACCGAGCCGGCTGGGTAAACCCCATCGGGAGCAAGGCCAAGCAGAAGGGATGGCAGTCTCACGACTGCCACGAATCGGTCCGATTCGTCCTACCTTCGGGTCGGCTGCATGAGGTGTCGAGTAATCGGCATCCCAGAGAAATGAACGCCCACGACAGAACCCGGCTTATCGTCCCTCTGCCAGCATTTTTCTTTCAACATGTTCATACAAGGTCCCAACATATGTCCCAGAGAATTGTGATGCGAACCGGCGACACATACATTTGCGATGATTCAACTCGAATCGCGTGATCCCATCTGGCGACGCCCGCGTTCTTCCCTTTGCACACGGGTGCAGCTGCCTGTATGGGCGGAGGCCTGTGCATTGGAGATTGGAATTCCGAACCGGGGACAGTGGTAGTCGGCTCTATGCAGGACAGCTGAAAAGGATCGGAACACGTTCCGTGGTGGAGCATTAAAAAACACGAGGCGATTGAAATTCGCCTCATTTTTTGACCTCGACGACAGGGTGGGGAGTGGTCCGCAATGGCGACTTTTTGGCAAAATTCAGTAACTGTCGATTGGCAAATGAGTTACCTGCGATTAGCATTTCGTTGCGACGCGCGCGACAGTCGCGAAATGAGGGGCTTCGGCCCCAATTGAAACCTCTGCTGGTAGCACGTCTACCATGTCCTGCCGACACGTCGCGAAATGAGGGGCTTCGGCCCCAATTGAAACGAATGGTCTCGAAGATGGGGACTTCGTAGCTTACCGTCGCGAAATGAGGGGCTTCGGCCCCAATTGAAACAAGACCATTCAACATGGATCCCGCTGTGGGCTGCTCCCCAGTCGCGAAATGAGGGGCTTCGGCCCCAATTGAAACACCGAAAGATAAATAAACTTCCGGCTGACGTCGTGTTCGTCGCGCAATGAGGGGCTTCGGCTCCGATTGTGGTGAGATGCCGGATTTGAAATTCCAGATTTCAAATTCCGAATTTCGCGGAATCAAGTGTTGTGTGACGCAATGAGGGGCTTCGGCCCCGATTGTGGTGGGATGAAGGATTTGAAATTCCAGATTTCAAATCCTGCATTTCACGGGATCACGTGTTATAACGCGCAATGAAGGGCTCTGGCCCCGGTCGCGCTGCGACCAATCGTGGAGGCAACCGGTGGTGCGCCTCCGGCGACCACCGGCTAATCTCTGCAATCCCTGCCAGACGAATACTTCATAAAGCCCCCATTCGATTGTCCCCATTCGGTTGACAACCAACACATAAGCAGGACATGCTGTCAGATCAAGACGCGGAAATACCGCGCGGTCGAAAAATCTTCTCCGCATGATGCTTCACGCGGTGCGGATTGATATCCTTGTTCCGAGGCTCCTGTCTCGCGAGGTTGGCGCTGGAGGCAGGAGCCTCCAGTGCAGTGCGTTCCAGGGCTGGAGCCCTGGAACGAGATCTCAATCGCTTGCGGTGCTGACGATTATGTTGTCAGAATCCTTCCATTGCACGATCGTTTCGGATCGTCATGCGAGGAGACTTGTCCCGTGGCTCATCAGGTGCTGCTGTATCGCATTCGCGTGGTGCTGAAACTTCGCAAGGCCACGCTGCTGCATGCGTTTCACGCTCCGGTTGTCTACGCGGTGTTGTGCGAAGCGAACGGACGCGGATTTAAGATCAAACCTGCAATGCCCGACGGCATGATGCTGGACGCTCCCGAACAATGCCGCACCGATCTGCGTCCGGGCGACGAATATGCCTTTGGATTTAATCTGCTGACGGGATCCGAGCGAGAAGCCGAATCCCGTGTCTCCGCGCTTATTGCGGGGCTCCATTCTCTGGGCGAAGATGGACTGCGCGGTTCAAAACTCGGCGGCAATTTTCATGTGCTCAAAGTTCAGGACCTGATCTCGGATCACGTGCTGAAAAACGACGCCAAACCATCGCCAATGCCGGTCGAACGCCTGCTGCAGGAAGTCCATCGACTCGCCGACCTGAAAGAACTCACGCTGCGCTTCACCAGCCCGTTGCGTTGCCAGCGACCGGACAAAACGCGGACGGTCGGGCATCAGTATTTTGATCGCTACTGGTGTGATCCGGTGCTCTTGACTCAGCGACTGCAAATGCGTCAGCGGCAGATTGGTTTCGCCCCGACGCTGGAACTATTCGGCGACGACGACATCCGCCCGGACTGCTGCGCTGTCGTCCATAATCATCTGGCGTGGCTGGACGTCACGTATGGAACTCCCAACGACCAGACATCCCTGGGCGGCTGCTTTGGACGACTGCGACTGTCGATTCAGGATCCGATGATCATTCCGACTCTGGTCTGGGGGCAATACGTCGGCGTGGGAGCGAATACACGATTTGGCTTTGGCCGTTATCGGATTGAAGAAGCCGGACCGGATTCATCCGCCTGTCAACGGAGCACGGGACTGGTCTCGCTCGCGTTTCGACATCCCGCAGCGGACAACATCGCCGCCCGTTACGATATCGAATCCGGACGACTGAGCGAACAGATCCGCGACCTTCACGCCGGTAGCTATCAGCCAGGAGAACCGCAGGACGTGTGGATTGACCAGGGACAACGCCGCCGACTGTTGTCCATTCCGCCTCGGCTGGATCGCGCCATGCAGCGGTGCGTGAATGAATTACTGGCTCCAGCCATTGATCGCTTTCTGGAAAACAGCTCCCTCGCCTATCGCAAAGGCCTGGGGCGTCACACGGCGGCGCGGCGAATTCGTGACGCCTGGCATCAGGGTTATCAGTGGGCATTGAAAGCCGACTTCAGCAAGTTCTTTGACAGCGTCGATCATCGGCGACTGAAAGATCATCTGGATGCGTACATCAATGATGACGAACTGGTCGAACTTATCATGAAATGGGTCATCATCGGAGCGCCCGAGCCAGGCAAAGGGCTGCCGACCGGGGCGGTGCTGTCACCACTGCTGGCGAATATCTTTCTGGACAGCTTTGATGAATACGTCGAAAATCAGGGACGGCGACTGATTCGGTATGCGGACGATCTGATGCTGCTCTTTAAGACACAGGAAGAAGCCGATCAGGTGTATCGCGAAGCCGAGGAGGCGGCTCAGAAGCTGTCGCTGCTGCTGAATGACGATAAGTCTTCGATTGTGCATTTGAAGGAACCGTTTCAGTTCCTGGGTTTTCACTTCCGTCCCGAACATCGCTGGCAACCGGTGGCGAATGGTCAGCCGCTGCGCATTGACGATCTGGGCTGGGTGGAAGCGAGCGGGACCAGAGCCGCGCTGCCGACCGAAATTCAACTTCCCGGAGAACAGCCAGCGGCGGTATCGTCGGACAAGTCTGTCGTCATTCTGGGGCCCGGAATTACCCGACTGGATATCGTGAATCAATGCCTCGCCTATCGCTACGCATCGACCGGGCAGCTTGTTCAGTCACGTTCGCTGGAACGAGTGCTGCAGATTGTCGTGCTGGGAACGCCCACACTCAGTCATCAGTTTCTCAAGGCCATTCGACGCAACACTATCACTGTCACGATGTCGGATCAAAGTGGCCGAGTGGGACTCATCCTTTCGGGGGCGTCGGTGGATCTTCGACCGGAGGTACTGCGAAGTCAGATCAAGGCGGCGGATACTCCGGAAATCCGCCTGTCCGTGTCGAAGGAACTTACGGCGGCGAAAATTCATAACTACGCGGTGCTGTCGGAACATGCCGCAGGCGCGGCACCGGATCTAACGACTGCGGGCAGTCTGCGTACGCTGTTGCAGCGCGTCCACGGGATGACATCTGTCGAAGAATTGCTGGGACTGGAAGGTGCCGCCGCCGCGTTGTGGTATCGCACATTCAATGATCGGCTGGGCAACGGATTTCGCTTCGAAAAACGCATCTCGCCGAATGCATCTGACCCGATCAATGTGATGCTGAATCTGGCTCAGACGGTGCTTTATCGACAATGTGCGCTGTTGCTGGAGCGAGAGGGTTTTAGTCCGGCGATCGGAATTCAGCATCGTGAACGATCGGGGCATTTGGCTCTGGCGTCGGACCTGCAGGAACCCTTTCGACATGTGATGGAGCGGGCCGTGATCGAAGCGATGCGTCAGTTGAGTCCCGGTGATTTTGTGAAGTCGAATCGCGGCCGGTATCGTCTGGTGATTCGGCCCCACGCCGCGAAGCGTTTGCTGGCGATCGTGTACCGCCTGCTCGCGCTGCCGGTCATCGCCGAAGACGGCAGTGAACCGGCGGAGTATCGGCTGCAGATTTTGCGTTCGATACGATCACTGCGACGATTTTTGTCTGGTGCCGAGGAGCGATTTGTGCCGTTTCGCCAGCAAATTCTGTAGCAGTACCTGTCTCAGGTACTGGACCGTGAGACGTGAGTTCAAGTGTAATTGTGATCGATTCTGAAACCTGCCATTTGGCCTTCCGATACTTCACGTGGTGCAGACTGAGGTATTTTCAAAAGGCAACGTTTTCCGTGTCCCTTCTCCCCCTCACCCTAGCCCTCTCCCCCCGTGGAAAACGTGTCAAGTTGGAAAATCAATTGCGGGGGAGAGGGGACAATCGCTAGAAAATACACAACATCATTCCTGACCGCGTGAAGTATAAAATCGACTCCCCTTTCGCGAAAGGTGCAGGGTTCCCGACCTGAGGAGAGGTCGGGCTACAAGGAACAACAAAGATGAGCCAATATCTCGCCGCGTATGATGTGACCAATGATCGTCAGCGGACACGTGTTGCCCGCGTGCTCGATCGCTATGGAGAACGTATTCAGCGGAGCGTGTTTGTGTTGTGGATTCAGCCAGACGATCTGCCCGAACTGCGTCGCGAGGTTGGAAGTCTGTTGCAGAAGGACGACCGGTTCGATCTGTTCCCCGTCGATGAACGAGGAACCCGGCGGCGAATCTCCTGGCAACGCCCTCAGGTCAATAACGCAGCGGTGATCGTGGTAGACGACGAGGTTAATGGTGAGTGGTGAATTGTTAGCCGCTCATCTCGCTTCTGCGCTGGAATGATCGCCCCACTTATACTATCTGCGATCATGAAAGAGCTTCCATGCAGCGTGCGATTGTCCCCTCTCCCCCCGCAATCGAATTTCCATCTTCACAATTGTTCCACGGGGGGAGAGGGATAGGGTGAGGGGGAAAAGCAAACGCATTTGCGATGAATCGGCTTGAATGAGTTGATCCAATTGGGTGACGTCCGTGTTCTTCCTTTCGCACACGGATGCAGCTGCCTGTATGGGCGGAGGCCTGTGATTTGGAGATTGGAATTCCAAACCGGGGACAGTGGTAGTCGGCTATATGCAGGACAGCTGAAAAGGATCGGAACACGTTCCGCGGTGGAGCAAAAAAACCAAGAGGCTGTTGAAACTGCCTCATTGTTTTAACCTCGACGCCAGGGGATACCGTCGCGTTATTACCCAAAGGAGGTTATCTCAGTAGCCGCATCACTCTGGCCGATTGGAGTTGAAGCGTATCTCAAGCGAAAGTTGATCACGTTGCTGGTCAGATTGAGAAGCAGAATCTGACCATAAATTTGACCACAAAAAAACGTCGCAACTTGAATCCAATGGGCAAGTTGCGACGTTTGTTTTTTTGAAAATTAGTCGGGGCGACACGATTTGAACGTGCGACTTCCTGCTCCCAAAGCACTTCTGGCCGTACCGCGTTTCGACGCGAAATGAACAATTCATCAGCGTTTTATCGTCTCAAATGTTGCATTGACTTGCAACGGACTTCACTCAATATCATTCGAATTGGGGTAGTTTTGGGTAGTAAATTGGGTAGTCGCTCAATGCTGTTTAGCAGTGCAACCAGACTGCCGCTGATTCACCGACAACCGCCCGGTCAAAGTGCTCATCCAGAACTTGCAGGTAATGCTGGTCCGCCACGGTCTCAGAGTTCCCCATCCAGGCACAGACAGTCTTCCGGGGAAAACGTTCTTCCAACTCTGTCTGACGGCTGGACCTGATGTTCTGGAACAACTTCGGCCAAACCGTCATGCCACTTCGTCGGATCAGCCGACTCATCTGCTTTCGAAGATTTGCATCGGTGAACTGTCTGAGCCTTGGGAACACGAAGAGATTCTGGACGCCACTTTCATGCAGCGCTTTCAGGTACGGCACCAGTTCCGGAAACAGAGGCAGTTCCCGGAGCTTCGTTTTGACCGCCGGTACAGTTATTCTGAGGCGTTGCCAGTCAATATGGCTCCACTCCAGGGCAAACGGCTCTGATGGAGTTCTGAGCCCTCCCCAGCGACTCAGGGCAATAACAGCCCGCAGTTCGACATCCTCAGTAGAACTGATCACAGAATCGATCTGCTCCACCGTTATGAACCGGCGGCGGCGTTTGTCCACTGTCCGGTCACCCTTCACCTTCTGGAACGGGTTGCCTGCCAAGATCTCTGCATCAACCGCTTCGTTCAGAAACCCTTTGGCGATCGTGAGATGCTTGCTGGGAGTTGAGGCAGTGTGACCGGCGCCGCCGTGTTCGACCGGGGAATTCAGCCAACGCAGGAAGTCACTTCCGTCCTTGGCTGTGAGACTGCGAATCGTCCGATTGCCAAAGAACAGACGGACCTTCTCTGCCGTCTGTTTCCAGGCTTTCACAGTGTTCGGTTTCACATCGGACCGGCAGGCGATCAGGCTCTCGGCAAAATCCGTGAATGACGGGTCGGACCATACCTTGAAGGCGATCAGGCCGAACTCGCCAAGCCGACTGGCGAGGTTTGGCCAGTCCTGCCGGATACGCTCCACCCAATCTGTGGTAGACCGCCGGTAGTCCGTGCCTGATTTGCGGCAAACCACCAAGTGCTGAACATGACCGGCAATCTCGCGGGCGGATGGCATGGAAATCTTGCCGACGTGAATGGCAGATCGGCGGCCGGACAGGTCATAGAAGATGACCCGCCGCAGTCCTGTTTTCTTCTGTGTCGATACGCTGGCCATGATTGCCTTTCGGGAAAAGTGGAAAAGAACTGTTACGACTCGAATGTCTCGGTCTCGTCAGGTTCGTCAAATTCAAACGTCATGGTTTCATCGTCGTCCATCCAGTGATTCCGGGCGGTGAACTCCCGCCTGCCAGGTTCATTCCATTTCGCAACCTGCATCGTCAGCCACAGCTCAAAGTCCCGGAACACGTACACCTTGTCCTGGTCACCGGCCTCCCCAGCTCCAGATTCAACAATGAAGCGGCCGATAGCGGCATCGATATTCTCGTGACGCTGGTACTCCAGCCGGTGTGAATGGCCTCTGAACCAGATGTAGTACTCGAACTGGTGATCCAGTAACGCTTCCACATCGATCGGTTGTGAAAGCAACTTCCGGAGTTCTTCCGGCGTCAGCTTCTTGTCAGGCATGTCAGTTTCTCCGAGTAAAGATTGTCGTACAGTGATCGTCCGGATGAACCCACCACCGGAATGACGGGCTCGACCGGACGATCAGCCGACGCCGGTCATCAGTCGTTGAATGGCTTCCATGTCATAGCCGACGACACGGGGAAAGGCATTCGCCGTTTCAACGATATCCCGTGCCATTCTCCCCGCTTCGATATGGGTCAGCATGTCGCGGAAGTTAAACCGGCATTCCTTCGCAAGTTTCTGATACTCCCTGGCGGCTGCACCGCCCAGTCCTTCCTGCTCAGCGATTTGACGGGCCTTTTCTACGATCTCAGCGGCACAATCTTCAACTGTCAGCTCGAACTTCACACACCGGCTCATCAACGGGTGGCTGTCGATATCATCGAACAGTGCCTGTTGTCCGATGGCCGTTGTCGTAAAGACCCATGTCACATGAACCGGAATACGTTCCAGCACAACCAACAGCTTCCTGACTGAGTCTTTCCGCAGTCCGTGTGCTTCATTAAGCAGCACAGCTCGACCACTCTTGTCGCCGATGGCCCGGCATCGCACCAGTCGCTCAATGTCGTCGAGCCCTTTCGGCGTGAGTTCACCAGCATCGGCTTCAATGAAGTTATCAGGATCGCAGACGTCACCGGCAATCAGGTAGGCCATCGAAGTTTTGCCGATGCCGGATGGACCAGAGATCCAGAACGCCCGGCCACCGAGTGAACCACGCCGTTTCATGGCTTCGATGGATCGCTTATGCCGGGTATGACCGACAAGGTCTTCCCAGCGGGACGGGCGATGAATCTGAAACAGTGCTTTTGCCATTCTGTTGGACTCCATGAGTGAAGGGAAAGAACGGAACAATCAGGTCAACACTGGGCAGCATCAGTGACACGCAAGGCTCGGGCCAGCTGGCTATTTACTTCCGCCAGACTGTGTCCCTGTGGACAGAAGCCACCACGGTTGAGCCACTGCTGCAGGTTCAAGGCATGTTCACGGGCAGCAGCAGAATCGCCGTCCCGCATCAACGTGAGCATTTCGGTGTAACAGGTTGTCGGGTCCAATTGGGAACTCCCTGTGAAACGGTGTGGGAACCATCCGGGAATGACAGAGCCAAGGCCGACTCTGCCGGGAACAACCCAATAAACGACCTTTACGCAACGCGATATCGCACGCCCGCGTAAGAGAGATGGAGTCCAGCAGCTTGTGCTGGACTCCATCAGTCGTTGCTGCGAGTATCAGCTGGCCAGTTCGAGTGCCACTCGAAACGCTTCCACGCTGCGGCTGGCAGTCACACCGAAAAGGGCACTCTCGTAGCGCCGCTGGGCCGTCTTTTGTGGGTTCTTGCCGACACCTCGGTCATGCTGGAGCCAGCCGGTGTAGGCATTGGCCATGTTCCAGGCCGTCGAACCGGCGACTCGCTTTTCGTTCTCGAACCGCTTCACGTACTCGGCGTAACCAGCCTTCGCCCGCTCAGCTGCTCGTTCCTCAGCTTCGGTCTTCGCATTGAAGTTCACAATACCGAAGTGCTTCGAGTAACAGTCGTGGAAGAACCGTTGCAGGTCTTCAGTCTTCACACCGGTATCTCGCATGGCCAGCATGGCTTCCCGATTGGCCTGCATTGTTGTGAAGTACTGGCGACCGAGCCGCTTTGCTTCTTCAAGTTTCAGCCTGGTGTCACCAGTATGACGGATTGCAGCAAACGCTGAGTGTTTCCTTACGATGTTTCCCAGTTGATTCTGGCACCACATCCGTTTGGTCATTGGTGTCATGCGGCAACTGAGGCTGCCATCGTGGCCGTTGCAGAACAGCATGAAGGGAACAACTTCATCACCGTCGCCGATGTCAAAGCTGTCACCCCGGCACTGGAAGAACACTCGGGCACCGCCAGCCACGACACCGGCATTGCAGAACCGAAGCTGCTGATCATTCCGGACAGCATCCGCCAGGTCGATCAGTTCCTGATTCTGGATCGTCTGAAAACCGGCTGTGACGACTCCAATGACCTGACGGCTGTCGCTGCGAACATTAGCCACGTGAGTCTTCACAGGTTCGCCAGTGTGCAGAGTCAGCGGGATCCGATCCACTGACCAACTCAGGTAGCGTTCCACTTCAGCACGATCGATGTCACTGTGATCGCCATAACTGCGACCACGGCTCAAAGTGTGACCGTACTCTGTTGTGGTCTGAGGGATCTCAGCGGCGATGTTGACGGCCACACTGGCATCCTGCTCATCCATGAACTCGATGGCCGCATCCGTTGCGTCATCGCCGCTGGACAATCCCAGCAGGGCATTGATCTTCTCCATGTCGTACATTTGCATTCACTCCAATTACCAGGGGAGAAACGAAACGACAAAGACATAGCTGGCTTTGCCGGACTCCCTGAAAAACGGTGTCTATGCAACGCGATATGGCGGGCAGGTGTGAAGGCGGCGGTGGTGCGATTCTTTAGCTGACTGCGGATGCTGCGCGATGCCGAACATGTGGCTGGAACAATTGGGATTACTTTTGCTCAAACAAATCTGCTGCGACCTCGTTCCGTTTCGAGGAACCGCATGATGCGGACCCGCATGTCTGGTGGTGTGGGGAGGGCCATCAGCGATGATGGTCCTTACCCGATTTCGGCGATTGGATTTCTTAGTCTGCATCGACGGGGTGGATCGTTACGCCTTCGACCTTACCTTCGTCTACCATGTACGCAGTGAATGCGAATTCATCTAAATGCCGTATGGCGATCAAAATGATTCCCGAAAACGTCATCCCCTCAATATCCTGCGGTGACAGAAACATACTGCCAAACGGATGGGAGTGGTACACGCCGACAATCGAATATCCATGCGTCAAGAGTCGGGTTCCGCGACAAAAAAAGTCTCGCTCCGATACACGAAACTCTCGATCATCGATTGAGACATTTTCCAGTTCCGAAATCTCGCTGATTTGCAACGGCTCTTCACCCGCGAGTAGCCCGCAACACTCCCGTGGAAAAACACTTGCGGCGTGTCGTTCAATCCGTCGCAGTACGTCCAGATTAACGACGAGCCTATTCATAAAACATCCTTGAGCGATCGAGTTCAATGACGATATCTTGTTTCATGTCCTCGGTCGTCGCCGTTCCCTCAAGAACAGTTACAAACCAGTCGCCAAGATCAAACTCAACTACCGCTTCACGAGTCGGTGACAAGAACTTCGGGTAAGACTGAAGTCGGTAGCGGGTAACCACGTATAGCCGTATTTCGGAACGCTTGGTACTTGCAGTCGTTGGGTCTAACGAACTTCCAGTCAATACCATCGGGTAGACGATGTTTCGGCTAGATGTCTCGGTCTTAACGCGCACCGGATTGGACACAATATTAAAAAGTGGCTCATCCGTAAAAAATGTTCCAAAAACCTGAAGGCCGAGAAACTCCCATCCTTTGTCAATGTAGTGATCTATCGCAGTTTCACACAAATCGAAATCGAAGTCTTTGATGTAATCGAGGACACCTGCCTTCGTAGAAATGATCACTCCGTTTTCAATTCTCTCCTCCTGCACACGGTGGACAGACAATCGGAGTTGTTCTTCAAGTCGATGATAGAGGTCGGCATTATCGGGGCGATATCGGCAAGGTGGAGTCGGGATGAGCCAGCGATAACCGGAGTGATTGCCTTGGAAGAATGATCGGAACCACGTAATAAGGTGTCCTTGGCCGCCAGGAGCCTCTTCTGTATAGCAAAGTATGGCCTCCTGACGTGGAATATGGCCGGCTGCCACGCTCTCCACCCTAAGCGACTTTGGAATTACCAAGATACCCCTGATGTTTGCGCGAGACCTTCCTCCATGATCCGTATCGCCTCCTTGTCCCCCGCCGCCACCGCTGGCCCCGTTTGCACCAAAAGGAGTCTTTGTTGCCAATAGTGCTTTGATCGTATCAATCATCGTCGATTCTCCTAGTAGTTTGCCGCCGAACTCTGAATTACACGCGGCATGTGATATTGGCCAACAGGGCCAAAAACACAGGACCTATCGTCGTTTATTCCAATATTGCTTGTCGCGTGATATTGAATATTGTCGCGACACGGATATCACGATATCAACTCTTCCTGCGGGGCGTCAATCGGGTTGCACCATACTGCGCATTTGCGTGAATAGCCTGAAAGAATCCAGCCCACTCTGCTGAACTCCATCGGACCTTTCATGCCACGCCTGCACTACCATCGATTCCCCGATCGCCATTCCTGAATACTGATCGCCTTGTCAGCCCCCACCACGATGTGATCGATCACGGGAATACCGACAACCTCAGCTGTCTGTTCCAGTCGCTCCGTCACGCTGATGTCCTGATCGCTGGGAGTTGGATCGCCACTCGGATGATTGTGAAGAACAATGATGCAGTTCGCGGCATCACGGATCGCAGGCCGAAAGACTTCTCTTGGATGCACGAGGCTGTTCCTGAGTGTGCCCACCGTGATCTGATGGCAATCGATCGGCACGTTCTTCGTGTTCAGCGTCACGATCCAGAACTCTTCTTGTTTGCTCTCACGAGCCATGCGACCAAACTGTTTCAGGCAGAACTGAATGGCCGTTGCAGGACTCGTGATCCGGGTTTCTGATTCGTACTCGCTTTTCAGTTCAGCGATCCGCAAGCCAATCTCCACACCAGCCATGAGGCGATTCACGGCATCCGGTTTCATGCCGCGACAGATCTCCAGGATCTCAGCAGCACCGGCATCGGCCAGCTTCCTCAGGCCCAGCTTCTCCACCAGTTTGTGAGCATCAGCATAGGCCGCTGCTCCTCGTCGCCCAGTGGCCATCGCAATCAGTTCAGCGGGGGAACAGTTCAACAGTGATCGGTTCATCAGAAGTCCTCGATACGAAGGAAAGAAACTTGTCTTTGACCTCCATCAAAAACGACCTACTTGCAACGCGATGAAGCAGTGAAATATGCGATGCCATTTCCGCTTTCTTATGACGTCCTGCCCGGTGAAATTCGCCCGGCCCGAATCGCCCTGAAAAGTTCTTCTCAGGGTTCGATTCTCTCGAAAGTCGTTCAATTCGCGTTGCGTGTAGTCGTTTATTGACGCAGAGAAACCGCTTTGAAAAATCGCCGATCAGCAGTTTGACCGGCAAAGCGGTTGAGACCAAAAACGCCAAGACCGCAAGGCGGAACCGCGTTGCACGAAAGAGGACTTCCCCCATGATAAAACAATGGATCGAGATTCAACGAATTGCATGTGCAGAGGCACGCCGCAAGGGCTTCAAAGATCCTGACACGATTGACGACCTGTTGCAGTCTGTTTCCCTTGCGTTGCTGGCAGAGCAGGAACGCAACCCGCAGCTGTCACTGGATGACCTGGTGGCCCG
>Ga0138256_10004005_pt1 | contig 15636 bp, 13 predicted proteins | sample KNB2016incub_MG_FD_105486 | JGI IMG/M metagenome (GOLD analysis project Ga0138256, IMG submission 105486) | Active sludge microbial communities from wastewater in Klosterneuburg, Austria - KNB2014incub_MG | ecosystem: Engineered > WWTP > Activated sludge > Unclassified | place: Austria... | reverse complement strand
TGCGAACCGGCAGCAACCCGTTCTTAAGGCTATTATTGTAAAAGATGTCGCCGAAACTTGGAGCTATTACGGCTCGAAACCCATAGTCGAGCAAGCTCCACGGCGCATGTTCGCGCGACGAACCGCAGCCAAAATTTGCACCGGCAACAAGTATCGACGCACCTCGGTATTTTGGATCATTCAACACAAAATCTGATTTAGGCGTGCCGTCCGAATTCAAGCGCCAGTCGTTGAACAAAAATGCTCCATAACCCGTCCGCTCGATTCGGGTTAAGAATTGTTTGGGAATTATCTGATCGGTGTCGATGTTTGATTGAAACAACGGTGCGACGAGCCCGCTGAATGTTGTGAATTTCTCCATTGTTTTGTCTTTGGAAACGAATTGCGGCCGCAGATTATGCAGATAAAGAAAGGACTATTTCAAAATATCTGCGTCATCCGCGGTCATAACGCCTAATCCCTGAACTTCCAGTCACGAACGTCCACAAAATGCCCTGCGATGGCGGCGGCGGCGGCCATTATCGGCGAGACGAGATGTGTTCGTCCGCCTCGGCCCTGCCGGCCTTCGAAATTGCGATTGCTGGTCGATGCGCAGCGTTCGCCGGGTGCGAGTATGTCGTCATTCATCGCCAGACACATCGAGCAGCCGGCGTCGCGCCATTCAAATCCCGCTTCGGTAAATATGCGGGCGAGGCCCTCGTCCTCAGCCTGTTTTTTTATCTGCATCGATCCGGGGACGACCATTGCATTGACACGCCCGCTGACGGTGTGTCCCTTTACGACTTTTGCGGCCTCGCGAAGGTCTTCGATCCGCGAATTCGTGCACGAGCCAATAAATGCGCGGTCAATACTGATTTGATCGATACGCTGCGACGGCTGGACGCCCATATATTGATACATCCGCTCGAACGATCGTGCCTCGTTCTCATCACGCGCATCAGAGATGTCGGGGACGGTCGAGCCTATCTTGACCGACATATCGGGCGACGTTCCCCAGGTAACAAAAGGTTCCAGCGTGGCGGCGTCGATTTCGACAACCCGATCAAATTCGGCACCGTCATCGGTCGAAAGTTCCTTCCAATTCCCAACTGCCCGCTCCCAAGCATCACCTTTCGGGGCAAACGGTTTTCCTTTGATGTATTCAAAGGTCGTTTCATCCGGAGCGATCAGGCCGGCCTTTGCGCCGCCCTCGATACTCATGTTGCAGACGGTCATGCGGCTTTCCATCGACAGGCCGCGAATAGTCGAGCCCGCATATTCGATCACATGGCCGGCTCCGCCATTGGCACCAATCTCATTAATGATACCGAGAATGACATCCTTTGCAGTCACGCCAAAGGGCAGGCTGCCCTCGACCTTGATGCAGAGATTCCTGGACTTGTCCTGCTGCAGGCACTGCGTGGCAAATACGTGCTCGACTTCGCTCGTGCCGATGCCAAATGCCAGTGCTCCAAACGCCCCGTGCGTGGATGTGTGCGAATCGCCGCAGACAATCGTCATTCCGGGGTGGGTCAACCCTTGTTCGGGGCCAAACACGTGAATAATTCCTTGCTCAATACGGTCGAGGTCATAGAGATTCACGCCAAATTCGCGGCAATTCTCACGCAGCGTCGCGACCTGCTGGGCTGCGATGGGGTCCTTGAATGGCAGATTGCGGTTGATCGTTGGAATGGCGTGGTCAACGGTTCCAAAGGTCAGGTCAGGACGTCGGAGTTTACGGCCCGCAAGCCGCAATCCCTCGAAAGCCTGCGGACTCGTGACCTCGTGAATTAAGTGCAAATCTATATAAAGAAGCGAGGGCAATCCGGCTTCGGCGTGGACGACATGGCGATCCCAGATCTTGTCATAGAGAGTTTTCATTGTGGCTGTGTCGCCTGCGTTAGCGGCGTTTTTTAGTGACGCCTACGTTAGCCGGCGGCACGGTCTCTGCGTTTGAGCAACGCTATCCTGCTATCGGCGGCCGTGCCTCAAACCGCGTGATAGGCATTGTTTACAATTGCAAATTCAACCGCCCGATAGGCAACCATCGAGCCCATTTCGGTGGTGGTATTTACCAATCTGCATTCGGGTTCAGCGATGTCGGCTGTTCGGTGGCCCTTTTCCAGCACCCAATTTATAGCCTTTTCGATCGCCGCCGCCGCTTTTTCATTTTTTGCCGTATGGCGAAACAGCATCGCGACGGATGCGATTGCACCAAGCGGATTTGCGATATTTTTGCCGGCAATTTCGGGTGCTGAGCCATGTATCGGTTCGTAAAGATCGACTGAGCCACCGATGGTCGCTGACGGCAGCATACCGAGCGAACCGGTCAAAACCGCCGCCTCGTCCGACAGAATGTCGCCAAACAAGTTTTCAGTCAATATCACGTCAAACCGTGTCGGGTCAGTCACCAGATGCATTGCGCAGGCGTCAACAAAGAGATGATCGAGCGCCACATCCGGATAATCTGCCGCAACCTTGCTTACAGTTTGACGCCAGAGCCTGGATGTTTCGAGCACGTTTGCCTTATCAACCGATGTCAGTTTCTTACGGCGTCCGCGGGCTGCCTGAAACGCAATGCGGGCAACCCGTTCGACCTCTCCGACGTTATAGCGCATCGTGTTATAGGCTTCATTATCGTCATTTAGAAAACCGCGCGGCGTTCCAAAATAAAGCCCGCCGAGCAATTCCCGGACGATCAGCAGGTCTGTACCTTCAAATATATCCCGCCGCAGTGGTGATGAATCAATTAGGGCCGGAACGGCCGCTGCAGGACGCAAATTCGCAAATCCGCCAAGGGCCTGACGCAGCCTCAGCAGTCCAATCTCAGGACGCTGCTCAGGGAGTAAATGATCAAATTCGGGCGAACCGACGGCCCCGAGCACCACGGCATCGCTTTCGACACAGGCCTGTTCGGTCTCGGCGGGAAAAGGTGAACCCGTCGCCTTGATCGCGGAACCGCCTATCAGATGTTCGCCGGTTTCAATATTTATCTCAAAAGCGGCCGCAACTTCGGTGAGTACGTTGACCGCCTGGCGACAAACCTCAGGCCCGATGCCGTCACCGGGTAAAATTGTTATCTTCATACCTAAGTCAATGCCTAATCCCGTTCTATCGAACTACGCCGCAATTGCCGCCGGCGACCCTGCCGGGGCGAGCGCCAGCAGGTCTTGATCGTAAACATTTTTCTTGCGGTCAGCGAGGGCGATAAAACGCGGATAAATGCTTGCGATCTCGTTCTCATTCAACTGAAATCCGAGTGCCTCATAACGCGATATTAACGCGTGGCGTCCGGAATGTTTGCCTAATACCAGGCTATTTTTTGGAACGCCGACCGATTCCGGAGTCATTATCTCGTAACAAAGCGGATTGCTCAAAACTCCGTGCTGGTGAACGCCTGCCTCGTGGGCAAACGCATTGCGCCCGACGATCGCTTTGTTTGGCTGCACGCCAAAACTAACGATTGACGACAAAAGCTGGCTTGCCGGATAAAGCTGCGTTGTATCGATATTATTCTTATACGGCATCTTGTCGGCCCGTACGGCCATTGCCATGATCAGTTCCTCGAGCGAGGCGTTGCCGGCACGTTCGCCGACACCGTTAATGGTACATTCGACCTGCGTTGCACCGGCTTCGATGGCCGCCAGGCTGTTGGCGACCGCCAGGCCAAGATCGTTATGACAATGGACGCTGATCGTGACATCTTTTTCACCGACCACGCGCTGTTTGACGGCACTGATAAGGCTTGCGTATTCGGACGGCAAAGTATAGCCGACGGTGTCAGGTACGTTTAATACCGTTGCTCCGGCTGAGACTGCCGTCGCAAAAACATCGCACAAGAAATCGATATCGCTGCGGGTCGCGTCCTCAGCCGAAAATTCGACATCGTTTGTATATTCGGCCGCAGTTGCAACGGCTTTCGCGGTCATTTCCAACACTTCGTCCCGGGTTTTCTTTAGTTTGTACTGGAGATGAATGTCAGAGGTGGCAACAAACGTGTGGATCCGAGCACGTTTTGCCTTTTTTAGTGCTTTGGCCGCGCTGACGATGTCGGACGGTACCGTTCGACAGAGCGCGGCAATCGTGGTATCGCGGCATTCGTCCGCAACAGCAACAACCGAACGAAAATCGCCTTCGGACGCAAAAGGAAACCCGGCTTCGATCACGTCAACCCCAAGCCTTTCCAACTGGCGGGCCATCGAGATTTTTTCCTCGAGATACATCGAACAACCCGGCGACTGTTCGCCATCACGGAGTGTTGTGTCAAAAATCGCTATTCTATTGCTCATTATCTTCTCCCAAAAACGGCGAGAGGCCAACCGTTAGCCCGAATGTTATACAAACAGCGATGCATAAGTCAAGATTATATATCGACTAGAGTCATAATACTTTATTATCTTGTAATAATCTCGATTTGATAGTTACCGGCAATGCCTGTTCAATAATTTCCGCCGCAATAAGTTATAGTTATATAATAATTATTCAAACATCTTATCGTCATGGATATTAACCAACTGGAAGTTTTAGTAACCGTCGCGAAGGAACGCAGCTTTTCACGGGCCGCCGAGGTGCTCAATCGCACGCAACCAGCGATCAGCCAGGCGATCAGAAGGCTCGAGGCCGAAATCGGCGAAAAGCTGTTTGATCGTTCGTCTAAAGACGGGACGCTAACATTTGCCGGCGAGGTTTTGCTCACGCACGCCAAGCAGATGTTAAATCTGCGGCATGTTGCGCAGCAGGCAATCTCAGAGATGCGTGACCTCAAACACGGCAAGGTTACCGTCAGCGCCAATGAGCACACCGTGTTTTACCTGCTGCCCGTAATTGAGGAATTTCGCAAACAGCACCCTCTAATTAAGATAGAAGTCCAGAGGGGCGTAGCCAGCCGGATTCCAAAACAAATTACCGCCCGCGAGGTAGAGCTTGGCGTCATCTCATTTACCCCGAATGACGATTCCGTGCGCGCAATTCATGTCGCGAGCGACGAGTTAGTGCTGGTAATGTCGCCCGATCATCCGCTGGCGACGCGGGATGAGATATCCGTCAAAGAACTCGGCGCTGAGATATTTGTTGCCCATAATGCCCCGTCGCCTTACAGGCAAAAGGTGATCGAATCGTTTGAAAAATATAAGACAAAACTCAACATTGCCGTTGAATTGCCATCGCTGGAAGCAATAAAACGGCTAGTGGCCCGCGGCGTTGGGCTCGCACTGGTTCCGCGTATTACCGCGAGGGCGGAAATAAATGCCGGCCTGTTAAGCGAACTTTCAGTCAAGGAAATGAAGCTCGAACGCAAGCTGAATATTATTTACCGTCGAAATTCAGAGCTGTCGCACGCCGCCAAGGCATTTCTCAAGGTGGCAAAAGAGGCCGGACGCCGCAGCTGAAGTTTTTGCTTGTGTTCTAACGGAAGTTTTGGGGTAGAATGTGAAACAAGTTAATTGCAATTTTGAATTTCCCCGCAAAAAATAATGGCTGAAATTGATCATACAGACGCACGCACAGCCGCGGAGCGTCGCACTTCGGATCGCAAAAAATTGATTGTCGATGTCCGGTTTGAGGGCGGCGACGGCACGGGCATCGCAAATACGCGTGACATCGGCTCCGGCGGATTGTACATGACGACAACCGCCGTGCTGGATACGGGTGTTCCGATTGTAATGACGGTAACTGTCGCAGGACGCGAAATGAGCATTCGAGGAACCGTCGTCTATTCCGATCCCGGGCATGGCGTCGGTGTCAGATTTAGAGACCTTAATCCTGACGACGAGGCATTTTTGAACGGCGAATTGGACTTGGGCTAGTCAAGACATTGGGACCTTGGACTTGTATGTTGGACTTTAAACTTTGGAGACGATTGTATGTTTGACCAGTTTACGCTCGGCATCGAAGAGGAGTTCCAGATCGTCGATCCGGCGACGCGTGAGCTAAAATCGCACGTTTCAGAAATTCTCGACGAGGGCAAGATGCTGCTCGGTGAGCAGATAAAGCCGGAGATGATCCAGTCGATGATCGAGGTCGGCACCGGCGTCTGCGCAAATATCCAGGAGGCGCGCAAGGATTTGTCGAATCTTCGGTGCATAATTTCCACGCTTGCCCGGAAAAAAGGAATGGCGATAGTCGCCGCTTCGACGCATCCGTTTTCGAAATGGTCCGAGCAGGAGATTTATGACGGCGACCGCTATAAATTGCTGGTTGACGAACTGCAGATGGTCGCCCGCAGCCTGCTGATCTTTGGCCTGCACGTCCATGTCGGCGTTCCCGACCTCGAACGCCGGATTCAAATAATGAATGCGGCGCGTTATTTCCTGCCGCACATTCTCGCGCTGACGACGTCGTCGCCGTTCTGGCTCGGCTTCAACACCGGATTAAAGTCGTACCGTTCAGAAGTTTTCAAAAAATTTCCTCGCACCGAGATTCCCGACACCTTTGAGTCGTACCAGCAATATCAGGCCTATGTCGATCTGCTGGTCAAGATGAACTGCATTCCGGACGGGTCGAAAATCTGGTGGGACGTGCGGCCGCATTATAAATTTCCAACCCTCGAATTTCGTATCTGCGATATCCCGACGCGGGTTGACGATACAATTGCCATAGCCGCCCTGTTTCAGGCGATCGTCGCAAAGCTCACGGTACTGAACGAAGGCAATATCGGCTTTCGCATTTACCATCGTCGTCTCATTCTCGAAAATAAATGGCGAGCTATCCGCTACGGCCTGGACGGAATGCTGCTCGACCTGGGCAAACAAAAGGAGGTCCCCGTCAAAGACCTGATTCGTGAACTGCTGGATTTTGTTGATGACGTGGTCGAACCGCTTGGCTCGCGCAACGAGATTGACCACATTCACACGATACTCGAGCGCGGCACCTCGGCCGACGAACAGTTGCGGGTTTTTGAGGAAACTGGCGGAGATTTTAAGGCCGTGGTTGACCGGCTGATGGCCAATACGCTTGAAAATGTGCCTGAGACGTTTTGAGCTTTTGCCCAAGCCTGGGAGGTTAGTAAGGGCATTACGCTGACTGCCAAGATTACGCCCTTGCTAACGCGAGGGCTGGAGCCTACAATAAAAGTTTGCTTCTTTGATAATAAAGCGTTTGAGCAGGACAAGCGGGTGAGATTCCCGCACGATCGCGTCACTGTGATATGCGATCTTTGATTTTCGATCTTCGATTTTGGAACAACGTTCAGTCCAAAATCAAAGATACAAAATCAAAGGTCGATCAAGTCAGAATTCCTGTTTCGCACGCATTTGCCATGTTGGATGTTTCGCGTCAAAGCATCGCAGGCAAACCGAGCTTTCTTTACTTTATTGGAATGCCCTGTTTTTCTGGTCGATGAGCCGACGGAAAAGCAGGGCATTTTTGCGCCGGGTAAAGAAAGGTGAAAACGAGAAACTTTAGCTTCAACAGTAGATGTCAGAATGCAATATTTTCTGCCATATTTTTACTCACCGCCTTCTGTCTGGCCGGCTGTCGCACCGCTCATGATGTTGCCGAACAACCGGTTTCTGTGCCGACGCGGACGGTTACCGACGAACTGGGCCGAACCGTTACCATACCCGTGAATTTAAAGCGTGCTGTCAGCTTGGCCCCGAATCTGACCGAGAATATTTTTGCGGTCGGGGCCGGCGACCGGCTGGTCGGCGTTACGACTTTCTGCAACTATCCCGATGCGGCTAAGTCCATCGCAAAAATTGGCGATACGATGAACCCGAATATGGAATCGATCGTCGCTCTAAGGCCTGACATCGTTTTTGTCTCGACGGCGTCGCAGATCGAGGCATTTATGAAAACGCTCGCGGCAAACGGGATTGCCGTTTATGTAACAAATCCAGATTCTCTCGAGGGTGTGTTGAGGAATCTACGCCAACTGGGCGATCTTTTTGGAACAGGTGAGCGGGCCGAGGAGCTGACCGCTGAACTTCAGGCGAGGATCGACAAGCTCAAACAACCGGACAGCAATCGCGTTAGGGTGTTTGTCCAGATATCGCGCGAGCCGCTGTTCACGATTGGAAAACAAGCATTTCTAACCGCCGCGCTCGAAAATGCCGGTGCCGAATCCGTCACGGCCGGCGTTGAGTCAGCCTATCCAAAATTGAGCAAAGAGACGGCTTCTGCGTTGAATCCTGAGGCCCTAATTCTCTCGGAAAGCCCTGACAACATGGAACCAAACGCCGCTTTTAGGAATTCGCCTGCGATCAGAAACGGACGCGTTTACAAGGTAAATGCCGACATTCTCTCGAGGCCGGGGCCGCGTCTGGTCGATGCGCTCGAACAGATCGCGAGGGATTTACACCCGGCGCAAAGGTAAGCGGCAGCATATTGAGAAAGAAGAAGTTTCAAAATTCGAGAAACCGTGCACTGGGCCTTTTCGGCGGCCTGGCGGTGCTGCTTCTCATAGTACTTGTCGCGGCCGCAATGCTGGGTGCTGAGAGCCTGCCTTTGTTCGATCTGAACGAGCAGCAGCATTCGATCTTGTTTGACATCCGGCTGCCGCGAATTTTTCTGGGCGCATGTGTCGGGGCGAGCCTCGCCGTGGCCGGTGCCGGGCTGCAATCGCTGCTGCGAAACCCGCTCGCAGAGCCTTATCTTTTGGGCGTGTCAAATGGTGCCGCGCTCGGCACAATGCTGGCTTTTGTATTCTTTGAGCAGTTTGAACTCTCGAGGCCTACTCTTGCGTTTGCCGGCGCAGGCCTCGCGACCATTGCCGTATATCGCATGGCAAAAAGCGGCGCCGGAATGAATGTCGAACGGCTCGTTTTATCGGGTGTCATTGTAACGACATTCTTGTCATCCGTAATCGTAATGCTGACGACGCTGCTGGATGCGGCAAAGCTGAGAAGTTTTACATTCTGGCTGCTCGGCGACCTTTCTCAGGCGACGCGAATGGGCGTCTATCTCAGTTTCGCCGCTGCAATTGCCGGAACGGCCGTAATGATGTCGCAGGCGAGAGCTCTAAATCTGATGATGGTCGGTGAGCGGGACGCTTTTGATTTTGGTGTCGAGGTAGGCCGAGTGCGAATACTGGTTTTCGGGGCCGCGAGCCTCGTTGTTGGCGCAGCCGTCGCCGCGAGCGGCTCAGTCGGTTATGTCGGGCTGATCGTCCCGCATCTGGTCAGGCTGAGTGTCGGCAGCGATAACCGGCTGGTCGTTCCATTCTCAGCCATTGCGGGAGCGATATTTGTGGTGTTTGCCGACACGATAGCACGGACGGCAATCGCACCAAGGGAATTGCCTGTGGGTGCTGTGACCGCTCTGATCGGGGCGCCGATGTTTATCTATTTGCTGAGGCGAAATTGAACATGCTTGAAGCAAAAAACATATCCGTCAAATACGGAACGGTGAAGGTTTTGAGCGACATTTCGCTAAAACTTGCACCGGGAAGCATTTGCGCACTTGTAGGAGCGAATGGCGCGGGCAAGACTACGCTTATAAAGGCCCTAAACGGAACTCTGCCGCTGGCATCCGGAGAAATTTGTGTTGACGGTAATCCAATTGGCTCTCTGACTCGCCGAGACGTCTCGAGCCGGATCGCGGTCGTCGCTCAGGAGAATGAAACGCGATTTCCGATCACTGTTTTGGAATTTACGCTCTCCGGACGGTTTGTTCACGGCGGAGCATTTGGATGGGAAAGCGAATCGGACCTCGCGGCGACCACGGATGCGCTGGCCGAATGCGAACTAACAACATTTGCTACGCGGTTGATGAACCAGCTTTCGGGCGGTGAACGGCAACGTGTTGTTTTGGCCCGCGCAATTGCATCCGGTGCGAAAATACTGCTGCTTGACGAACCAACGGCAAACCTCGATCTGGCACATCAGGCAATGATGATCCGGCTGGTGCGCGAGCGATGCCGGCACTATGGCTATGCCGCTATCGTGATTACCCATGACCTGAACCTGGCGTCAGAATGCGCGGACGAGATCATAATGCTAAAAGGCGGCCGGATCGTCGCAAGCGGCCCAAGTGAAATTTTGACGGTTGAAAACGTACAACATGTTTTCGGCATTGATGTATTGGTGGATGAAAATCCGGTGAGCCGCAACCTACGTGTTACGGCAGTTTATTGACAATTGAGGCGAAGGAAGTCGGTGAAAATTCCGACGCTGCCCACGCAACAGTGAAACGATTTTTGATGCAGGTTTGGGAATACTGACAACAAATTCCAAATCAAGCCTCAAGAAATCTCGAAGCCTGGAACTTTGCTCGATGGTCGTGTTCAGAACCGTTCTGCGTGTGGGCAGAAAAGGAGACCTATGTTATTTGTCAGAATATTTTTTTGTTGTTTAGCCCTATTTGCAGCCATTTCGGCGCAGCAGGCCTCGGTAGTTTCGGGCCGGTTAAAAGACCTGGGCAAGGTTGTCGCAAATCAAACCATCCGGCTTGTTTCGGCGAGCACGTCGTTTGAAACCATTACGGGCGAAGATGGATCTTACCGGTTCGAAGGCCTCGGTGACGGGCGATATTTGCTGGTTTACGGAGGCAAGCAGGCAAACGTGATCGTTAAGGACGGGCAGGTTTCGATAGCGGAACTGGCCGAGGTCGTCGTTGTCGCCGCGGGGAGTACACAAACGGTCGAGCAGATTTCAAAAACGGTTGATACGATCGGCGGGCAGGAAATGCGCGACCGGGCGGATTTTTCCCTGATTGAAAGCCTACGCTCCATTCCGGGTTTTCGAGTGCAGCAGCTCGGCGGGTTTGGCCGCACGGCAAACATCAAGACACGCGGGCTCAGGAACCAGGATACCGCTCTGCTGATTGACGGCATCAGGTTTCGCGATGTAACGGCGATTACCGGTGACGCCACGCCGTTTCTCAGCGATCTGACGCTCACAAGCGTAAGACAGGTCGAAGTGCTACGCGGCTCGGGATCGTCACTGTACGGAACGAATGCGATTGGCGGCACGATCGATTTTCAGACGCCACAAGCTCGCAGCGGCACACACGGAACCATCAGCGGTGCGGCCGGCGGCCTCGGCCTCGGACGATTTAGAGGCAATCTTTCTCACGGAGCGGAAAGCGGCAAGTTTGGCATCGGGGCCGGCGTTTCGCAAACGGTTTACGCAAAGGGAATAGATGGCGATGATGACGCCCGCAATACAAACTTGCAGGCGCGTATCGATGCAAGGCCGTTTGCCGGCACGGACATTTCCGGCCGCCTGTTTTTGTCTGACGCAAGGGTGAATCTAAACTCGGGGCCCGATACATTTGGCACGCCGCCAGCATCGAACGCAGCAATCATATATGCACAGCCAGATATAACATTTACGCCTGACGTGAACGACCCGGACAGTTTTCAAAAATCGCGATTCACGAGCGTTCAATTTTCTGCGAATCATGCAGTCAGCGGAAATTTCCTGGTCTCGGGCTATTATCAGGGCCTGAAAACAAAGCGGATCAATGACAATGGTGCGTTAGGCGCGGGATTTCAGAGTGCATCAACCAGTATTTTTGACGGGTCCATCCATACGGCAAACGTGCACGTTAACTGGGCGCCAAATGATTTTAATCAGTTTACCGCCGGATACGAATTCGAATCTGAGCAGTACGGCAACGACGGCATGACCCTGGGCGGCACCGGCAATTATTTTACCCGTGCCGGGCAGACAAGCAGTACGGTCTATGTGCAGGATTTGGTTAGCCTGATCGATGGCCGGCTGCAGTTTGCCGCAAGTGCACGATTGCAGAAATTTGGCCTTAATCGCCCGGCATTTAGTTTGGCGAATGCACCTTACGACAATTTGACGATGAGCGATCCGCCGACCGCCTATACATTTGACGGCTCCGCCTCATATTATTTTGACGGGTCAGGAACAAAATTGCGTGCCCACGCCGGTAATGGCTATCGCGTACCATCATTGTACGAGCGGTTTGGTTCATTCTTTTCGACATTTGGATCTCCGAGTTTTATTGCCATCGGCGATCCTTTTTTGAAGCCGGAAAAGACCCTTGCTTTCGACCTAGGTATCGAACAGAACCTGGCCGACGAGCGTGTCCGGCTATCCGCGACGTACTTTTATACACGGCTCAGGGACATAATCGGCTATGGCAATGTCGTCGCGAATATCGGCTCTACTGCTCGGCCCTTTGGCGGCTATGAGAACCAGAAAGGCGGCATTGCCCGCGGCGGTGAGCTTAGTGCAAAAATCACGCCGACGAGTTCGACGCAGATTTTCACCTCATATACATTTACAAACAGCGACCAGCGGACGCCGCAGGTTACGGGCAATCCGAGCATCGAAACCCTCGGAATCGCGGACCACCAGTTTACGCTGGTCGCCACGCAGCGGCACAGGCGGTTTTGGGTGACGTTTGATTTCCTGGCAACCAGCGATTACCTGGCTCCGATTTTTAGTAACATATCGTTTCAGACATATGTGTTTCGCTTCGACGGCAACCGCAAGGGTGACCTGACGGCCGGATACACGTTTGGCTTCAAGAAAAACAGCATGTCGATGCGGCTTTTCGGAACTATCGAAAACATATTCAACCAGGAGTACTACGAAAATGGTTTTCGAACAGCCGGAGCGACGGGCCGGGTTGGCATAAGTTTTGGATTTTAAGCAGTTGACTCGTAAATAACGCGAATTGCTGCGGCTAAAGCCGAAAGATTTCTCTTGTTGGTCGCAACCGTTCGCGTTATTTCCCGTGAAAACGCTCTATCTTAACGACCGAATCTCGTGATAGAATCAGAGTATCCGGAGGTGAGGTATGAGATTTCGAATCGCGGTGTCGATGTTTTTTGTCTTGGCTGCAACTGTCTCTCTGGCGGCGCAGGCAAGAACCATAACAAATGCTGATCTTGAGAAATACAGAATTGAGCGCCTTACGGCGGAACGCGAATATCGAGAAAATTACGCAAAACTCGGAATGCCGTCGCCCACGGAACTCGAACGGCGATGCGAACAGAGTCGTATCGAGGCCACAAAGCTTTCTGAAAAACTCCGCGCCGAACAGTTAGAGCGTGAACGTGCAGCGATGGAGAATGAGCGTTTGCTCACGACACCAATTCCCTATATTGCTCCCATTTTAGAGCAGAGCCGCTATTCACCGGTATATTTTGGATCATATTATCGTAATCCAATCCGCCGCCACACCAGACGGTATCAACAGCCGGGCTATTTCGCCGCCGGCCTGTTTATACCAACGGGCAGCGAAACGCGTTCGGCTCCGATGTTCAGACGTGGCATAAGATGATTTGTAAACTATGAAACCAGGTTGGGAAGCAGTGATCGGCATGGAGATCCATGCGCAGTTGGCGACAAAGACCAAGATTTTTTGTTCGTGCGCGGTAGAGACCGGCGGCGAACCAAACGCGAATACGTGTCCGACGTGTTTGGGATTACCCGGTGCTCTGCCGGTCCTGAACAAGCACGTTATCGACCTCGGTGCGCGGGCGGCTCTTGCGCTGGGGCTTGAGATCCAAGAAACGTCTATTTTCGCCCGCAAGAACTACTTCTATCCCGATCTGCCAAAAGGCTATCAGATATCTCAGTATGACAAACCGTTTTCGACTGACGGCCATTTGACGATACTGACAGCAGAGCGCGACGACTCAGGCCATGCACGCGATTGGCGGCCGATGACGATCCATATCCAACGGATGCATCTCGAGGAAGACGCCGGTAAAAACGTCCATGAGGGGCTGCCGGAAACGGACAAATATTCGTATATCGATCTTAATCGAGCGGGAACGCCGCTGGGCGAGATAGTGACCTCACCGGATTTTCGTTCGTCATGGCAGGCTTACGATTATGTCAATCATGTCCGCCGTGCTCTGCAGTGGGTTGGCGCGAGCGACGCGGATATGGAGAAAGGCAATCTGCGGTGCGAAGCTAATGTATCTGTGCGAAAGGTTGGCGAAACCACTTACCGAAACAAGGTAGAGCTAAAAAATCTCAACTCCGTTCGCTTCATGCAAAAAGCGATTGAATATGAGATCGAGCGTCAGATAGAAGCGCATGAAAACGGCGAACCCGTAAATCAGGAATCGCGGCTGTGGGACGAAAAAAACAATCGTACGCGTTTCATGCGCAGCAAAGAGGACGCCCACGATTATCGCTATTTTCCGGAACCTGACCTGCAGCCATTAGAGGTGACGCCTGCATTTATCGAGCAAGTCAAAAAAGAAATGCCCGAGATGCCCGACGCGATGCGCGACCGGTTCATCGAGGTTTACGGATTGGCGTTTACCGATGCATCGCAGCTAGTCGGTGACAAACTCCTGGCCGAATATTTTGAGACAACCGCCCGCATAACGGCGAACCCCAAGATGTCGGCCAACTGGATACTCGGCGAATTGACACGTGAGCTGAACAATTCCGCAAAAGGCATAGATGAAAGTTTGATGACCGCCGAGGACCTGGCTGAACTAATCAATACCATCGTCGAAGGCTCGATAAACAACAACCAGGGCAAAGAAGTCTTGGTCGAGATGTTTGCAACCGGTAAGCCGGCACCGGAGGTTATTAAGGAAAAGGGGTTTGAACAGGTTTCGGATTCGGGTGCAATTGAAAAAATTGTTGACCAGGTAATCGCATCGAGCCAGGCTAACGTTGATGCCTACAGGGCCGGAAATGAAAAATTGTTCGGTTTCTTCGTCGGCCAGGTGATGAAAGCTTCGCAAGGGAAAGCCAATCCTAAGATAGTTAATGAAGTTCTAAGGGCCAAGTTGTAACTGGAATCTTTGATAAGCGGTATGAATCACATTGTGGCGGCCCTTTCTTTACTGTTGTCAGCCTTTCTTTCATCAAGTTTGGGTTTTCAGGCGGCTCCAACCCCGACCCCACAATCCGCGGGAACGACTGATTCACCGCAAGAAATGCAGCGAAAAGCTCCGCGACGCGAAACCGGTAATCCGCTTATCGCCGACCCTGTTGTGCAACGCGCACGGCTAAACCAGTTTCTCCGAGCAAACGTTATTGACCCGATTTATCGCAGGCCGACTGAAACTGAGCTAAAACTAGTCGAAGTCGATCCTGCGGTTCGGGCTCGTTATACAAAATTCTTATCAATTTCCGGTGCCGGGATATTCAAACTTGTTCCCGACCTCGGTTGCGGTGAGCAAACAACGGTCATATCGGCGCAACCGGAATGTTTGAAATATAGCCTGCCAGGCTCAGGCAATGCATTCTCGTTTCGGACCAACGGCTATAGAATTCGACGTCTGGCGGACCTGACTTCGTCAGGCGATGTATTTAATATACCTGGCGTCATGCTGCAAGGTATTTTGGTCAAACTCGGGAACGTGCCGATTGAATCAATTTCCCTAAAGTCAGCAGGATTGCAATTCCTTGCCGGGTTTACACCGTCCGGCGACGCCAAAGTTTCTCTCGCGGAAGGAAAACGATTCGAGCAAGGAGTCATTCAGAACGGTTTTCAATACGCCCGATCGCATAAGATAGAAATGCATATGACATATGCTATGCGATCAGTTGCCTATCGCGGCGAGTTCCTTCGCATTGTACAAGGAACCTCGTATAACGAGCTAAGCTACGACCGCCGCCGCGATTTAATAGTGGTCTTTCGCACTGTTGCGTTTGATCCGAACGGTGCATTGACCATTATTTGGCGTGAACTTAGGAATTCAGAATCACCAAAATTGCATCGTGAAAAATAAAGTCGCAATTGTCACCGGCGGAACGAAAGGAATCGGTT
>Ga0138256_10004004_pt1 | contig 15640 bp, 16 predicted proteins | sample KNB2016incub_MG_FD_105486 | JGI IMG/M metagenome (GOLD analysis project Ga0138256, IMG submission 105486) | Active sludge microbial communities from wastewater in Klosterneuburg, Austria - KNB2014incub_MG | ecosystem: Engineered > WWTP > Activated sludge > Unclassified | place: Austria... | reverse complement strand
GGGATTTGAGGAGGCAAAGGTGTGGGCGCAGGAGTGGGTGAATTATTAGTTGCAGGAATAACAAGAGGAGGAGAGACTATCGGCGGAGATTTTGGCCCTGGTGTGCTACTAGATTCTTCTGAAGACTTGGAACACCCCTGAAATAAAAAAAGAAAACTAAAGAAAAACCAAACAAAAGACCAAAAATTTTTCATAAGGATTTTTATGTCTTAAAATTGATGGCCACACAAAAGAATCAAAGGATTTTTTTAAAAATGAAACAACAAGATCACGATGCTCTTATTCTCAATCACTATTCTCAAATTGCTCGCTCCTTTGGGACAGGCCCTAAAAGTACAATGGAAGATGAAACAATTAGGGCCTTTGAATTGAATTTTTTCCAACAAGAAATTGAAAAAGTCCTTCTTTCTTTTTCAGAAACTCGTCCTTTTAAAATTTTAGAACTTGGCTGTGGCAATGCTTATACTCTTTTTACTCTTGCACAAATTTTAGGAAAAAAATTTCCTTTTAGATCTTTTGAATGGGTTGGCCTTGAATTTACTCCGGCCCTATGGCAATGCTCGCAAGAACAAATTTCAAAAGAAAAAATTTCAAATACTTCTCTAGGCACTTATTTAGGTGATGCCAGAGACCCTTCTCATCTTGTCTATCACTTAGGCCCCTATGATGTGATTTTATCAGAAAGATTTTTAATCAATTTATCCTCTAAAAAGATTCAAGATCAAGTAATCGGACTTAGTTCTCAAACATTGGCCTCTTTTGGAAAAATTCTTTTATGTGAAAGTTTTGAACAACCCTTGGTAGAACTTAATAGGGCCAGAAAAGAAATGTGCTTAGAACCTCTGGAGCAATCTTATCAAAATCTTTATCTTACTGAGGAACTTTTGGAAATTGCCTGCTCTCGCTATGGTTTGAAAGTGGCCTCCTCAATTCTTCCTGAAAATTTTCTCTCTACTCATTTTTTTATTTCTAGAGTTTTTCATAAACTCATAAGACCCAAGGGAGGAAAAGTAAAATTCTCACACTTTGCTCAATTTTTTTCTAAAGGAATGCCTCCGGCCATAGGAAATTATTCTCCTATTTTAGGAAAAGTGTTGCAAAAAATGTCTTAAGGAATCTTAAGGAATTTTATTTTTTTCTACTTTACAACCGGCTTGTGTTTTTTGATCAAGAAGATTTATTGAAGAAGGCCTTTCAACTTTAGGGACTACTTTTTTAGTACAATCCTCTTTTTTTTCCAAATCAGGAACAAATTCTTTTTTTTCGTTAATAGAAATTGTAAGAGTTCTCTTTTTTTCGGCTTGTTCTAAAGAATTTTCTTTTTTGGGAGAACAACTCTCCAAAAAACCTAAAGATAAAGATAAAGATAAAAATAAAAAAATAAACAAAAATTTATTTTTTAATTTTCTATAAAAACTTATGACAAAAAGACATAAGAGGCCCACGACACTCAACGTAGCAAAGACTTGAGTTTCTTGAACCTCATGTTGATGAGTGGCCACAATTTTCATAATTAAAGGTAAATCAAAAAAAGAGTATAAAAAATCAACTAGGTAAGAAAGAATTAAAGAAAAAATAGTCACAGAAATCAAAATCAAAGACATCGTTTTTTTCCCTAAATTTTGAGAAAGAACAATGATATTAGAAATATTTGTAACAGGGCCTACAAATAAAAATAAAAGGGCCACACCGGGAGGCATACCCTGAGCAATAAAAGAAGCGGCCACAGGAGTTGCCGCAGTAGCACAAATATAAAGAGGAATACCCACTAAAAGTACCATCATTCGCAAAAGATGAGGATTAGTCACACCAAGAAAGGAGGAAAGATCTAGCAGAGAAAGAAAGGCCCCCAAGATAATACCTATAAAAAGGCCGACAGAAATATCGTCAAACAATTTGCCAAAGGAATAAAAGAAGGAGTCTTTTAAACTAATTGAGTCTTTTTTTGAATCATCTGAAGAAGATTTTTCTTTTGTGGCACAACAAGAATGATCTTTGATAGAAGATGTGAATACTTTTTCCTTATTCTTATTAAATAAAAGTTGGATTGCCCCTGTTCCGATGGCCGTGATAAACGCGGCCACTGGTCTCATGACTGCTAAAGGCCAATCCATTATTCCATAGGTGACCATAATCGAGTCCACCCCTGTTTCAGGAGTAGAAACAAGAAAAGCACTGACAGAGGCATTCGAAAGGCCTTGTTTTTTTAAAGCAATGGCGTTGGGGATAACAGAGCAACTACAAAGAGGCAGAGGAATACCAAAAAGAGTGGAAAAAAAAACACCCTTCATTCCTTGATATTCTGATAGTTTCTTTTTTACTTTTGGGCGATCCAAAAACCACTTTAAGGGAGCAGAAAGAAGTAGGCCTAAGAGAAGATAAGGAGACAAGGACAATAAATAATGCCAAAATTGTTCAAACAACAAGGAAAACGATAGTTGATGAGGAAAGATACTCATTCCTTCATTATAATCACAAAATAATCATAGACAAATGCAATTCCATCTCTACTATCTTTTCTTTTCTGATCTTACTCCCTTTAAACACAAAGAATATTCTCTACACAAAAATGCTCTACTCAAAAGTTGCCCCCATTTTTTAAACTTAAATTCTCCTTATAAAACAGGAACACATACTTCTTCTTGTTGGATGTATGCCTTTGCAAAAATTCCCCTTGGAATTGATCTTGAACTTTCTTCTCGAACAGTTCCTTTTTGGAAAAAACTCAGTGATCGCTTTTTCCACTCAGAAGAAAAAAAATGGGCCAAGACACAAGAAAAATTTCTTCTTTTGTGGACAAGGAAGGAAGCAGTGGGAAAACTTTTAGGCACAGGGCTTTCCTTTCCTCTCTCTTCTCTTAATACGGCACAAGAAAAAATTAAAAATTTTCCTTTAAGCAATAATAAGGAGATACATCTTGCTTCTTTTATTTTTGAGGAAAAATTCTTTTTCTCTCTTGCCTATTTTTTCTATGATGTTATAGGTATATCTGATATTTCTATTGATGTTTATAAGCCTTTTTTGAATACTAATTTTTTTAGTTACAATGACCTATTACAAGAGAATTTTTTATGGAAACAACAGAACACTCTTCTCTCTATAAAATCCGCCACAGCTTGGCCCACATCCTGGCCCAAGCTGTTTTGACTCTAAGACCTAAAAGTAAATTAGGTTTTGGCCCTCCCATCAAGGATGGATTTTATTATGATTTTATTCTTTCCTCTCCTTTAAACGAGGAAGACTTTAAGGCCCTTGAACAAAAAATGCGAGAGATCCTTGGACAAAAACAACCTTTTTCTTATGAAGACCTCCCCCTGTCAAAGGCCTATGAAAAACTTGAAAATATGGGCGAACCCTACAAAAAAGAATATGCTCAAGAGTTAGCACAAAAACACCAACTTAAAGAGTTAAGGTTTTTTTCTAATGGGCCATTTGTTGATATGTGCGAAGGCCCTCACGTAGAAAATACAGCACAAATTCCGAGAGATTGTTTTAAAATTCGCTCTATTACAGGGGCATATTGGCGTGGTGATTCTAACAACACCATGATGACCCGAATTTATGTCTGGGCCTTTGAGTCAAAAGAAGAATTACACAGACAAATCGCTCTTTATGAAGAAGGCCTAAAACGAGACCACAAAAAATTAGGAAAAGAATTAGAGCTTTTCGTAGTAGAAGAAGAAATTGGAAAAGGACTTCCCCTATGGCTTCCCAATGGCACAATTCTTCGCGATGAAATGGAAAAGTATATTCGTGAATTAGAGTTCATGCGGGGGTATCAACGAGTTGTCACACCTGTTCTTACAAAATCAGAACTATATTATCAAACAGGACATTTACCTTACTACAAAGAATCTATGTATCCTCCTCTTATTTTAAAAAACAAGGACGGTACAGAAATAGAAGAATATTGCCTTCGCCCCATGAATTGCCCCCATCATCATAAAATTTTTTCTTCAAAACCAAGAAGCTATAGAGATCTTCCTCTTCGATTGGCCGAATTTGGCAATGTTTATCGCTATGAAGACTCCGGTGCTCTTTCTGGACTTTTACGGGTACGAGGGATGTGCATGAACGATGGGCATATCTATTGTAGAGAAGATCAAATTCAAGACGAATTTCTTTCTGTTATGCATTTACATGAAGAACTCTACCATAAGTTGGGAATTACGAACTTTTACATGAGACTTTCTACATGGGATCCGGAAGACCCAAAAGGAAAAGAAAAATATGTTTATGCCCCTGAAAAATGGGAAAAAACACAGGCCCTTATTCAACAGGCAATGGAGGCAAGTAAACTTCCCTATACAATCGGGAAGGGAGAAGCCGCTTTCTATGGCCCTAAAATTGATTTTCAATTTACAACAGTGACTGGACGAGAAGAAACCGCTTCCACCAATCAATTAGACTTTGCCATTCCCGAAAGACTTAAAATGACTTTCATTGGTGCTGATAACCAAGAATATTACCCCTATGTTATTCATAGGGCCCCCATGGGTACCCACGAAAGATTTGTGGCCTTTTTAATTGAACATTTTGGCGGAGATTTCCCTACTTGGTTGGCCCCTGTTCAAGTCATGTTTGTCCCTTTACATGAAAAATTTCTTGAGTATTGTCATAAATTAACACTAGAACTAAAACAAGAATGGGTAAGAGTAGAGTTAGATGATTCCCACGACTCTTTTGGGAAAAAAATTAGAAAAGCAACGCTAAAAAAAATCCCACACATTTTAGTTGTAGGGGAACAAGAAGTGACTCAAAACTCTGTTTCTCATAGACGCTTTGGAGTAGATCAACAACAAACACTCCCCTTTGAAGAATTTAAAAATAAACTTCTCAAGTCTATAAAAGAACGGAAACTTGATTGTAAGCAATTACTTTCCTAATAAGAACTTACCCCACACTCTGGATAGAGGGAGAAAAACACGTTAGATTTTCCAAGACTCATTTCTAACTTTTTAATTCTTACCTGCCTATTTACAGAATTTAAAACTAACGATCTAAATCTATCAAGACCAGTATTTGTAAAAGATGGGGCCTTTTCTGATTTTTGAAAAATTTTTTTTATCTCAAGAAAACGAAGAAGCTTGTCATATAGCTCGTAACGAAAATAATTTTTCTTAAAGATAAATAAAAGCATTGTCACACCTTTTTAAAATACCCCTAATTTTTTTAGAATTTTTAGAAAACACCTTTAATTTTTTATTTGTAAGTTTTTTTAACCCTTTTAAGATTGTCTCTTGATGACTCTTTAATTCATGATTTTTAAGATAAGATCAAACTTATTCATCTGGATTAAACTCAGGAGATCTTGGCGAAAGAAAAAAAACATGTAGTCTTTTTTGTAAAGAGACAAATTCCTTAACTTTTTTTACTGTATGACATGAGGCCCTATCCATTACAATAACAAGATGTCTTCTTGGATGATGAGCAAGCAGCTGCTTGATGAACAATTTTTTTCCCAATTGGCCCCCAATTTTTATCCATTGTCGGTGAAAGCTGAATACAAGATTCATCACCGAAATATAATATGGCAAAGACCAAGAGGCTTATGAAATTATTTTAGTTAAGCTCTATATGGAGAGAAAAAGAAAAAATAAAAATTTCAATATTTTAAAAAATATCAGGTAAAAATTACTCCACAACCTAGACATTTTTCTTTATTGACGTCATATAAAACTAGATATTGCCCAGAAGTAACGGCCCTCTGAGGGGTTTTAAAATTTATTTTTAGAATCTGATAATCCTCCGTAAATTCGAGGATTGTACAGAAAGAGAAACTAGAACGATAGCGTATCTTGGCCATTAAAGGCCTACCTTGAATTAAAAATTCAGATATAAAGGAATCCGATTGCCAAAAAAAGTCTTTAACCGATACTACTGTACAATAAAGCAACGGATGATCGCCTCCTCTGACAACAACAACTTCGTTTTCTTTTGGATTTTTGCCAACAACATACCATGGACTTCCAGGGCCACCAATTCCAAGGCCTTTTCTTTGACCTATTGTAAAAAACTGATGTCCCTCATGTTCACCAACAATTTTCCCCTCAGGTGTTTTAAAGAGACCTTTTTGAGGAGAAACATATTTCCCTAAAAAGGAAGCAAAGGGTCTTTCCCCTATAAAACAAAGCCCTGTGCTATCTTTTTTATTGGCCACAGGTAAATTAAATTCCTGTGCCAAAAATCTTACCTTTGTTTTTTCTAATCTTGCCAAAGGAAAGAAAATTTTGGGCCAAACCTCTGCTTTTACCCTGCACAAAAAATAGGTTTGATCTTTTTCTTGAGAAAGAGGGGTTCTTAATAAATAGGGGTAAGGAGTGAGCTGTGCATAGTGTCCCGTTGCAAGAAAATCGGCCCCAAAGGATTTTATGGCCTTAAGAAAAAAATCAAATTTAATAAATTGATTGCATAAAACATCTGGATTAGGAGTTAGGCCTTCTTTATACTGCTTGGCCATCGTTTCAAAAACGAAGGCCTTATATTCTTCAATAAATTCTAAAGTAAAATAGGCCACATCAAGTTGTTCGCAAAGTGACTGAACATCTTTATAATCTTTGGCCGCAGGACAAAATTCATCTTCTGAATCATCCCAATTCTTCATAAAAAAGGCCTTCACTTGAAAACCTATTTTTTTTAAAATTAAAAGAGAAACAGCAGAGTCAACGCCACCAGAAACCCCAACGGCCACCACAATATTTTTTAACCTTGGATCTTCCAAGGAGAAAGAGGAAAGTTGAGGAAATGTTTGCTTAAACCACTCTTTGTCTTCCCAAGGGTATGTCACTAAATTCATAAAGGGATAAACTAAAGAGGAAAAAAAAGAAAAGCAAGTTTAAAAAGACTCCATAGTATTTCTTACTATCGTATTTTGAGAATTTTGTTTTTTTGCTTCCTCTTCTTCTTCACTGAGTTTAAACAAAGGCCTTAAGTCAAAAATAGTGGCCTGAAGCAAAAGGATTAAATTTTTTTCCTCTTTTTGATAAAAATAGACTTCATCACCAGGATATAAAGGAAATTTTAAATCATTTTTTAAAGTGGCCTTTGTAAACCCAAGAGTTACCGGCCAAAGTAAGGTCTCTACTAACAAAGAAGAATCATTGATTTGCATCCAAAATTCTTGGGCCTCAAAAAAAGACTCCAAGGAATTTCCACAAAAATTGACTGATTTTAACAAAATTTCAGGCCTTGGAAAAAAACAGGTATCAGGGTTATCTAATAAAATTTCTCCTTCTTTTCGATTAAACCCAACGATAGCTCCTTTATTGGTAATAGACTTACCTAAAGCATCTTTAAATTCTGTTTGTCCTAAAGAATATTGATAAATCCCCTCATGTGCTGAAAAAATCGATTTATCTTGCCTTAAGACAATATTGCCAGGAAATTTCAAGGAATCTGGTAAATTCTCTTCTAACAGGGAAGAAGAAGATTTATTCCAACATTCTATACATCTTTTTTTACTGGAACCAGAAAATATATCTGGAAAATTTGAGGCCATTTTTATAACGTCTTTTTTTCTTAAATCTCCTAAAGGTAAGAGTAGGTTTTCTAAAATTCCACTCGGGACTTTAGATAACAAATAAGATTGGTTATCTGATAGTTCATTTGAGCTCCATAAAAAGGCCCTTTTTTTTTGCCATACGATTTTTGAAAAAACACCAATGGCAATTTTGGAGGCCTTAAGTTCTTCTCTTTTTTTCTCTAATGACTCTAAAATATATTGAAAACAAGAAGTACAAGGAAAAAAATTAATTCCTAAAATTTTACTTGCAACCCCTTTTTCTTCAAACAAATCAATAAAGGCAGAAGGAGTCTCTACAATTTCCAAGGGGATTTTTAAAAATTTAGCAATTTTTACACTATTTTCTAAACTAGCGGCCTCCTGACATCCAGAAACAGAAGAGGATTTAGGCACTTTTTTTTCAACATAACAACCCACAACTTGATAACCTTGTTTTAAAAGAAGATAGGCCGTAACAGCACTATCAATTTTTCCATTGATTCCCACAACAACTTTAGTTTCTTGGTTACTCGATAAGTTCGTCATATTTCAATGCTAGCATATTTTTCCGACACTTCATTTTAAGAAAACACTTCATTTCTATAAAAAAAAATCGAAAAGAAAAATGATGAAAAACTCGAATTCACTCTTTTTTATTTCTTCTTCTCAACAAATAGGTTTAAGAAAAATGCTCCTTATGGCCTCTCAACTCTCTCAAAAAAAAATACATTCTTTTTGTTACCTAGATTCTGATTTTTTTGAGAAAAACTCCGCTTTCACCTTAGAACCTTTAATTTTTAAAAAACAATGGGTTTTTATAGATTTTTCTGAAAAAAACTTTTCTCAAACAAAATTAGGGTTATTTGGGCAATATTTACGAGATCTTAAAAATGTCAGTTCCTTTCACTGTCTAATTTCCACTCTTCATTATGATTTTTGGAAACAACAAGCAGAACAAGAACTCACTCTTCACAAGGCTAATAAAGTAGGTAAGGAGCTCTCTTGGCAGCAAAAAGTTGACTATCTTTTTTCTCCAGCTGCTTAATTTTTTTTGCAAATTCTCTACAAGAAATTTTTTTATCCTCACACCATTGCCGTAAAATACTTCCTCCATTTATAAGATCAATAGGAAGAATCTTTTCTTCATATTCATAAGGCCCAGAGGCCCATTCAAAATAAGAAGTGTGCAGAACAAAAAACTTCAACAATAGTTGGCCTAAAAACCATGTTTTAACCTCTTCTATTTCCCTTAAGGGATGCCACTGGAAACCACCGCAAGGCCTTCCCTGATATTTGTTAAAGGTTGGAGTAAAAATAACAGGCCGTAAGACTAAAGGCCCTATTTCTTCTAAAATTTCCTCTCCTAATTCTTCTTGAAACTCTTTTAAAAATAAATGAGGGTTTGATAAAGAAGGATGGCCAATGAATTCTAAAGCACGCGTTGTTCCGCGGCCTTCAGAAAGATTTGTCCCCTCTAGTAAAACCGTCCCAGGAAAACATAGGGCCGATTGCAACGTGGGTAAATTAGGAGAAGGGTTAATCCAAGGAAAAGTAAAAGTAAAACTAGTAGAGGCAGTAGAAGAAGAGTTTCTTTCAAATCCTCTGGTTTTTATAATTTCTAGTTCACATCCAATTTTTCTTTCTTCATTAAAGAAATAGGCCATTTCTCCTAACGTCATCCCATGACGCAAAAGAATTGGGTGTTCTCCGACAAAAGATTTAAAGGGCAATTCTAAAAGTGTCCCCTCTAAAATATTGCCTCCAATTGGATTAGGGCGATCTAAAATAATCACTTTAATTTTTTGACGAGCACATTCTTCTAATAAATACAAAACGGTATAAATATACGTGTAAACTCGTACCCCTACATCTTGAAGGTCAACACAAATGGCCTCTAACCCTTTAAGCATCTCTGGCGTAGGCCTTCGCGTTTCACTGTAGAGGGAATAAATAGGCAATTTATAATAAGGGTGTAAGGAATGGGGTGTCTCTTTCATGTTATCCTGCAAATCTAAAGTAAGCCCATGTTGAGGGCCAAAAAGTGCTTTTAAATTTTCAGGAAAAAGCCTTGCAAAATGATCAAGAGTTGAAACAAAATGACGACAACAAGCAGATAAGTTCGTCAAAAGTCCTAAAGAGAGAGAACGAAGCTCTTGTTGCTTTGAAAGATCCTCTAATAAAACCTCTAATCCAACCAATTTTTTTCGACTTTGTGTTTGATTCATAATATGTCCTTAGCGTATAGTTTGCCTTATGCAGAATTATTTACAACTCCTTCAAAAAGTTTTGGAGGAAGGCCATTCAAGAGAGGACCGCACTCAAACAGGAACTCTTTCTCTCTTTGGCGAACAACTTCGCTTTGATCTGACCAAAGGCCTTCCCTTGGTGACTACAAAAAAAGTTCACTTTAAGTCTATTGTGTACGAACTTTTGTGGTTTTTAAAAGGTGACACTAATCTTAAATATCTCCATGACCATAACGTTACCATTTGGGATGAATGGGCAGATGAAAAAGGGGACTTAGGGCCAATCTATGGCGAACAATGGCGTCGCTGGAAAGGGGCAGAAGGGGAAGAAATAGATCAAATATCTCAAGTGATTGAAGGAATTAAAAAAAATCCTTTTTCAAGAAGGCACCTTGTTTCCAGTTGGAATGTGGGGATGCTTTCTAAAATTTCAAAGGCCCCGCCCCCCTGTCACAGTTTATTTCAATTTTATGTACAAGGTGATTCTCTCTCATGCCAACTTTATCAACGATCTGCTGATATTTTTTTAGGTGTTCCTTTTAACATCGCTTCTTATGCTCTTTTATGTCATATGGTTGCCCATGTTTGTCACTTACACCCCAAGGAATTTGTCCATACATTTGGAGATATTCATCTGTATAAAAATCATGTAGAGCAAGCAAAAATTCAACTAAACAGAAAACCAAAACCACTTCCCCTCCTTGAACTTAACCCTGAAAAAAAAGATATTTTTTCCTTTGTTTTTGAAGATATTTGCTTAAAAAATTATGAACCAGACTCTCCCATTAAGGCCCCAGTTGCCATCTAAATGCCCCTATATTTCTGCCTCACTAAAAGCTATTGTGGCCTTAGGAGAGAAGGGAGAAATGGGTTTTCAAAGCCAACTTCCTTGGCATATTCCAGAAGACTTACGCTATTTCAAACAAGTAACATTAGGGCATACGTTAGTGATGGGAAGAAAAACGTTTGATTCTTTTACTCGCCCTCTCCCTAATCGTTCTCACTGGATTCTTTCTAGCTCTTCTTCAAAAAAACAAGAGAAACAAGAGAATCAAAATCTTTTATTTCTTGACTCTTGGTGTCTTTTTTGGGGTTCTTTTTGGAGTTTTTTTGATTCCTCTTCTGTAAATGTAAAGATAAACACAAATTTATGTTGGGCAATTGGTGGACGTAGTATCTATCAATATCTTCTACCTTTCTGCTCTTCTTTTTATTTAACAAGAATACAGGCCTCTTTTCCTAAGGCCGATTGTTTTTTTCCTTTTTCTTTTTCTGAAATAGAAACAATGTTTATTTGCCAAGAAGTAGGGCCTTGGCAAATGGCCTCTACTTTGGGCAATAACATTGCTTTTCGCTTTGAAATCTGGGAAAATTTGCTATGTCATCGCCAATAGTTGTTCAACATGTCTCAAAGTCTTTTGGTAAATTTGTCGTACTTCAAGATGTTTCGCTTTCTCTTGAAAGGCCATCTTTGGTGGCCTTACTAGGCCCTAATGGGGCGGGTAAGACAACTCTTTTTCAAATTCTTATGGGACTCATTCCTTCTTTTGAAGGAGAGGCCTTTTTACATGGGGTTAATATAAAAAACCCTCATGCTAGAAAAAAAGTAAGTTTTCTCTCTGATAGCTTTAATTTTTACCCTTTTTACACAGTTTCCCAAATTTATAATTTTTATGCTCATATAAAATCGCCTCCAGAATATTCTGTGACACAAAAAAAACAACAACAAGAAGAACTGTGGGAGGCCTTCGGTTTAGGGGGCCTTGATTCTAAACAATTTAAATTTCTTTCAAAAGGACAAAGAGAGCGATTAGGAATGGCCTGTTGTTTTTGCGGAGAAACCTCCTTAGTTCTTTTGGATGAGCCCTTTACAGGACTTGACCCTCTTGGGGTGAAAGATCTCAGAAACTATTTACTCTCCTTTAATCAAAAAGGAGGAACTGTTTTTCTCAATTCTCATATTTTGGCAGAAATAGAAAAATTTTGTGATACTGCTTTTTTTCTCAAAGATGGCCAAATTGTTCAACGAATAGAAAAAATAGGAGAAGCTTTTGAGTCTCCTTTAGAACAAACCTACTCTTCGCTTTTTTCTAGGAATTAGTTTTATGAGATATATCGTTTTTTTAATCAAAACACATTTTTTACATGAGTTTCGTTCAAAAAAAATTATTTTTTTAAGTATTTTTTCGGCCCTCTACCTTTTTTTGACCTATAAATTAGGGTATCAAATCGAAAATTTTTCAAGTCAATATAATGGCAAAGAGCTTCTAGGCCTTGATGTAAATTTTATTGGACTTATATATTTTGGAGGAATTTACTTCACTTCTTTTTTCCTTTGCACCCTTTCGAGCGTTAGTTCTCTTAAAGAGGATTTAGAAAACAAAATGTCTTCTCAATTTCTTCTTTTACCTTATCCTCGTTGGCACTATTTACTAGGAAAATTTTTAGGAACATGGTTTTTAACACTTATTTTCTTTGCTCTTTTTTTTATTTTAGGGGCCGTTTTTTCACTCTTTCCTACTATTTCGGTCACTACATTACTTCTACTCTTTTTTAATTCTGTCTTGATTTTTCCCCCAGTTATTCTGGCTTGTTTTTTGCTTTCTTCTTACATGCCTTCTCTCTGGTCTTTAATACTGTATTTTTTTATTCGTCTTACAGGCCTTGCAATAGCAGGAAGTGTAGAATATTCCACTTATATTTCTACTCCTTTTTCCTATAAAAAAATTGTTTTTCTCTTTTTTCCTCCTGATTTTGCCTTATTTTCTAATTCTCCTTTCATGAAAAATATCAATGAATTTATTGAAAAAAATCGACCAGAAAGTATCCCTTCTATCTCAAATCTTTCTGTTAACATACACCTTGCTCTTTTAAGTGTTTTACTCTTTGCTGTTTTATGTCTTCTTTTTCAAAGACGCTCCTTTGGCCGTTAACATCACTTCTAAAAACCAAATGTCCTTATCAGCATTTGGCCTTAGAAGATTCTCTTCTCCATCGTTCTTCTGATTATTTCTATCCTCTTTGCTTAATTTATAAAAACGCCTCCAATGTTTCCCTAGGAAGATCTCAATGCGTTTGGACAGAAGTGCATCTCCCTACTCTTCTTACACATGAAGAGATTACCCTTTCTCGTCGCTTTAGTGGGGGCGGCACAGTTTTTCAAGATGAAGAAACACTTAATTTTTCTTTTATTTCTTCTCATAAGGAACATAACCCTCAACAAAATTTATTTTTCCTTCAATCCTTTCTAGAATCTTTGGGAATGTCTGACTTAGAACAAACCTCGAGATTTGATCTTTTATGGCAAGGGAAAAAAATTACAGGAAGTGCTTTTAGAAAAACAAAGGAAAATACTCTTCATCATTTTACGTTACTTTGGAAAACTAATTTATCTCTTTTAAGAAAACTCTTATTTTTTTCTCAATCGGCCATTGGCCTTGGAACACTTTCTAAAAGGCAAGAAGTCGCAAATATAGGAGAGTCCTATCAAATAGAAAATTTAAATCTAAGCTCAGACGAATTGATAAAAAGACTTATTGAATTTCATTCTCTCTCTCTCATCTCTTGTGAAAATTGATACAATTCTGTTTCATGGGAACACATATTTGAAAAATACAGCTCTCTCGAATGGATTTGGCATAATAGCAGAGGATTTGTAATTCCTTCTTCTCTTGGAAATCTTACCCTTCTTTTTTCTCCCAACCCTTTAGGCCCTAAAAAAATAAAAGAATACCCCGACAAAGACTTTTATTTCTTTAAACCGTTCATTTTAGAAAAAAATCCCCATCTCGAATTACTCTTTTCTTAATTTTTTTTGAATTTTATCCGATTGAAATTCAAATGCCTTTTTTTATTCTTTTATTTTTACAGTGTCTTTTTTTAATTGCTTTTCAAATTTCTTTTGGTTTTGCTTCTGAGAAAACTGCTTCAAAAGACCCTAATCAGGAAATGCAAAGATTTATAACAAGCATGGAAGAAAAAGACAAAAAGCTTTGGAAAGACGGAGAAGAAGCACTTAAAAAAGTCTTTGACAAATTTGCACCCAATATTGAGACAAGTATTGATCCCAATATTGATCTTGGGCACTTAATTCAAAAAATGTATGATAGTAAAAACATACGATATTCCTTAAAGTTTGGCCCTAAAAATTATCGTTTGAATTATATAAAAGACATTTTTTTATCAACTTCTTCACAAACTCCAAGGGAAAACCCTTGGGAAAGAGGCGTTGCAAGAGTTGACTGTACTGGTTTTGTAAATTTTCTATCAAATACCCGAACAAAAACACCTATTGCAGAATGGCCTACTGTGACAATTTTTTATAAAAATGTTATGAAAATAATGAAAAAATATCAACAAGGACGACTCGCTTGGAAATGCATCTATCAACCAATCCATCGGTTTGAGGATATACGCCCTTATGACATTTTAATTCAACTCAAAAAAGATGAATATGGGCAAAAGATGGGAAAGCATACAGGCTATATTCAATCAATTAAAGGCAAGAACATTTATTATGCCCATGCTGCCGGAACTAGAGTTGGGCTAAAAATAAACGACAAAGAATCTAGGTTATACAGAGATTACAAAAAATATCCTAATTGGGATCATTCAGAAAGACTTTTTTATGCTTACCGAATCAATCTCAATTTTTTAGAATCTTTTTATGATTTTTTACAAAAAACAGATCCAACACTGTTAAATAATCTTCAAAATTCAACCTTTAGAAATAAATATTACTCTCTAATGGATAATTTTTGTCAACAAACCCGAGAGAAAACATCTTCTGACAAATGACAAAAAATAACTCATTAAATATTTCTGAAGATTCATAGTGAGGAATATGTCCAGAATGTATAAGAGGAATAAACGTGGAGTTTTTTCCTGTATTTTTCTTTAAAAAATCAAGGTTAATAAAAGGATCATTTTCTCCACAAATGAAATAATGAGAGGAATGGCCTTCTTGAATTATATCAATTTCATTTAAAAAATCACCTCTTGTAAGAGAGTCTAATAAAAGAGAACGTGACCTTGGATCAGTTTTTAAAAAACAGTTATAAAAATTTTCAAGTTGCCAATTTTCAAGAATGTCTTTCCTAAAAAAACAAGAGTCTATAAATTCTTTTATTTCTTTAAGGCTTACTAATTCTTTAAAAGCAACCGTTAAATTTGGATTAGGTAAAAAGGCCAAATTCATTTCCTCCAATGATCGAATAGGTGGTGTTCCTATAAGAATAGAACCTTTACACTGAAGATCATGATTCGTTCTTTTTCTTGCTTGTTTTTTTTGTTGTAACCCTAAATACTCGAGAACAATATGGCCTCCAAGACTATGCCCACACAGAAGATAAGAAGAGTTAGAAGGAAAAGAAAATTTTAAAATAAATTCATAAAGGATACTTGCATAGAAAGGAAGTGAATAAGGGGCAAGAAGGCCTTCAACAGATTCTAATTTTGCAAAATCACTTTGGCCATGCCCAGGAAGATCTAAGGCAATTAACCTAAAATTTATAAATAATTTTGAATTTAGAAGTTGATATTGAAAAATATCCTTTGAAAAGGAATTGCCATGGATAAAAAAAATTATCTTATTTGAATTTGAATTTTCATTTCGAAGACCTTTTTCATCCTCTTGAGTGTCATAATAAGATATTACATATTCATTTCTATCAAGTTTTATTTTCTTAGTTTTTGTTTCAAAAATTTTTTTTCTATTTCTGTGGTGAGGCATCATTTTATCTTGTCTCGTTTATGCTAAAATGAATATATTCTTTAAATTAAATAATAATTAAATTATCTTACAAAAAGATAAACAGGATAAAACTGAGGTTTTTGTGACATATGCTCTCGAAAATAGAAAAGAGGCCGATCGCTTGCATAGACAATCTATGCT
>Ga0138256_10004003_pt1 | contig 15640 bp, 18 predicted proteins | sample KNB2016incub_MG_FD_105486 | JGI IMG/M metagenome (GOLD analysis project Ga0138256, IMG submission 105486) | Active sludge microbial communities from wastewater in Klosterneuburg, Austria - KNB2014incub_MG | ecosystem: Engineered > WWTP > Activated sludge > Unclassified | place: Austria... | reverse complement strand
CTAACGTTTGAGATGAGAGGCGTGACCCGGCTTGCCGGGGCACGTCCTCTCGATTGAAGGGTTGGGCATCGGCTCGCAGGCCTATGCAGCCTGCAACAGAAACTCGACCTTCACAGCCTCGAATGGAAAGACGATGGCTCCGCTTTCTGTGCGGTCTAGTACTCCAGCCGCGAGCAATGCCGTGACATCGGTATGAACTGCCTTGACATCGCGTTCGACGCGACGCGCGGCTTCGCGAATGGAGACGGGGCCAGCGCCACACAGCGCCTTGAGCAACTCCCACCGCTTTGCGGTGAGTACCTTCCAAAGAAGCTCGGGTGAGGCAAAGCTGATTCGAGCGGTTCTTTCTGCCTTGCCAGACTGCCAAGCCTGCGCAAAGCCAGCCATTGCTTCCGTAGGGGAGCGAACATCAAGAGTCACTGTTTTCACGATTCCACCTCGCAATATCACGTTGGAAGTCAGCGAGCAACGCTTCGGGAGTGGTGAAGGAGTAGTTGCTCTCCTTGGAACCAAAGTGGCGGTGATCTCCCTTTCCGAACTCGTTGTCGTACCGCACGACACAGATACCGTTGACGACATAGGCCAAGCGGTACTTGTACTCGTGAAGCGAACCTTTGACAGAAACGGGGACTCGCCACAACACCAATTCGGCAAACGCATGCTCCGTGTAGACGATGCGTGTTCGGAATAGCTCGGTAGCCTTCATGTTGGCGATGATGACAACATGCAGACGTGTTGTCAACTAGAACAACGCGGACGTTTCTGCTGATGCCCAACGTTTGAGTTCACCCGCCTGCGTAGGCTGGCGAAGCCAGCCGTAGCAGGTCGGGTGCAACGAAGGGTTAGGCGTCACCGCAGGCTACCTTGGCAGGCTGCGCCGCAAGACCAGCCGCGCACTGATATACAGCACCACGACGCCAAGAAGCAGAAAAGGCATGGCAGCCAACGGGGGCCCCCCGATCGCGTGCAGTGCGTTCTCCATCTCACACCAGAGACGCTTTCCGGCGCACGCTTGCGGGTAGGGCCGAGCGCCAGTGAATACCTGCGCGCCAAGGAACAAGAACCCGAAGGAAAGGACGACTCCTACGAGCCCAAGCTCACGGCTGGATGGCTTGAGCTTGGCCCACAGGAGGGCGAGCATGAAGAAGAAGACCGCCGCCATGCCGAGGAGCGTGAAATCACCAGGCTTGCGGCTGAACATGAACAGCAGCAAGCACACAACTGCCAAGAGAACGATGGATAGCACGACCTTGACCGCGACCCAGATGCTGCGCATTGCCTGTGACGCCTAACTTGGTTATAGGGTGCACAGACTGCGCCCTAACATCGGCGCCTGTCTCCCTAACATCGGGCGACAAGGCACCCGCAAAGTAGCGCCGGCACTACGAATCATGGTCTTGACTGTTGATTTGTACAGCCCTGTCCTGCGGCCCATTGCAGCGCCCTCCCCGGCGCGGACTTTGCACCGGCTTTTCGCCGGCGACAAGCCGTATCGGGGCATTCCGGTGTCGGAACAAGAGGAGCAGGCATGGCCCCAACGTCGTTCGCAAAGCCGCTGTCTCCGGCGCCGCCATCGGTGCGGCAGCAGCATCGGCCGTCGCCCGAGGTTTCCCGCCAGGTGCTGCCGCCGCTGCGCTCTACACGCCTGCTCGACCAATTGCGCGAGCGCATCCGCCTGCTGCACTACAGCCGCCGCACCGAGGAGGCTTACGTCTACTGGTGCCGCGCCTTCATCCGCTTTCACGGCCTGCGCCACCCGTCGCAGATGGGCGCGGCGGAGGTCGAGGCGTTCCAAGCGGTACTTGAACTGGTGCGCCGATCCGGCAACAGGCGCCGGCCGCTTCCAGAGCACCAGTACGGCGTCAGCCGCCCGCGATGCGCTTGACCAGCGCCTGCGTGAACTGCGCCGTGTTGGCCGTGCCGCCGAGGTCGCCGGTGCGCACCTTGTCGATGTTGAGCGTGTCGTCGATCGCCTTGCGCAGGCGCGCGGCCTTGTCGGTCATCTTGCAGTGGTCGAGCATCATCGCGGCGGCCAGCAGCAGCGCGATCGGGTTGGCGATGCCCTTGCCGGCGATGTCGGGCGCCGAGCCGTGCACGGCCTCGAAGATGGCGGCGTCGGCGCCGATGTTGGCGCCGGGCGCCATGCCCAGGCCGCCCACCAGGCCCGCGACCAGGTCGCTCAGGATGTCGCCGAACAGGTTGGTCGTGACGATCACGTCGAACTGCCACGGGTTGAGCACGAGCTTCATCGCGCAGGCGTCGACGATCATCGTCTCGAGCACGATGCGGTCCTTGTACTTCTGCTCGTGCATCTGCACCGCCGTCTCGAGGAACAGGCCCGTCAGCGCCTTCATGATGTTGGCCTTGTGCACGACGGTCATCTTCCTGCGGCCCGTCGCGATGGCGTGCTCGAAGGCGTACTCGAGCAGCCGCAGCGCGCCGGCGCGGGTGTTGACGCCGGTGGCCATCGCCACGGCGTGCGGGTCGCCGCCGATCGGGATGTAGTGCTCGTGGCCGATGTAGAGGCCTTCGAGGTTCTCGCGCACGACCACCAGGTCGATCTTGTCGAAGCGCCCGCCCGGGATGATGGTGTGCGCCGGGCGCAGGTTGGCGTAGAGCTGGAACTCCTCGCGCAGCCGCACGTTGCTCGAGCGGTAGCCGCTGCCGGTGGGCGTCTCGAGCGGCCCCTTGAGCGCGAGCCGCGTGCGGCGGATGCTGTCGAGCGTGGCCTTGGGCAGCGGGTCGCCCGCCGTCTTCACGCCTTCGAGCCCGGCGATCTGGCGGTCCCACTGGAACGGCGCGCCGAGGGCGCCCAGGGCGGCGAGCGTGGCGTCGACGATTTCGGGGCCGATGCCGTCGCCGGGGATCAGGGTAGCGGGAATGGGCTGCTGAGAAGACATGGTCGTGAGCGGAGTTGATGCGCGAAAGCCGGATGGGGCGGGAGAGCGTTTGAGCATACTCAACTTGCCTGCCGCGGAGCTGACGGCGGCTGCACCGGCCGCCGCGGGCTACGATGCCTTGGCACAGCCCTTGCTGCCGATGCCGCCACGATGGAACTGACCCCGCGCGAGAAGGACAAGCTGCTCGTCTTCACCGCCGCGCTGCTCGCCGAGCGCCGCCGCGCGCGCGGCCTCAGGCTCAACTACCCCGAGGCGGTGGCGCTGTTGAGCGCCGCCATCATGGAAGGCGCGCGCGACGGCAAGCCGGTCGCACAGCTCATGAGCGAGGGCAAGACGATCCTCGCGCGCGCCGACGTGATGGACGGCGTGGCCGAAATGATCCCCGAGATCCAGGTCGAGGCCACCTTCCCCGACGGCACCAAGCTCGTGACGGTGCACCAGCCGATCGCGTGAAGAACGACGAACGAACGACGACTCGCGGAGACGACGACGATGCGCCGACTGCAACCCCTCCTCGCCGCCGCCGCACTGCTGCCGCTGGCGGCGCGCGCCCACGAGGGCCACGGCCACGACGGCGCGGCCCACTGGCACGCCACCGATGCGTGGGGCTTCCTGCTCGTCGTGGCGATCGCCGCTGCGATCTGGTTCTCGCGCCGCAAGTGACGGGGGCCGCGATGATCCCCGGCGAACTCTTCACCGACGGCCCCGACCACGTGCTCAATCCGGGCCGGCGCACGACGACGCTGGTGGTCGAGAACACGGGCGACCGGCCGATCCAGGTCGGCTCGCACTACCACTTCGCCGAGACCAACGCGGCGCTGCGCTTCGACCGCGCGGCCGCGCGCGGCATGCGGCTGAACGTCGCGTCGGGCACGGCGGTGCGCTTCGAGCCCGGCCAGCAGCGCACCGTCGAGCTGGTCGACTATGCCGGCGCGCGCGTCGTCTACGGCTTCCGCGGCCTGACGCAGGGGATGCTGTGACCACCCTCGGCCGCCGCGCCCATGCCGAGATGTTCGGCCCCACCGTCGGCGACCGCGTGCGGCTGGCCGACACCGAGCTCGTCGTCGAGGTCGAGCGCGACCTGACGCTCGGCGCCGGCGGCTACGGCGAAGAGGTCAAGTTCGGCGGCGGCAAGACGATCCGCGACGGCATGGGCCAGGGCCAGGCGATCAACGGCCCCGGGCTGCAGCAGGCGGCCGATTGCGTGCTCACCAACGCGCTGATCGTCGACCACTGGGGCATCGTCAAGGCCGACATCGGCATCAAGAGCGGGCGCATCGCCGCCATCGGCAAGGCCGGCAATCCCGACGTGCAGAGCGGCGTCGACATCGTGATCGGCCCCGGCACCGAGATCGTCGCCGCCGAGGGCATGATCGTCACGGCCGGCGGCATCGACACGCACATCCACTTCATCTGCCCGCAGCAGATCGAGGAAGCGCTGGCCTCGGGCGTCACGACGATGATCGGCGGCGGCACGGGCCCGGCCACCGGCACTTTCGCGACGACGTGCACGCCGGGGCCCGAGAACCTGCGCCTGATGCTGCAGGCGGCCGAGGCGTATCCGATGAACCTCGGCTTTCTCGGCAAGGGCAACGCCAGCCGCCCCGAGGCGCTGCGCCAGCAGGTCGAGGCCGGCGCGATCGGCCTGAAGCTGCACGAGGACTGGGGCACGACGCCGGCGGCGATCGACTGCTGCCTCGGCGTGGCCGAAGAGACCGACGTGCAGGTCGCGATCCACACCGACACGCTCAACGAGAGCGGCTTCGTCGAGGACACGATCGCCGCCTTCAAGGGCCGCACGATCCACAGCTTCCACACCGAGGGCGCCGGCGGCGGCCACGCGCCCGACATCATGAAGGTCGTCGGCGAGGCCAACGTGCTGCCGTCGTCGACCAACCCGACGCGGCCCTACACCGTCAACACGCTCGACGAACACCTCGACATGCTGATGGTGTGCCACCACCTCGATGCGTCGATCGCCGAGGACCTCGCCTTCGCCGAGAGCCGCATCCGCCGCGAGACGATCGCCGCCGAGGACGTGCTGCACGACCTCGGCGCGATCAGCATGTTCTCGAGCGACAGCCAGGCGATGGGCCGCGTCGGCGAGGTGATCCTGCGCTGCTGGCAGACGGCGCACAAGATGAAGGTGCAGCGCGGCGCGCTCGCGGAAGGCGGCTTCGCCGACGGCGCGCGCAACGACAACGCGCGCGTCAAGCGCTACGTCGCCAAGTACACGATCAACCCGGCGCTCGCGCACGGCATCGCGCACGAGGTCGGCAGCGTCGAGACCGGCAAGTGGGCCGACCTCGTGGTGTGGCGGCCGGCCTTCTTCGGCGTCAAGCCGTCGCTCGTGTTGAAGGGCGGCTTCATTGCGATGGCGGCGATGGGCGACCCCAACGCCAGCATCCCGACGCCGCAGCCGGTGCACTACCGGCCGATGTTCGGCGCCGCCGGCGGCGCGCTGGCGCAGACTTCGATCACCTTCATGAGCCAGGCCGCCGTCGCGGCCGGCCTGCCGCAGCACTACGGCCTCGCGCGCCGCGTCGCCGCGGTCAAGGGCTGCCGCAGCGTGAAGAAGGCCGACATGGTGCACAACGCCTATGCGCCGCGCATGGAGATCGACGCGCAGACCTACAGCGTGCGTGCCGACGGCCGGCTGCTGACCTGCGAGCCGGCCACCGTGCTGCCGATGGCGCAGCGCTACTTCCTGTTCTGACGCCTACGCGGCGGCGGCCAGCGGCAGCGACACCGGCGGCGCGAGCTGCTCGCGCAACGCGACAACGCCGCCGATCACCAGCAGCGCCGGCGTGCGCACTGCATGCGTGCGCGCCAGCGTCGGCAGGGTGCGCAGCGTCCCCGCAACGGTGCGCTGCGTAGCCAGCGTGGCGTTCTCGACCAGCGCGGCCGGCGTGTCCTCGGGCAGGCCGTGGCGCGCGAGCTGGGTGCAGATGACGCCCACCGACGCCACGCCCATGTAGATCACGACGGTCTGGCGCGGCCGCGCGAGGCTCGGCCAGTCGAGATCGAGCGTGTGCGCGCCGCCGCTGTCCTCGCGCAGGTGGCCGGTCGCGAAGACGACCTGCGCCGCGTGGTCGCGGTGCGTCAGCGGGATGCCCGCATAGGCACCCATGCCCTGCGCCGCGCTGATGCCCGGCACCACGTCGAACTCGATGCCGGCGGCGGCCAGCGCCTGCGCCTCCTCGCCGCCGCGGCCGAAGATGTACGGGTCGCCGCCCTTCAAGCGCAGCACGGAACGGCCGCTTTTCGCGAGGCGGATCATCAGCTCGACGATCTCTTCCTGCCGCATCGTGTGGTGGCCGCTCTGCTTGCCGACGTAGATCAGGTCGGCCTGCGGGTTGACCAGGCGCAGCACGTCCTTGGACACCAGCTTGTCGTAGAGCACGAGCCGCGCGGCGGCCAACGCCTTGGCGGCCTTGACGGTCAGCAACTCGGGGTCGCCGGGGCCGGCGCCGACCAGCGTGACACGCGCCGGCAGCGCGCTGGCATCGCTGGCCGTCGGCGAGAAGTAGCGGGTTTCGTCGAGCGTGCTCATCGGCATCCTGCAGGCCCGCCGCGGGCAAACGCCCGGGCATGCGTAGGGGCTTTCGTCATGCCTGCATTGGAAGGTCGACGAGAGGCCCCGACCTTGACGCAGATTAAGGACGATGGGGCCTCGAGCCCCGACCATCGCAACCGCTCGCGCCACGGAATTGCAGCCACCGGCGAGCCTGCGGCCGTTGCGGCCGCGGAAGCGCTGCTCTCGGGGCCGCAACGGCCCGCACGACGGAGACTCAATCCATGTATCTAACCCCGCTCGCAGCCCTGCTGGCCGCGGCACTGTCGTTCGGCGCGGCCGCACAGGACAAGAAGGGCGTCACGCAGCCCGAGATCGCCTACCAGGCCGGGCAATCGCCGCTGGCCGGCGAGAAGATGTACCAGAGCACGAACCCGAAGGCCCCGCCGATGACGCAGGCCGAGTTCGACCGCGCGCGCCAGATCTACTTCGAGCGCTGCGCCGGCTGCCACGGCGTGCTGCGCAAGGGCGCGACCGGCAAGCCGCTGACGCCCGATCTGACGATCGGCAAGGGCACCGAATACCTCAAGATCTTCATCGCCTACGGCTCGCCCGCCGGCATGCCGAACTGGCAGACCTCGGGCGAGATGGACGAGAAGACGGTCGACCTGATGGCGCGCTTCGTCCAGCAAGACCCCCCGCAGCCGCCCGAGTGGGGCCTCGAGCAGATGAAGTCGACGTGGAAGGTCATCGTTCCTCCGGCCCAGCGGCCGAAGAAGAAGATGAACAACTACAACATCGCCAACATCTTCTCGACGACGCTGCGCGACACCGGCGAAGTGGCGCTGATCGACGGCGACACCAAGAAGATCATCAACATCGTCAAGACGGGCTACGCCGTCCACATCTCGCGCGTCTCGGCGTCGGGCCGCTACCTGTTCGTGATCGGGCGCGACGCCAAGATCAACATGATCGACCTGTGGATGGAAAAGCCCGACAACGTGGCCGAAGTCCGCATCGGCCTCGAGGCGCGCTCCGTCGACACGAGCAAGTACAAGGGCTACGAAGACAAGCTCGCGATCGCCGGCGCCTACTGGCCGCCGCAGTTCACGATCATGAAGGGCGACACGCTCGAGCCGCTGAAGATCGTGGCCACGCGCGGCATGACGGTCGACAAGCAGGAGTACCACCCCGAGCCGCGCGTCGCGTCGATCGTCGGGTCGCACTTCAAGCCCGAGTTCGTCGTCAACGTCAAGGAGACCGGCAAGACGCTGATGGTCGACTACTCAGACGTCGACGCGCTCAAGATCACCGAGATCGGCTCGGCGCGCTTCCTGCACGACGGCGGCTGGGACTCGACCAAGCGCTACTTCATGGTCGCCGCCAACGAGAGCAACAAGGTCGCGGCGATCGACGCCAAGACGGGCAAGCTCGCCGGCATCGCCGACGTCGGCCGCATCCCGCACCCCGGGCGCGGCGCCAACTTCCTGCACCCGAAGTTCGGCCCGGTGTGGGCAACCGGCCACCTCGGCGACGAGACGATCTCGCTGATCGGCACCGACCCGGTGAAGCACAAGCAGTACGCCTTCAAGGAGGTCGCCAAGCTCACCGGCCCGGGCGGCGGCGCGCTGTTCATCAAGAGCCACCCGAAGTCGAACCATCTGTACTCCGACGCGCCGCTCAACCCCGACCCGAAGGTGTCGCAGGCCGTCGTCGTCTACGACATCAAGAACCTCGCCAAGGGCTACACGGTGCTGCCGATCGCCGAGTGGGCGGGCATCAAGGACGACGGCGCCAAGCGCGTCGTGCAGCCCGAGTACAACAAGGCGGGCGACGAGGTCTGGTTCGCGGTCTGGTCGGCCAAGAACAAGGAGAGCGCGCTCGTCATCGTCGACGACAAGACGCTCAAGCTCAAGGCCGTGATCAAGGATCCGCGCCTGATCACGCCGACCGGGCACTTCAACGTCTACAACACGCAGCACGACGTGTACTGATCGAGGGAGACACGAGACGATGAAAGCCATCCTCACTGCAACGGCGGCGCTCGCCTTCGCCGCCGGGCCGGCCCTCGCCGACCCGACGGCGGCGATGACCAAGGCCGGCTGCATGGCCTGCCATGCCAAGGACAAGAAGGTCGTCGGCCCGGCGTTCAAGGACATCGCGGCCAAGTACAAGGGCCAGGACGTCACCGCCAAGCTGATGGACAAGGTCCGCAAGGGCGGCGGCGGCGTCTGGGGTCCGGTGCCGATGTCGCCCACCGGCGCGGACAAGATCGACGACGCGACGCTCAAGTCGTCGATCGAGTACGTCCTGAAGAGCTGAAGACCGTGCGCGCGCTGCTGCTGACCCTGTGCATCCTGCTGGGCGCAGGTGCAGCGCGCGCGCAACCCATTCCTGGCGCGCAGCCCGAAGCTGCGCGCCGCGACGCGCTGGTGCGCATCGTGCGGCAGGACTGCGGCTCGTGCCACGGCATGCGCCTGACCGGCGGGCTCGGCCCGGCGCTGACGCGCGACGCGCTGGCCGACAAGCCGCTCGACTCGATGGTCGCGACGATCTATCACGGCCGCCCCGGCACGCCGATGCCGGGCTGGAAGACGATGATCAGCGAGGCCGACGCGCTGTGGATCGCGCAGCAGCTGTTCGCAGGCTTCCCGGAGGAAGCGAAGGCCGCGCGATGAAAGCCGATCGTCGACGCGCCGCGTTCGGGATCGCGGCCGCCGCCTTCCTCCCCGCCTTCACCGGCTGCGCCGGCACGCCGCGCGCCGCGGCCGCCGATCCGGTGGGCAGCGGCGACCTCGGCCTCGTGATCGGCCGCGCCACGGGCACGCTGACCGTCGTCAACACCAGCACGAAGTCGGCGCTCGGCACGATCGAGGGGCTGGGCGACCTGTCGCATGCCTCCGTCGTCTATGCGCGCGACGGCGCGCGCGCCTTCGTCTTCGGCCGCGACGGCGCGCTGACGCGCGTCAACCTGCTGACGCGGCGCATCGAGGCGCGCGTGCAGCAGGCCGGCAACAGCATCGGCGGCGCGATCTCGGCCGACGGTACGCTGGTCGCCGCGCAGAACTACCAGCCCGGCGGCGTCAAGGTGTTCGACGCGCGCACGCTCGAACTCGTCGCCGACATTCCCGCCACCTACGACGTGCCCGGCCAGCCGGCGCAACGCTCGCGCGTCGTCGGCCTGGCCGACCTGCCCGGCCGGCGCTTCGTCTTCTCGCTGTTCGACGCCGACCAGATCTGGGTCGCCGACCTGTCGCGCCCCGGTGCGCCGCCGCGCGTCACGCGCTTCGAGAAGGTCGGCCGCCAACCCTACGACGCACTCGTCACGCCCGACGGCCGCCACTACATCGCGGGCCTGTTCGGCGAGGACGGGCTGGCGATGATCGACCTGTGGGAGCGCGAGCCGCGCGTGCGCCGCATCCTCGCCGGCTACGGCCGCGGCGAGCAGCCGCTGCCCGTGTTCAAGATGCCGCACCTGCGCGGCTGGGCCGTCGCCGGACGCCATGCGTACCTGCCGGCGATCGGGCGCCACGAAGTGCTGGTCGTCGACACCGAGAGCTGGCGCGAGGTGGCGCGCATCGCCGTCGCCGGCCAGCCGGTGTTCGTGATGGCGCAGCCCGACGGGCGCCAGGTGTGGGTCAACTTCGCCGTGCCCGACTACCACCGCGTGCAGGTGATCGACACGCAGCGGCGCGCCGTCGTCAAGACGCTCGAGCCCGGCGCCGCCGTGCTGCACATGGAGTTCACGCCGCGCGGCGAGGCGGTGTGGATCTCGTCGCGCGACGCGAACCGCGTCTCGGTGATCGACACCGGCGACTACTCGACGCTGGCGACGCTGCCGGTCGAGGCGCCGAGCGGCATCTTCTTCACGAGCCGCGCCGCGCGCGTGGGGCTGTAGATGGATGCCGCCACCGTCTCGGCGCCGTCGCCGCTGACCTTGTTCAACCGCTGGCAGCGCGGCCTGCCGCTCGTGCCGCGGCCTTATGACGCGCTCGGCGAAACGGTCGGCATGAGCGGCGCCGAAGTGATCGAGGCGCTGCGCGAGGGCCTGGCCGGCGGCGCGATCAGCCGCGTCGGCGGCGTGTTCGGCGTCGGCGCCGGGGGCGCGGCGATGCTGTGCGCGATGGAAGTCGCGCCGGGCGAACTCGACGCCGTCGCCGCCGTCGTCAACGCCGAGCCGGGCGTCAACCACAACTATGCGCGCGAGCACCGGCTCAACCTGTGGTTCGTCGCGACCGCGGTCGATGCCGGCGCGCTGCAGGCCAGCGTCGAGCGCATCGAGCGCGCCGCCGGCGTCGCCGTGCTGCGCCTGCCGATGCGCCGCGCCTACCGCATCGACCTCGGCTTCGATGTCGACGTGCCGGTGACCGCGCCGTCCACCGCGCCGCATGCGCCGGCCGCGCCGGTCCCGCCCGCGCAGCGCGCGCTTGCGGCACGGCTCGAGGAAGGGCTGCCGCTGGTCGAGCGACCCTATGCCGCGCTCGGCGCGCCGCTCGGGCTCGACGAAGGCGACGTCATCGCCGCGCTGCGCGACTGGTGCGAGCGCGGCACGCTGCGCCGGCTCGGTGTCGTGCTGCGCCATCACGAGTTCGGCATCACGGCCAACGCGATGACGGTGTTCGACGTGCCGGCCGACGCGATCGACGCCGCCGGCGCCCGCCTCGCGGCGCAGCCCGGAGTCACACTGTGCTACCGGCGCGATGCCGCGCCGGGCTGGCCCTATACGCTGTATTTCATGGTGCACGGCCGCGAACGCGCCGCCGTCTTGCAGCTGATCGAGGCCGCGACGCGCGCCGCGGGACTGGCCGACCGGCCGCGCGAGGTGCTGTTCAGCACTCGGCGCTACAAGCAGGTCGGCGGGCGCTACTTCGGCGGGGCACTGCGATGACTGCCCTGCATCTGGACCCGGTCGACGCGCTGCTGATCCGCCGCCTGCACGGCGACTTCCCGCTCGCCGACCGGCCGTATGCCGAAGTCGCCGAGCAACTCGGGCTCGACGAGCACGAAGTGATCGCCCGGCTGCAGCGCATGCTCGACGACGGCCTGCTGTCGCGTTTCGGCCCGCTGTTCCAGATCGAGCGCGCCGGCGGCCTGTTCGTGCTCGCCGCGATGCAGGTACCCGAGGAGCGCTACGACGAAGTCGCTGCGATCGTCAACGCGCTGCCCGAAGTGGCGCACAACTACCGGCGCGAGCACCGCTTCAACATGTGGTTCGTCATCGGCTGCGACTCGCCCGACGCAGCGCGCCAGGGCTGCGAGCGCATCGAGGCGGCGACCGGGCTGCGCGTCTACCCGTTCCCGAAGGAGCGCGAGTTCTTCGTCGAACTGCGCCTGCCGGTGTGAAGAGCAGATCATGTTGACGGATTTCGATCGCAGGCTCATCGCCGCCACGCAGGCCGGCCTGCCGCTGGTCGAGCGGCCCTACGACGTCGTCGGGGCGCAGCTCGGCGTCAGCGGCGAGGCGGTTCGCGAGCGCCTCGACGGCATGCTGCGCGAAGGCCTGGTGCGGCGCATCGGCGCGGTGCCCAACCACTACCGCCTCGGCTACACCGCCAACGGCATGACGGTGTGGGACGTCGACGACGCCTCGGTCGACATGCTGGGCGAGAAGATCGGCGCGCTCGACTTCGTGTCGCACTGCTACCGGCGCCCGCGAGCGCTGCCCGACTGGCCCTACAACCTGTTCGCGATGGTGCACGGGCACAGCCGCATCGAGGTCGAGCGCGCCGCGGTGCACATCCAGTGCCTGCTCGCCGACGCCTGCCGCAGTCACGATATCCTCTACAGCAGCCGCATCCTGAAGAAGACGGGCCTGCGGCTGCCGACCGACCGCTGACCGATCATGTTTCGCATCTCGCAATACATGCGCGAACTCGCCGCCGCCGAGCGCGACGGCCGCTATCCGCAGGTGGCGCAGCGCAAGCCGCCCGGCCCCGTCGTGATCTGGAACCTGACGCGGCGCTGCAACCTCACCTGCAAGCACTGCTACGCGCTGTCGGCCGACCACGCCTACCCCGGCGAGCTGTCCACCGACGAATGCCGCGCCGTGATCGACGACCTGCGCGCCTTCCGCGTGCCGGCGCTGATCCTCTCGGGCGGCGAGCCGCTGCTGCGCCCCGACCTGTTCGAGATCGCGTCGCACGCCAAGGCGGCGGGCATGCACGTGTCGCTGTCGACCAACGGCACGCTGATCGACGCGGCGCTGGCCGAGCGCATCGCGGCGCAGCGCTTCGACTACGTCGGCATCAGCATCGACGGGATGCGCGAGACGCACGACCGCTTTCGCCGCAAGCAGGGCGCCTACGACGCATCGCTCGGCGCGCTGCGCCTGCTGCGCGATCGCGGCGTCAAGATCGGCCTGCGCTACACGATGACGGACATGAACGCCGCCGACCTGCCCGCGCTGCTGCAGCTGATGCGCGACGAGGGCATCGACAAGTTCTACTTCTCGCACCTCAACTACGCCGGCCGCGGCAACATCCACCGTGCGCGCGACGCCCACTTCGCCGCGACGCGCGACGCCCTCGATCGGCTGTTCGCCACGGCGTGGGCGGCGGCGCAGCGCGGCGAGCCGCTCGAGTTCGTCACCGGCAACAACGACGCCGACGGGGTCTGGATGCTGCGCTGGGCCGAGCGCGAACTGCCGCAGCACGCCGCTGCGCTGCGCGCGCGACTCGAAGCCTGGGGCGGCAATGCGTCGGGGCTCTACGTCGCCAACATCGACAACCTCGGCCACGTGCACCCCGACACGATGTGGTGGCACCACGACCTCGGCAGCGTGCGCGAGCGCCCGTTCTCGCAGATCTGGAACGATGTGTCGGAGCCGCTGATGGCGCGCCTGAAGCAGCAGCCGCGCGCGGTCGGCGGGCGCTGCGGCGCCTGCGCCCACCTCGCGATCTGCGGCGGCAACACGCGCGTGCGCGCGCAGCAGGTGACGGGCGACGCCTGGGCCGAGGATCCCGGCTGCTACCTCGACGACGCCGAGATCGGCGTCGACGGCGCGCAGTTCGCGCCGCGCGTGGCCGTGACGGCGCCGCGCGGCGGCGCGAAGCGGCGCATCCCGGTCGTGCCATGCTGAGGCGGGCGTGGCATGCCGCGCTCGCGGCGGCGCTGGCCCTGTGGGTGACGGCCGGCGCGCAGGCCCAGCCGAAGGCCCCCGACGCGCCGGCGCTCTATCGCCAGCACTGCGCGAGCTGCCACGGCGAGCAGCGCCTGGGCGCCATGGGCCCGGCGCTGCTGCCCGAGAGCCTGGAGCGACTGCGCGCCAGCGAGGCGCTCAAGGTGATCACGCACGGCCGGCCGGCGACGCAGATGAACGGCTTTGCCGATCAGCTCGACGCCGACGACATCGCGGCTCTGGCGCGCTGGATCTACACGCCGGTCGAGCCGCGGCCGACCTGGGGCGATGCCGACATCCGCGCCTCGCGCGTCGAGACGCCGGGCGCGCGCGAGCTGCCGGCCAGGCCGCTGTGGAAGGCCGACCCGATGAACCTGTTCGTCGTCGTCGAGGGCGGCGACCACCACGTCTCGCTCGTCGACGGCGACCGCTTCGAGCCGATCCACCGCTTCGCGACCCGCTATGCGCTGCACGGCGGGCCGAAGTTCACGCCCGACGGCCGCTACGTCTACTTCGGTTCGCGCGACGGCTGGGTCACGAAGTACGACCTGTGGAACCTCGTCGTCGTCGCCGAGGTGCGCGCCGGACTGAACATGCGCAACGTCGCCGTCAGCGGCGACGGCAAGTGGGTGATGGCGGCCAACTATCTGCCGCACACGCTGGCGCTGTTCGACGCCGAGCTGAACCTGGTGCAGACCTATGCCGCGGCGACGCTCGACGGCAAGGCGACGTCGCGGGTCTCGGCGGTCTACGATGCCGCGCCGCGGCAGAGCTTCGTCGTCGCGCTCAAGGACATCCCGGAGATCTGGGAGATCTCCTACGACCCGAAGGCCGAGCCGATCTTCGACGGCCTGGTGCACGACTACCGCATGGGCGAAGGCATCCCCAAGCGCGGCACCTTCGGCGTGAAGCGCACGCGGCTGGCCGAGCCGCTCGACGACTTCTTCTTCGACCAGGGCTACATCCACGCGCTCGGCGCGACGCGGCCCAAGGGCGACGGCCAGCCGAGCGCGCAGGTCGTCAACCTCGACGTGCGGCGCAAGATCGCCGAGCTGCCGATCGCCGGCATGCCGCACCTCGGCTCGGGCATCACCTTCGCGTGGAACGGCACGACGGTGCTCGCCAGCCCGAACCTCAAGGGCGGCCAGATCGACGTGATCGACATGAAGACGTGGAAGCTGGTGAAGACGATCCCGGTGCCCGGCCCCGGTTTCTTCATGCGCAGCCACGAGAAGACGCGCTACGCCTGGACCGACTCGATGATGAGCCCGACGGCCAGGAACACGCTGACGCTGATCGACAAGCGCACGCTAGAGCCGGCGGCCAGCCTGAAGGCCGAGCCGGGCAAGACGCTGGCGCACATCGAATTCACGCGCGACGGCCGCTACGCGCTGGCCAGCCTGTGGGAGATGGACGGCGCGCTGATCGTCTACGACGCCGAGACGCTGAAGGAAGTCAAGCGCCTGCCGATGCGCAAGCCCGTCGGCAAGTACAACGTCTGGAACAAGATCACGCGCAGCGAGGGCACTTCGCACTGAAACCCGGCGCGAAGCCGGGCGGCGGCGTCAGAGAGCCTGCGACTGGTAGTTCGACAGGCGCCGCGGGTCGAGGATGCGGATGTCGCGGCGGTCGATCTCGATCAGACCCTGCGCCTCGAGTTCGCGCAGCACGCGCGAGAAGTACTCGGGCGTCAGCGACAGGCGCGACGCGATGGTCGCCTTGCTGACCGGCAGCGAGACGGTGCAGGCCTCGGCGGCTTCGCAGCCTTCGAGTGCCTGGTCGCGCAGCAGGTAGCCGATCACGCGCTGCAGCCCCGAGTGCAGCGCATAGGCCTCGATGTCGTGCAGCATGCCGTGCATGCGGCGCGACAGGCCGCCGAGCATGCGCAGCGCGAAGCGGTGGTCGCAGGCGATCTCGTCGATCACGGCCTGCTTGGACACGGTCAGCAGCAGCGCGTCGGTCAGCGTCTGCGCGCTGAGGAAGTAGGGCCGGTCGGTGAACATGATCGCCTCGGCGAAGCTCTGGCCGGCGCTGATCAGCTCGACCACCTTCTCCTGGCCGCTGGGCGACAGCACGAACAGCTTGACCTGGCCGGTGACGACGACGTGG
>Ga0138256_10004001_pt1 | contig 15644 bp, 9 predicted proteins | sample KNB2016incub_MG_FD_105486 | JGI IMG/M metagenome (GOLD analysis project Ga0138256, IMG submission 105486) | Active sludge microbial communities from wastewater in Klosterneuburg, Austria - KNB2014incub_MG | ecosystem: Engineered > WWTP > Activated sludge > Unclassified | place: Austria... | reverse complement strand
TCCCCCGTGGATTCCCCGGGCTTTTGCTATCATCCCCGTCCTATGCACGAGTTGTACATCGTTCTGCCGGCCCTCTGCATTCTGGCCATCGCCTACCGTTACTACAGCGCGTTCATCGCCACGCGACTCTGGATGCTGGACGACAGCCGCCAGACGCCTGCGCACACCAAGTACGACGGCTCCAACTACTATCCGACGTCGAAATGGGTGCTCTTCGGGCACCACTTCGCCGCCATCACCGGCGCCGGGCCGCTGGTGGGCCCGATGCTGGCCGCGCAGTACGGGTGGGCGCCGGGACTCATCTGGCTGGTGGCCGGCGTGTGTCTCGCCGGCGCCGTGCACGACTCGATGATTCTGTGGGCCTCGACCCGGCGCGGCGGCAATTCGATGTCCGATCTCGTGAAGATGGAGATCGGACCGGTCGCAGGCGCGGCGGGCACCGTCGCCATTCTCGCCATCCTGATCATCGCGATGGCCGGCCTCGGCATCATCATCGTGAACGCCCTGGCGGACAGCGCCTGGGGCACCTTCACGATCGCCATGACCATCCCGATCGGAATGTTCATGGGCGTCTGGATGTACGTGTGGCGCAAGGGCCGCACGACCGAAGCCACGGCGATTGGCGTGGTCGGCCTGCTGCTGGCCGTCTGGCTCGGAGAGCCGCTGAGCCGCTCCGACGCCTGGTTTGCACACATGTTCGACCTGTCGCGAACCGGGATCGTTATTTCACTCGCGGTCTACGGCTTTGCCGCCTCGGTGCTGCCGGTCTGGCTGCTGCTGTCTCCGCGCGGATACCTCAGCTCGTTCACGAAAATCGGCACGATCTTCCTCCTGGCGCTGGGCGTCGTCTGGGTGAACCCAGAATTCAAGATGCCGGCGCTGTCGGAGTACGTGAACGGCGGTGGGCCGATCATTCCGGGCCCGCTCTTCCCCTTCTGTTTCATCACCATCGCCTGCGGCGCGATTTCAGGGTTCCACGCCCTCATCGCGTCGGGCACGACCTCGAAGATGATCGACAAGGAATCAGACATCCGGCCGATTGGCTACGGCGCCATGCTCATCGAGTGTCTGGTGGGCATCATGGCGCTCGTGGCTGCGAGCGCGATGGAGCCGGGCGACTACTTCGCCATCAACGTACCGGCCGAACAGTACGCCACACTCCACTTCGGGGGGGTCCAGATGGTGCCGGTCCACCTGGGCGGCATCGAAGCTGCGGTCGGCGAAACGGTTACGGGCCGCACGGGCGGCGCGGTCTCGCTGGCTGTCGGCATGGCGCAAATCTTCTCGGCCATGCCCGGCATGCGGGGGCTGCTGGCATACTGGTATCACTTCGCCATCATGTTCGAGGCGCTCTTCATTCTGACCACCATCGACTCGGGCACGCGCGTCGGCCGGTTTCTCCTGCAGGAGTTCCTCGGCATGGCGTTTCCCAGGTTCGGCCAGAAGGACTGGCTGCCGGGCGCGATGATCGCCACGAGCCTGCTGGTGGCATCGTGGAGCTATTTCATCTACACCGGCGAAATCGACACGATCTGGCCGATGTTCGGCGTGGCCAATCAGTTGCTCGCCTCGGTAGCACTGGCGACGGCGACGACCATCCTCATCAACATGGGCCTGACGAAGTACACGTGGGTCACGGCGCTGCCGCTGGCCTTCCTGGCCACCAATACGCTGTACGGCGGCTACCTGAACGTCGTGGACAGCTTCTATCCACTCGCCGTGGGCCCCGACCCGGACACCCACGTCCAGGGCTGGGTACTCACCATCTGTACCGTGACCATGATGATCTGCGCCGTGGTGATCCTGGCGCAGGCCATCAGCAAGTGGGCGTCCGTGCTCGGCAACGGGCGTCAACTGGCGACGAAGACGGAGAATTGAGCGATTGACGAATCTGGCGATTGGCGGTCGCGCGTGGATTCAATTCTGGTATGCTTGACGCGTCCGACGCCCACTCGGACGAACCGGCACCCCCTTGCCGGTAAGGCCGCGATCCAGCGGCCGACTGCGTTTCGGCAATAGAACCGGGGCTGGTGGACTGCTCATGTCGCAGACGGGAATGGTGCGCGTGCTCGGGATGGGCCGCGTGGTCACGATGGCGGCCGTCATGGCGCTGGGCGCGCAGAGTGCCTCCGCGCAGTTCAGGCCGGCAGCGCCGCCGGCCATTGGCGAGGACTATCACGTCGAGGTGTCGTACGGCTGGTGGGACGCCGACCCGTCGCTGATCGTGAATTCGGAGTCGCTCGGCATCCTCGGCACCGACGTAGACCTGGTGACGGACCTCGGCATCGAGAAGAAGCGCCTGGGCAAGCTGGACATCGTCCTGCGACCCGCGATCAAGCACAAGTTCCGCATCGAGTACCTGCCGATCAAGTACGCCGCCGAGACCGTCATCCAGCGCGAGTTCGTCTTCAACGGCCAGCGCTACCGGGTCGGGCTCCCCGTCAACACGAATGCCGACTTCAAGACCTACCGCTTCGGCTACGAGTACGACTTCGTGCATCGCAGCCGCGGGTTCGCCGGCGTGCTGTTCGACGTGAAATACACCGACGTGAACATCGAGCTGTTGAGCCCGATCGGGCCGGAATACACGACCGCCGTGGCGCCCATTCCCACCATCGGCTTCGTCGGCCGCGGCTACGTGGCCCGTAACGTCGCCATCGGCGGTGAGGTGTCGTTCTTCAAGGTGCCCGACAACCTGAGCGAGGATTACGAAGGCAAGTACACCGACATCGACGTGTACGGCACGGTGAACTTCACCAACAACGTCGGGGCCACCGTCGGGTACCGGTCGGTCGACGTCTTCTACCGGGCCGACAACGACACCGGCACGCTGAAGTTCAAGGGCCTCTATCTCTCCGGCGTGATTCGCTTCTAGGGTTGAACGTCAACCCCGCTCGCCGGGGCAACCTCCACCCACACGCCCAGGTTGCGGAAGTCCCGGCTGCCGGGCTCGTATTCACCGGGACGGAAGCCCATCCCCGATTCGATGCGAAGCCGCCAGGCGCCGGCGTCCTCGAGTGGCGGCAAGGTGACCAACCGAGATTCGCCCGGTCCCAGTGCGAGCGCCTGCACCCAGGATCCAGTCGAGAGCGTGGCGGTGGTTGCCACCGCCCCGGCACGGACGATGAGCGCAGGCGGCACGGCGGGGGATCGGGAGTCGAGCCTCCGGATGTCGATCACCATGTCGGCCACCGACTCGGCGCGGGTCCAGAACCCGGGCGGCTCCATGAACGCATCGTCGTCCAGAAAGAACACGCGAAGGTCACCGTAGCGCGACGCGCGACGGGCCGTGCCCGCCGCGCCTGCCACGTTGTCGCGGGTGAGCCGTGGCCTGAGGACGGCCGCCGAGACGGTTTGCGTCGCCCGCGCGTCCGCGGTAATCGTGAGGGCCTGCGCGCGGACCGGCAGATGGAGCACGAGGGCGCCGGGCTGAGTCTGGCCGTTGAGGTCGAGAACATCGATGGGCTGTCGGGACCGCCCCACCAGCACGTTCACGCGCCCTTCGGGCTGGCGAACTCCGGTGAGGACCACCTCGTAGTCGCCGGCTGGCACCAGCGGCGCCGCAAACAGCGATGGCGCGCCCGTTCGCGCCGGCCCACGTAACGCGCTGGTCAACTGGAGGCGCGCTGGGACGTCGGCCACCCGCAGCCGCCGGACAGGCCGCGACTGCCAGCCGACGGCGTGCCAGGACGAAGGCCACCGCTGCACGAGGTCGAGCGCCGAGGTGTTCGGGGTGAACGCGCCGCCGTCATGGCGGTTCCACACGACGGTCGAGGCAACCATCACCGTTACCGCCGCGGCGCCAGACACCCATGTCCAGGCGCCTCCGAAGCGCCGGGATAGCCCGAGCGCCACGCCTCCCAGCAAGCCGCCGGCCACCACCCAAATCGCCGCGTCTCCCAGGGCGATCCCCGGTGCGTCGCGGTGCAGGCTGGGCCAGGCGAGCGGGATGTCCACTCTGCGATTGACCCAGTCGAGCATCAGGTCGACCCCGTCGCGGGCGTTGTACAGCAAGGCGCCCTCGTCCACGCCGATGCGCGGGATGAGCATCAGCGCTCCGAGCGCCAGCAGCACGAGCGCCACAGCGCGGATACCAGCCCCGGCCCTCGACCAGAGCATCCCGAGCGGCAACGCGGCGGCGGGCAACACCGCCACGAGGAATCGCGCCGGAGCGCTCAATCCCGCCCACCACATGCGATACGAGGCGACCGCCAGCGCGTAGGGCACGACCAGCAGCGCAAGTTCGACTGCCAGCCGCGGATGGCAGCGCGCCAGGGAGACCATCCCGAGGAGGGCGAGCGCGTACAGGGGCGCGTTGGTCACCAGTCCGAACTGCTGATCGACGAGGAGGCCGGGGAGCCCCGGCGCCAGGTTCGACCACGCGCTCTGCGTGTAGTGGCCGTAGGGCGCGGCCGGGTTGGGCGTCCCCCAGATCACCCAGAAATACCCGAACCAAATCGCCGCCGACAGCACCGGGGCGGCCATCAGCACGCCGATCACGCGCAGGCGATCGCCGCGCATGAGGAGCCGCGCGGCCGCCGCCGCACCGATGACCGCCGCGATCATCGCGAAGCGGGTGTGGAGCCACGGCAGTGCCGCCAGCGTGGCGCCCGCGCCGGCCAGGGCGCGCCGACTCAACTCCGGTCCGCGTTCGAGCCGCACGAGCAGCCACAAGCCGCCGATGGTGCCGACCGCTCCGAGCCCATCGGGGTAGATGGTAAATGCGTGGAAGTAAGCCGGGGCGCCCAGGGCCCAGCCGCCGGCAGCCAGCCACGCGGCCGACGCGCTCGTGGTGAGGCGCCACACCGTGGTCCACAACAAGCCGACGCCGAGTGCCGACAGCGCAATCATCATGACGACGCTGGCCGGATAACCGCCCAGGGCGAAGGCGGGCGCCAGCACGACGGGCAGTCCCGGCGCGTGGATCGAGTAGATCTGCCCGTTCTGTCCACGCTGCAAGTAGTCGGGCCGCAACTCGCCGCTGAAGTAGGGGAAGTACTCCCCCCGCAGGTGGTTGTTCTCGATTCGCAAGTCGCCATCGGAGAGCAGGCTCTGCGTGATGACCAGGTAGTGCGGCTCGTCTCCGGCGGGCAAGCGGGACTGGAGCGCGAGTGCACCAGCCCCGAAGAGCACGATGGCCGCGGTCGCCGCCAGCCATGGGGCGCGCGAGGGGCACGTCGCCCACCGCCACAACCCGGGTCGCACCAGCACCGGCGCCGCCAGGCCCAGCGCCACGAACAGCCAGACGACCGACGCGAGTGGGCCGTACCAAATGAGGAACGCCGCCGGGACCCGGCCCGGAAGCCAGGGCAGGCACGGCAGGAGCGTCAGAGCCAGGGGAAGCACACGGGCCGTGGGCCACCGGCGGATCGCCACGGCGGCGGCGAAGAGACCGATCAGCACGCCGAGCAACCACCATGGCGGCAGGGCACCCACGCGGGCACCGCCGGCCCGGTCCACGACGGCCAGGACGCCGAGGGACAGCCACGCGCCCAGGCCGGCGAGCGTGGCCAGCGCTAGGGGTACGGCGCGCGCCATCACGACCCGCACGATGTTACAGCGGCTTGCGGGCGAGGCACATCAACGACGATCCGATCGGCATGTTCACCACGCGCACCGCCAGCGCCTCGGCAGCGAGCGCTGCGGTCAGCGTGCCGTTCACCGGTGCCCAGGGCACGGTGATCTCCCACTCCCCCGATTCGGCCTCGCCGCCCGGCCGCCGCCACCGGTGGCCGACGCGGGCCGCCAGCATGAGGGGGAACACGCTGGCGAACAGGAACGTGAGCCGCTCGATCCGCAGACCCGCGCCCTCGAGCACCTGGCGCGCGCGTGCTGGTGAATAGCGGCGCACCTCTTCGGCCAGCACGGAGTGCGATCCCCGCAACACGTCGAGCGCCGCGAAGTTGAAGACGGCCGCGCCGCCGGGCTTCAGCACGCGAGCCATCTCGCGCGCCGCCGCCTGCTCCACCGCGTCGGGCAGGCACTGGAACACGTCGAACGACGTGACGAGATCGAACGACGCGGTCTTGAAGGGAATCGCGCCGATGCTGGCGCGGGCGATGCGCCGGCGTCCATGCTCGTGGGCGAAGGCCAGCCCGCGCCACGTGAGGTCGAATCCGTACACGTCGCCGAACGGCTCGAGCATCGCCAGGTTCGATCCGGTGCCGCACCCGCAGTCGAGAATGCGCCCGCGCGGCCGGCCTTCCGCCGCGCGCGCCAGGAGCGGTGTGACGAACCAGCGAAATCCACGGAACCAGAAGTGCGATCGCTCGGCGAGCGCGGTGAGTTCGAGCAGGCGATCCATTCAGCAGGGAGGCCGACCGGGCATGCTACCATACGGCGGACATGCGTTTCCGGGGGCTCGCCGAGGCGACGGCCGTGGTCCTCGCGGCAGTCGTGCTCGCCTCCATCTTCACCTACCCTCTGGCGTTCAACCTCGGCCACGTCGGCCGGCTCAACACCGACGACGGGCGATGGAGTATCTGGGTGGTCTCCTGGGTCGCCCACGCACTCGTGGCCGACCCGGCGGGTGTCTACCAGGCCAACATTTTCTATCCCGAGCGCAACGCGCTGGCCTTTTCCGAAGCGAACCTGGTGGAAGGCGCCCTTGGCGCGCCCGTCTGGGCACTCACGCACAACCCGTACGCGACGCACAACGTGGTGGCCCTGCTGTCGTTCGTGATTGCGGCCGCTGGCGCGTACTACCTGGTCCGGTACCTCACGGGCCATCGGGGCGCGGCGGCCGTGGCCGGGGTGCTGTTCGCCTTCTGCCCGTTCGTCTTCGCGCGGACGGCTCACATCCAGTTGTTGTTCACGGGAGGGATTCCCTTCTGCCTGCTGGCGTTCCATCGGCTGGTGGACCGGGTATCGGTGGGCCGTGCCGTGGCGCTGGGAGTGTGGCTGTGGCTGCAGGCGCTGGCGTGCGCGTACTACGGGATCTTCGCGGGCCTGATGGTGGGACTCGGTACGCTCGTCGTGGCCACGACGAGACGTCGCTGGCTCGATCGCGATTACTGGCTCGCGATCGGTCTGGCCGCCTTCGTCTGTGTCGCGCTCACCATTCCGTTCTTCTTGCCATATCTGGCCGTTCAGCAGGAATCGGGCTTTGCGCGAACGCTGGAAGACGCCGGGATGTACTCCGCCGATGCCGGCGCCTGGCTCGCCTCGGCCGCCTGGGCACACCGCTGGTGGCTGCCCTGGATCGAGCCGTTCAACGAAGTGCTGTTTCCGGGCGTGCTGGCCCTGGTGCTGGGCGGCGCCGGGATGGTGGTCGCCGCCCGAACCCGGTCGAATCGCGAGTTGCTCCTCATCTACGGCCTCGCCGGCGGGCTGGCGTTCTGGCTCTCGTTCGGACCGGACGCCGGACTGTACACGGCGTTCTTCCACGCCATCCCGGTGTTCTCCTTCCTCCGTGCGCCGGCGCGCATCGGTATTGTCGTGACGTTGTGCCTGGCGGTGTTCAGCGGTGTCGCGCTGCGGGCGCTGCTCGCGCGAACGGCTCGGCCACGTCTGGCGGCTGGCCTGCTCGTGGTTGCCGCGGCCGTCGAACTCATGCAGGCCCCTCTGACAGCGCTCCGCGAGGCGCCGCCGTTCCCCGAGGCCTACCGCACGCTCGCCGTGCAGCCGCCAGGCCCGGTGGCCGAGTTCCCGTACTACTACCGCCGCGGCGACTTTCCCCGGCACGCCATCTACATGCTGAACTCCACCACGCACTGGATGCCCCTGATCAACGGGTACAGCGATCACATCCCGCAGGAGTTCCGCGATCAGGTCATCCCGCTCAGTTCCTTCCCCACGCGTGAGTCGTTCCAGATCCTCGGCAAGCTCGGCGCGCGCTACGTGGTTTTCCACCTGAACCTCTACGACACCCGCTCGCGGGCACGGCTGCTGGAACGCATCGACAGCTACGGCGCGTATCTGCGACCTCTCGTCCGGGAAGGCGACGTGTGGCTCTTCGAGATCGTCGGTTTCCCGAACTAGCGCTCTTCGCGCTGGCGGCGGTGCTGCACACCTGGCCCCTGGCCAGTGCGCCGGCCACCTGGGCGCGGGTGGACAATGCCGACACCGCTCTCAATGCGTGGATCGTGGCGTGGGTGGGCATGACCTTCCCGCGCGATCCCCTGCACCTGTTCGACGCCAACATCTTCTATCCGGAGCCGCGCACGCTGGCTTTTTCCGAGGTGATGCTGCCGCAGGCCCTCCTCGGCGCGCCGCTCACCTGGTCCGGCGTCGATCCGGTGCTGGTCTACAACCTGCTCGTGCTCGTCGGCTTCGCGCTGAGCGGTTTTGCCATGGCCTGGGTCGTCTCGCGGTGGACCGGCGACAGGCTCGCCGGCATCGTCGCGGGCCTGGCCTACGCCTTCAACGCGCACACGCTGGTGCGCTTCGGTCATCTGCAGGCGCTGCACGTGCAGTACCTGCCGCTCGCGCTCATGGCACTCGACCGGGTGCTGGCCGCTCCGCGCCCGCGATGGGTCATCATGCTGGCGGCGATGTGCGTGCTGCAGGCGCTCACGTCGAACTACCTGCTGGTGATGACCGCGATGGCGATGGTCGCCGCGGCAGCCGTGCGCGGCGAGACGTGGCGGCCGGTGCAGCTCAAGGCCCTGGCCGCCGCGGGCTTTGCCTCGGCGCTGGCCCTGGCGCCGTTTCTCTATCCCTACTGGCGCGCGCACCGGGACCAGGGGCTGGTCCGCACCTTCGACGACGTGGCGATGTACTCGGCCACGTGGCGCGACTGGCTCTCGACGGGCGGCACGCTCCACTACGGCATGTGGAGTCACCATTGGTTCGGTTCGGCCGTCTCGGCGCTCTTCCCTGGCATCGTCATCGTGGTCCTGGCCCTGGGCGCCGTGGCGAGCGGCCGCGCCTGGCGCGATCCCCGGGCGCGGATGATGCTCGCCATTGCCGTGGTCGGCTTTGCTTTGTCCTTCGGCGCCCACCTTCCCGGCTACCGGCAATTGTTCGAGGCGCTGCCCATCCTGAAAGGGATTCGTGTCGTGTCGCGGTTCGGGTGGCTCACCCTGCTCGCGCTGCCGGTCCTGGCGGCCTTCACCGTGGCGGCACTGCGCAGGCAGATGGCCCGGACGGCCGGAACCGCCGTAGCCATCATGGTGGCGATACTGGTAACGGCCGAGGCCCTGCGCGCGCCCATGACCTACACGCTGTACGAGGGGATTCCCCGCATCTACGACCGCGTCGCCGCGCTGGACGCGGTGGTGCTCGTCGAGGTGCCCTTCCCTCCGCGTGAGGCCATTCAGGACAACGGTCCGAGTGTGCTCTATTCAGCGTGGCACCTCAAGCCCCTCCTCAACGGCTACAGCGGCTTCACGCCGGCCAGCTATGGCCTTCACGCCCGCGTGATGCAGCTCTTTCCGGCGCCCGACTGCCTGCGCTCGCTACAGGCCATCGGGGTGACGCACGTCATGATTCACAAGCGTCGCGTGCCGCGGGAGTTGGTGCAGCGCGCGTCGGAGTCGCCGGGGCTGTCCCTCATCGAAGACGATGGCGAGCGCGCCTTCTACGCGCTGGCACCGGGAAGCCGCTGATGCGCCAGGCGGCCGCGCTGCTCGCGCTCTTCGCGGCACTGGCCGCCGGCCACACGTGGCCGCTCGCAAGCGATCTCACTGGGCTGTCGCGACTCGATAACGACGATACCGGCCTCAACGTCTGGATCATCGCGTGGGTGGCGCACGTGCTGCCACGCCACCCGCTCGAGCTGTTCGAGGCACCGATGTTCTATCCGGAACCGCACACCCTCGCGTACTCCGAACACATGCTGGTGCCGGGCCTGCTTGGCGCCCCCCTGCTCTGGGCCGGCCTGTCGCCGGTGACGGTGTACAACGTGCTGGTCCTGGCCGGGCTCTCGCTCTCGGGCTGGACGATGAGCCTGGTCGTACGCCGCTGGACCGGGAGCACGGCCGCTGGGGTGGTCGCCGGCATGCTCTTCGCCTTCAATGCGCACCTGCTGACCCGGATCGCGCACCTCCAGGCGCTGCACGTGGAGTTCTTTCCCCTGGCTCTCTACGCATTCGATGCCGCGCTGACGCGAATACCGGCCGTGAACCTGTCCGCGACCTCTGCGGCCCGCCCCCTGTCTGCACCGACTGCGGCCCTCGCCCTCGCATCGGCGTTCGTGGCCCAGGCTCTGTGTTCGAACTACTCGCTCGTCTTCCTGAGTGCGGCGCTCCTGGTGGCGGCTGTCGTGCGGGCGCCGGAGTGGCTTGGGCCGGGACGCCTTGCCCGGACATCGGCTCTGGCCGGGGCGGGCGCGCTGGCGGTGCTGGTCGTGGCGCCCTTTCTCTGGCCGTACTTCCAGGTGAGGCGCGAGCAAGGCCTGGTGCGAAACATCGAAGACGTGCGGCTGTACTCCGCAGGCTGGCTCGACTACCTCACCACCGGCGGACGGCTGCACTACACGTGGTGGAGCCACCGCATCTTCGAGGGCCGGACGGCCCTCTTCCCCGGCCTGGCCGGCGTGGGCCTGTCGGCCATCGGCCTGACGGGGCGAGGCTCGTTTCGCGATCCCCGCGTGCGCATGATCGCCGCGATCGGGTTGGCCGGTGTCGCCCTGTCACTTGGTCCCGGGCTGCCAGGGTACGCCTGGCTGCACACCCACGTGCCGCTGCTGCAAGGCATCCGGGCGGCGGCACGCTGGGGATTTCTGGCGCTGATGGCGGTGGCGGTGCTCGGAGGCTACGGCGTCGCCGCGCTCGAGCGCCGATGGCGGGGCTCGCCGTATTGGCCGGCCGTGCTGCTGGCGATCCTCGGCGTGGTCACGCTCGAGGCCCTGCGCGCGCCAATGGGCTTCGTGCCCTTCACGGGCGTTCCGGCCATCTACACCCGCCTCGCTGGCGAACCTGGCGTGGTGCTGGTGGAGCTGCCGCTCTACGCGGGGCCGGCGGTCAGCGAGAACGCTCGCTACCTCGTGGCTGCCACCGCGCATTTCCGGCCCCTCGTCAACGGCTACAGCGGATTCGAAACGGAAGCGTTCAGGGAACGAGCCGCTCGCTGGCGCGGATTTCCATCAGACGAGGTGCTCGACCAGATGCGCGCGCTCGGCGTCACGCGCGTGATGGTCCACCTAGGCGACCTCAGCCCGGACCAGGTGAACGGCGCGGCGCGCAGTCCCCGGCTCGACCTCGAGGCCGACGACGGGGAGCGGCGGTTGTACCGGCTCCGCTGATCGAGACGGGGCGAGCGTCTGCGAGTCGCTGCGTGAGCGCGTCCTACTTGCCGTACAGGCGGCGGTAGTCCTCGGCGGTGCCCAGGATGCGCTTCACGTAGTTCTGTGTCTCGGGGAACGGGATATCGTCGATGAACTCGTCCTGCGGCAGGTCCGGCCGCTCCCGGCGCCAGGCCGCCACGCGCTCATCGCCGGCGTTGTAGGCGGCGAGCGCGTAATGGACGCCCCCGAACTTGCGCAGGCTCTCGGCGAAAATGGTCGTGCCCAGCCGGACGTTGGTCTCGGGATCCGTCAGTCGAGCCGGGGTGAACCGCCGCAACTGTAAGCGGCGCGCGAACTGCCGCCCGGTGGACGGCAGCACCTGCATCAGCCCGACCGCATTGGCCGACGAGCGGATGACAGGGTCGAACGTCGACTCCTGAGCCACGAGCGCCGCTACCAGGTACGGGTCGAGCCCTTGCGCCGCGGCGTGCTTCTGGAGCAGCGGCCAGAAGTCCAGCGGAAACACCACCCTCTGAATCTCGACGGGCAACTGTTCGCCACCGGCGGCCATCCACTGCGGATAGGCCCGCTTCATGGCGTTGATCCCGAGGCGCAGGTTTCCGAGACGGTTCTGCACGAGCGCGATTGTCGCGGTGAGCGGCGGCGAGTCGCCCCACATGCGCTGGGCGTACTGCAACTCGTTGAGCGCCTCGCGGTGGAGGCCGGCCACCATCAACTGCCCCACGCGCTCGGAGGTCGGAAACGGCGAGGCGGGTGTCGCCTGACGCGCAAAGGGAGCGTTGACAGCGGTGGAGCGCGCGCCCAGTTGCCCGCGCGCCAGCCGCCCGTAGTAGGTGTTGAAGTAGTCGGTGGCGGCCAGCGTGAGGCGCTCGTCGCCGAGCGCGCGTTCCCCCGCCTGGCGCCACGCCCGTCCGCTCCAGTACAGCCACGATGGCCGGTAGTCGGACCGCGGGAACATGGCAGCGCCGCGATCGAACAGCGTGGCGGCCTCGGCAGGGCGGCCGGCGCGATACGCCCACCATCCCGATCGCCAGTACGCGCGCTCGGTGAACCGGCCTGCCGGATAGCGGTCCATCATCACGCGGAACACCTCGTCGGCGCGGGCGTCTTCGTCCACGATGATGAAGTGCGACGCGAGGTTGTTGAGCATCTCCTCGGCAAATGGGCTATCGCGGTGGCCGTCGGCGAAGATCCGCGCCTGCCGGACGTACTCGTCCTGATCCCCCAGGCCGCGCAGGGCGGTGACGTAGAAGAAGTTCGCCTCGTCTGCGAAGGGGCCGGAGAGCTGTCCCTTGAGCGGGTCGCGGGCCTGCCGGTAGCGTGTCAGGTAGACATCGCAGGCCGCCGTGCGCAGGTGCGCGCGGTCGCGGTCGGCGCCGGTGGCGCCGCCTGAGGCGCGCTCGTACGAGGCACGGGCCTCCGGCCAGCGGCGTGCCCGGAACAGGGCATCGGCGCGCGCGAGTTCGAGCGGCACGTCCTCGTCGTCTTCATTCCAGGCGTTGAGGCGCGTCAGGGCCGCTTCGGCGTCCGCCGACTCGGTCGTGAGCGGATACTCGTAGTACACGCGGCGGTAGGCGGCGACGGCGCGGTCGAATTGGCCGCCACGCTCGGCGGCCGCGCCCAGCCGCGCCAGTGCGAGGTAGGGGGCGGCCAGTTTGCGCTGGAGCAGCGCCGTGTAGACAGCCATGGCGCCGGCATAGTCCTGTCGAGCCTCGCGCGCCTCGGCCTGGCCGAGTGCGGCATCCTCGGGGAGGTGTCCCTCGGCGGCACTGGCGGCCACGGCGGCAAACGCCGCCTCCGCATCCTCCGGCCGGTCCAGCTTCATCAAGGCCCGCGCCGTGAAGTAGCGCGCGTAGTCGGCCAGGGCCATCGACGACTTCGCCGCCCGGGTCAGCAGCGGCAGCGCGGCGGCGGCGTTGTCGCCTTCTTCAAGCAGGCCGAGGCCCTTGACCAGGTCGGCAAGCGCCGGGCTGGGTGCAGGGTTCGGCGCGGGCGCGTACCACAGGGCGTTCAGGTCGGTCGGCACCGGCGGGCGGGCCGTGGGCGCGAGGCCAGGGGCCGCCGCCGCACCCGCGTCGTTTCGTTGATGTGCCGCATCCTGCTGCGCCGGCAGGGGCACACCCGCGGCAAACGCGACGGCCACGAGGGCCGCAGCGGCCATCGCGGGCGGGCGATTCATCCGGTGGCCCCAGCCAGCGGCGCCGCACCAGAAGAGGCGGCGGGTCCGGCAACGGCCGCTGGATGAGAGGCGCTCAGCCGCGAGCCGGCTCCGCTGCTGGGGGTGCTGACCTTCTGGGCAGTCATGGCCTCGAGGCACCGCCCGGCATGCCGGGCAAGCACTTCCACCACCTCGGGCCACGGGCTCGGGACGGTGTGTTCGTCCTGGCCCCCGGCGGCGAGTCCGTCCGCGTACACCACGGCAACCACGCGGCCGCCCACGAGCACGGGAACGGCCAGGCCGCGGCGATCGGAGGGCAGGTGTTCGAAGCCCGGGCCGTCTGTTTCGCCATCGCGCGTCGCGGCGGGGCGTGCGGACGAGGCGGCCAGGCCGATGACGCCGGAGTCGCTGATGGGCATCGCGATGGACTTGGGCTGGGCGTCGCGGGTGCCGAAGCCCGAGAGGCGCCAGCCGACCACGTGATCACCCTTGATCACCATGAGGGCGGCGCGCGCGGTTTCGCGCGCGGCAGCCAGAGCCAGCGCATCGAGCACTTCGCTGAGCGAGGTGGCGCCGTCCAGGCCGCGGATGCTCTCGACCAGCCGGGTCATGCCGGCCATCTCCTGCTCGCGCTCGCCGACGCGGGCGGCAGCAATGGAGGCATGGGTGGCCGCCACGGCCCGCGCCTCGGCGTCGGCAACCGCGGTCTCGAGCTGATTGTCGAAACGCTGCTGGGCCTCTGCGATCTGCTGCGCAGAGGCAGCCAGGACAGCGCTCTGCAACTGCGCCTGAAATCGCTCCTCGGCCTCGGCACCGACGCGCACCCCCTCTGCCTCGACGGCGGCACGCAGTTCCTCGGCCACCTGAGCGCGCTGGCGCTCGGCGAACTCGGCCGCGTGCTGATCGAGTTCGGCGCGCAGCCGAGCTTCGGCCTCGCCGACCTGGCGGGTGACTTCGTCGTTGCTGATGGAGAGAAGGTCCGTCGCCAGACCCTGAAGAGCCTGGTCCACGGACGTCCGGATGCGGTCTTCGAGCGCCATCGTCTCTCTCTCTTGAAAACCGATTTGCCAAAGAGGACTTGGCCGCGGCTGGGATCGCGTTCGTCCGTGTTGCTTTAGAGCATTATGGGGAGCGGGATCGGGCAAGTCAAGGCGGCGCCGTGCCTTCGGAACGGGCCTGCACGCCCTCGCACGGCTCGACACCCTCGGATGGCCCACCCCGAGGGGCTAGCTCCCGCCCAGCTTGCCCAGCATGCCCATCACGTCGTCGACGACCGAACCGTCGCGATTCTGATCCAGGAGCGGCGTGAGCATCGACAAGAGACCGCCGCCAGAGCCGGTTGCCGTTGCCATGGTGGCGGCGCCGCCCGAGGTCTGCTTGGCCATGGCGCCCATCACCAGGCTGGCCACCAGCGGCAGGGCTTTCTTGAACAGGCTGGCGTCGAGGCCCGTCTGCTGCGCGGCGCCGGCGGCCACCGCCCGGCTGGCGTCCTTGCTGCCGAGGATGTGGCCGAGGATGCCGTTGCCCTCGGCCGTGGCGGCGCCGAGCATCGAGGGGTTGTCGAGATACTGCGCGTGCGAGCCCCCGGACAGGGCGCCCATCAGGGCCTCGAGGCCGCCCGGGCTCTGCAGGTTTTTCTGGAGACCGCCGGCCAGGGCGGGTGCAAGGGCGGCGAGGACGGCGCCAGCCTGATCGGGCCGCACTCCGAGGTGTTGTCCGAGTTGTTGCACGGCGGCGCCGTCCTGTGCCTTCAGAATCGTCTCGAGAATGTTCATGGTCACTCCTGTCAAGCGCGTGGGGGCGGGAACGCCCCATCGTACTGGACCCGGCGGCCCGGTGCACTCCCTTCGTCGCGGGGCGGGTGCTACAATGGCGGGAGCGTATCGATCGCGCGAACCGGGGGGCGACTTGGCTTCGACGGGGGTGCGGGATCGCGGAACGCGTGCCGAGGACTCCATCTGCCCTCGTAAATCCCCGGTGGAACACAACGTAACTGCGAACGCAGACTACGCTCTCGCTGCTTAATAACCAGTGAGCGGTCGTCCCGAGAAGGCCTGTGGCTCGGGGATGACCGTCATCTAGCAGGCTGGCCGTGACGTGCCGCTCTGACGCGTCACGGTGAGACACATCGGAGATGGCGGCCGGGGCACTTGGCCCCGTACCTAACCGGTCGCGACATCAGAACGGGGACACGCACGTAGTGGACTGCGACGACGTATCTTCGGACGCGGGTTCAACTCCCGCCGCCTCCACCAACCTTCGCGCTCATGTCAGGCGAAGGTTGCCCACCGTAGCCTT
>Ga0138256_10004000_pt1 | contig 15646 bp, 15 predicted proteins | sample KNB2016incub_MG_FD_105486 | JGI IMG/M metagenome (GOLD analysis project Ga0138256, IMG submission 105486) | Active sludge microbial communities from wastewater in Klosterneuburg, Austria - KNB2014incub_MG | ecosystem: Engineered > WWTP > Activated sludge > Unclassified | place: Austria... | reverse complement strand
GGGACGACCACGATCCTCTTCGAACACAACGCCTTCTGGGCGGCGATCACTGGCCAGGAACCGCCGTATGGCAACCCGCTCGTGGGCAGTACTTTCAAAGACATAGGTGCCAACGTGAACACCTTCTTCAACAATACCTATAGCGGCTTCTCCGGAACATACGGCGCGCAGTACAGCGCAGGTGTCACCATACAGGGTACGAACGATGGGCCCAACACGGGTGATGGCCTTCACTTCAGGTGCAACGACCTTAGTTGGGTGCTGGATGATGATTTTGACATCGCTTTCACGGGTCCCAATGTGAGCGTGGGCGAGACACAAGGCTCGGGGTCGAACGCTACAACCCTGGCTGGCAATACCTTCCGCATGGTCGGTGAGGAATGCCCGGGCGACGTGCATATGGTGGTGGAGGATGGGAACATCCAGGCGTTCCTTGACTTCGATTACTGGCACCACGCGAGCACACCCGGTGTACAAGTAATCCCCACGTGCATCACCGATCCGCCACTGGATCCCACACCATATATTGGGATCAACCAGCCGACAACATACCTGTTCAGCAAACAGGAGGCGTGTGGGGGTGAGTCCATGTTGCTGATGTCCGGCGGGGAAGGCAATTTGGAAAGCGATGCGGCGTATGCTGCTGAGGAACTGGTCGCGGCTGAGGTGGCCGCCGGAACCGTGGCCCATAACGACGGGAGCGAAACCATACAGGCGCTCCAGGCGGCCGAGGTCGCGTATTGGCGGGGCCGCCTGAGCGATGCGGTGATGCGCTATGGCGCCCTCGCCTTGGATAGCACCTCTGGCGTGAGCATCGACCAGGCCATTGCCCTGCACCAACAATACCCTGTAACTGGGAGCGCCGAACAGGTGCTCCTCCTCAGGTTGGCCGCAGGTGATCTGGGGGGCGCACGGGCAGACGTGGATGCGGTTCGGGCCGCGGCCCATGATACATGGTGGGACGTGCAGAATATCCATCTGCAGGTGCTGGAGGACAGTACCGCCGCAGGTCAGGTTTCCGCAGCCCAACGCAGCCACTTGGAAGCCATAGCGGCGTCGGATGGGCAAGGAGCGATCAACGCGCGTGCGTGGTTGGCGGTACTCGATGGTGGAACGCCAACCGTGGACATCATCCTTCCGCATGGCGACACGAAATCGTTCATCGGCGGGCGGGCCGCGTCCGGCGATCTGGAACAGTCCGATCTCCAGTTGTACCCGAACCCTGCACACGGGGATGTGCGCGTTGCCTATGCATTGCGCACGTGGGGCGGCAACAGCCGGTTGGAACTGTTGGACGCCACCGGCCGGGCCGTACTCACACGGAAATTGCCGCAACAGACCGGTGAATCGATCCTCCCGGGTATTCCCCTGGCGCAGGGCGTGTACACGGTTGTCCTCATGACCGATCGCGAAGTGGTCGCCTCGCGGAAACTGATCATTGCCCACTGACCATGCGATGCGGCGCTCACGTGGCATTGCTTACGATGCTGCTGGGCGGGGGCGTTTGCCCCCGCTCGGCGGCACAGGGCTTCAACATGCGGCACAACATGTTCGGTTGGGTGCAGAACAGCAACGGCTTCTCGGTTGAGCAGAACCAGGCAGGAGAGTTCATCGCCTTCTCGAACAATCCATACGTGGACACCACTAGCAATTTGTACTGGCCTTCGATCGCAGGCTCCGTCCGGGTCTCATCAACCGGTCAATTCCTCGGCCAGGATACGGTCTTCGATCCACAGAAAGCAACCTATGTGGGCTGGTCCAATTGTGCCACACGGCTGCCTGACGGTCGCATGGTGGTGTCGGGAGGAACGCAGAATGCCGATACGAATTGGGCCGCCTTGTATTGGTTCGACCAGAATGGCCTGCTGCTGGACCACGAAGAGTACTTGGTGAACTCGCGTTCTTGGATCGCCTACCAGCACAAGAACACACCGGATGGTGGCTTCATTGTGGGTGGTGTTGCGAGCGTGAACGGTCAGCAGGATATCCTGTGGTTCAAAACGGACAGTCTGGGGAATTTGGAGTGGTGGCACACCTACGGGCATCCGACCCGGCCGGACTGGATCATCAACGTGGACCTCGCGCCAGGAGGCGGGTACTATATGAGCGGCGTATATCGGGTCACCGCGCAGAACAAGGCCCATTGGGTATTGCGGGTGGATAGTGCTGGCAGTGTTGTGTGGGAGCGGTTCCCGGGTACACCGGTTTCTCATAACTACGATGTGCTCGACGCTTACCTCACCACCTTGGCCGATGGGGGGCTGGTCGTCGCTTCCGGTGAATGGAGCGGATTCATTCAGAATACCTGGCCGCAATTGGTCAAGTTGGACACTGCGGGTACGGTGGTGTGGGACAAGCGGTACGGTGTGGACAAATTTGCGTCGGGCTTCTATGTGGTCCAGGAAGTGGTTCCACATGGCGACCTGATCGCCTGCGGCCTGCGTTCCTTCGATGACGGCAATGGGGGCGCTTACTGGTTGGGTACACTACTACGCACCACGAACGAAGGGGACAGTTTGTGGATGTATGATTACATGTACTACGACAGCCTGATGACCGATGGAGGAAGCAAGTTCCGTGATGTGCAACCCACACCGGACGGTGGCTTTATCGGGGTGGGCGATGCGGGCGGCAGCATCAGCGGCAACAACCCGCCGGGCCTCAGCGGGGACGTGTGGGTGGTGAAGGTGGACAGTATGGGCTGCTTAGTGCCGGGCTGCGATGACTTCAGTACGGCGATCACGGTACAGGCCACCAACTTGCGGGATGCGTTGTCGGTGTATCCGAACCCGGCGCACGGGAGCACAACGGTGAAGGTCACGCTGCCTTCCCGCTCCCCTCTCCTTGGGAGAGGGGCTGGGGGTGAGGGGGATCTGAGACTGCGTTTGGTGAGCGCACAAGGGCAGGAGGTGTTGGTTCAGAAAGCGGCATTGGGCGAGAACCAGGTGCCCTTGCGGGGGCTGGCGGCGGGGGTGTTCTACCTTCACCTCACCAGTGGAAGCACATGGCTCGGGGGCACCAAACTGATCATCGAGTGAAACACAGAACCATGGAGCAGGCCACCTTGCACATCGTGGACCCAGCGGGGCGCATCATCCGCGACCAACTCGTGGCGCAGAGCGCCGCCCAGAATGACCTGAACACCGCTCTGGCCACTGACCATGATGCTTGGTGGGATGTGCAAGCCATTCACCTGGCCAAGGTGGTAGTGGAGGAAGAGTTGGAATCGCTGTCCGGAACCCAAGAGAGCATCCTTCAAGGCATCGCGGAAGGCGACGGCCCTGGCGCTTCGGCGGCGGCGGCGTGGCTGGCCACCGCGCAGGGTGAGCGCCCCGTGGCCGAGGTGATCCTGCCCGGTACCGGCACCCGGTCGTTCATCGGCGGGCGTGCGGCCACCGGCGCGTTGGAGCAGAACTGGCTGGGTGTATTTCCCAACCCCACCAAGAGCGAGGCGTTCGTGACCTACCACCTACCGGAGGGCGCAGCTACCGGTTCACTTGAGGTGCGGGATGCGACCGGTCGGTTGGTGCGCGCGAAGAAGCTGATAGGGAATGGAATAGACGAAATACCAAAGAGCCTGTTGTCGCCTGGGGTGTATGCCGTTGCACTTTGGGCTGATGGCCTTCTGGTTGGTACCGCAAAATTCATCGTGGTACGCTGAGCCATGTCGCGCGCGCAGCGCACGCTGTTGCTTGTGCTATTGCTGCACGGGGCCACCGCTTGGTGGTCCCGTGCAGCCGCACAAGGCGGCTTCCAGGTACGACACGATGCTTACGGCTGGGGGTATTTGAGCTTCGGCTTCTCGGTCGAGCAGAATGCCGGTGGTGACATTCTGGTCTTTTCGAACAACGACTATCTCGACACCACCACGAATCTCTATTGGAGTTCGATCGTGGGCGCGTCGCGTTTCAGCGCCGATGGTACGTTTCTGAGTGAAGATACTTTGTGGAGGCCCCAGCGCGCCACTTACGTGGGTTGGTCGAATTGCTCAACCCTGCTATCGGATGGACGAGTCTTGGTTTCTGGTGCAACATTCCAAAATGGTGATACGAACAGGACGGCTTTGTATTGGTTTGGCCAATACGGCGAATTGTTAGATCACAGGGAATTCCTTCCGAGCTCGCGATCGTGGATCACCTATCAACACAAGAACACCCCGGACGGCGGGTTCATTTTGACGGGTGTCACAAGCGCCACCGGCATCCAGGATATCTTCTTGCTGAAGACGGACAGCGTGGGCAATGCGCAATGGTGGCAGACCTACGGACATCCGACACGGGGGGACTATGCAACGTCGGTCGCTCTGGCGCCCGATGGAGGTTTCTACATAGGTGCTTCTTACCCACAAACAGCCACGAAGAATGTTCAATGGCTCCTGCACACAGACAGCATTGGCGCTCTGCTGTGGGAGCATTTTCCTGGGGCTTTGCAAGACGTTGACTACGCGTACAGCGAGTATGTCCTTGCGACCGTTGATGGTGAGGTCATTTGCGCGAGCGGCCTGTATAGTGGCGGAAACGATCAGCAGACTTGGCCTCAGTTGGTGAAGTTGGACACGGCAGGCAATGAGCTTTGGAACCGGCACTACGGTGTGGCCTTCTATGGCACCGGCTTCTTCTCTGTTGCGGAGGTGAGCGGCAACCACGACCTGATCGCCTGCGGCCAGCGGTACTATGTGAACAACCTTAACATTCCCTACAGCAAGGGACTGCTACTGCGCGCGAACAGTGAGGGCGATAGCCTGTGGATGCGGGAGTACGCCTACTACGACAGCACGGTGACCGATTGCGAAGGTACCTTGCGGGATGTGCAGCCCACACCGGACGGGGGCTTTGTGGCCGTGGGCGAAACACGAGGGAACAGCAACGGGAACAACCCGCCTGGGCTGAGTGTGGATGTGTGGGTGGTGAAGGTGGACAGTATGGGCTGCTTAGTGCCGGGCTGCGATGACTTCCGCACGGCGATCACGGTGCAGGCCACCAATTTGAAGGACGCATTATCGGTGTATCCGAACCCGGCGCACGGGGGCACTGTGGCGAAGGTCACGTTGCCTGCGGGTTCGCCTTTCGCCAATGATCTCCGCCTTCGGTTGGTCAGCGCACAGGGGCAGGAGGTGCTTGTGCAAAAGGCCGTGCCGGGCGAGAACCAGGTGCCCTTGCGGGGGCTGGCGGCGGGGGTGTTCTACCTTCACCTCACCAGCGGGAGTACGTGGTTGAGCGGCACCAAACTCATCGTTGAATAGCCCTGCGCAGGGGGCACTGTAGAACCGGAGAAGCCCCGATGTCCTTGGGCGCTGGCCCCGGGCCTACATTTGCCGCCCTTCCATGAGGCGCCTTCTTCCGCTCGCCCTTTTCGTTGCGTTGCTCAGCGCTTCGTGCGGCGACTACAACCGGGCGCTGAAGGCCACCGGACCCAACGCCGTGCAGGTGAAGCTGGCGGCGGCCACCAAGTATTACAGCATCGGCGCGGCGGGCCTGGAGCAGGGCGCCACGAAAAAGGCCAAGCGCAAGTCCTCCTCCGCCTTCGAGAAGGCCCTGCCGCTGCTGGAGGAACTCACCGCCCTTACGCGGGGGGACACCCTCTTCGAACGCGTGAGCTACATGTACGCCAAGAGCTACTACGGCATCAAGGACTATATCCTCGGGGGCTATTACCTGGGCAACTTCAGCAAGACCTTCCCCACGAGCAGGTACGCCGAGGAATGCGACTTCCTGAACGCCATGTGCTCGTACCGCGAGTCGCCAGCCTTCGAATTGGACCAGACGCCCACGAGCAACGCCATCGAGCAGTTCCAGTATTTCCTGGTGCAGTACCCGAACACTGCGCTCACGGACAGCTGCAACTCCCTGATCGACCAGCTGCGCGGCAAACTGGAGAAGAAGGACCACACCAACGCCATGCAGTACGTGAAGACCCGCAACTATGAGGCGGCGGGCATCGCCCTGCGCAACTTCGTGAAGAAGTGGCCCAACAGCGCCGTGCGCGAGGAGGTCCTGTTCGAGATCCTGCGTACCGACCATGACCTGGCGGTGAACAGCGTGGACGCCAAGAAAGCCCAACGGGTGGCCGAGGGTCTGCGCAGCTTTGATACTTTCGCGGACGCTTTTCCCGAAAGCGCCCGCTTGAAAGAGGCCCAGCACCTGCGCGATGCATTGGGCCGCCTCACCGCCAAGACGAACCCACCCTCCGATACCCCCCCGCGACCATGAGCCTGAAGACCACCACCGCTGCCAAGACCACCATCACCCGCGACGTGAACAAGTTGGACCAGGAAACGGGCAATGTGTACGAGAGCGTGGCCATGCTGGGCAAACGCGCCAACCAGATCGCCGTGTCCATCAAGGAGGAACTGGGCGCCAAGCTGGAGGAGTTCAACGCCAGTGGCGAGAACCTGGAGGAGGTGTACGAGAACCGCGAACAGATCGAACTGAGCAAGCACTACGAGCGCATGCCCAAGCCCAGCGCCATCGCCGTGCAGGAGATGATGGAAGGCCACATCGTGATCCGCCGCCCGGGTGACGAAGGCCATCCCCAAGCGAAATAAGTCCCAGCCCATCCCCCGGATGGCGCGCATTCTTCCCCGCAAGGTGCTGCTCGGCGTTACGGGCGGCATCGCTGCTTACAAGGCCCCCCAGCTCGTGCGCGCGCTGGTGAAGGCCGGGGCCGAGGTGCAGGTGGTGATGACCCCGGCCGCCCACGACTTCGTTACACCCTTGGCCTTGGCCACGGTGAGCAAGCGGCCCGTGCTCACCGAACTGTTCGTGCGCGACGGCTCCGGCCTATGGAACGACCACGTTCACCTGGCGCGTTGGGCCGATGTGCTGCTCATTGCCCCGGCCACGGCCAACACACTGGCCAACATGGTACACGGCCAGGGCGACAACCTGCTGCTGGCCTGCTACCTCAGCGCCACCTGCCCGGTGTTCGCGGCGCCCGCCATGGACCTGGAGATGTACCGCGATGCTTCCACGCAGGCCAACCTGGCCACCTTGCGCGAGCGCGGCGTGCGCGCCATCGGTCCCGAGAGCGGCGAACTGGCCAGCGGACTCATAGGCGAAGGCCGCATGACGGAGCCCGAAGCCATTGTGGACGCGCTGGCGGCGGCCCTTCTCGGGGGCTCCAAGCTCGCGGGCAAGCGCGTGCTCATCAATGCCGGGCCCACGCAGGAGGCCATCGACCCCGTGCGCTACATCGGCAACCGCAGCACCGGCAAAATGGGCTTCGCGCTGGCCGAAGAAGCGGCGCTGCGTGGCGCGCAGGTCGATCTGGTGGCCGGGCCCGTAGCGCTGAGCACCGACCGGCCGGGCATTACCCGCACCAACGTGACCAGTGCCGCCGAAATGGCCGAAGCATGCAAGGCTCGTTTCCCGCAGGCGGACATGGCCATCCTGGCCGCCGCCGTGGCCGATTGGCGCCCCAAACAGGCCGCAGGCCACAAAATGAAGAAGCGCCACGCCCCGGCATCGCTTGATCTGGAGCCTACCGAGGACATCCTTGCATGGATGGGTGCGCACAAGGCCAAGGGGCAGAAGCTGGTGGGTTTTGCGCTGGAGACCAACGATGGCCGCGCCCATGCCGAGGACAAACTCGCGCGCAAGAATCTCGACCTCATCGTGCTGAACACCTTGGAGGACGCGGGCGCGGGCTTCGGGCACGACACCAACAAGGTGACCCTCATCGGTGTGGACAAGAACGCTGAGGAACTCCCGTTGATGAGAAAGGCCGATGCCGCCCGCCGCATCCTGGACCATCTTGAACGACTTTTGTAGCATGCTTCACCGCACGGCTTCCTTCTTCCTCGTGGCCGCTCTTGCGTCGGCGTCCTCGGCGCAGGAGTTCAACTGCAAGGCCACCGTCATCGCGCCCACCGTGGCCAACCAGGATCCCCGCATCTACAAGAGCCTGGAAACGGCCATCATGCAGGTGATGAACACGCGCCGCTGGACCAACTACAACTATGCCCCGGCCGAGCGCATCGACTGCAACTTCCTGATCACCGTGGGCAGCCAGCCCAGCATCGACCGCTGGGAGGGTACCATGCAGATAACCTACTCGCGCCCCGTGTACGGCAGCGATTACATGAGCCCCATGTTCACCGTGGTGGACAACGACATCGCCTTCAACTGGCTCGAAGGCACACAGATCGAGTTCTCCGCCGACCGCTACCTCAACAACCTGTCGTCGCTGCTGGGCTTCTACGCCTACTTCATGCTCGGGGTGGACGCCGACAGCTTCAAGAGCATGGGCGGTACCGAATTCTATGAACTGGCCCAGGACGTGGTGAGCAATGCACAGGGCTCCAGTGAGGCGGGCTGGAAGGCCTTCGAAGGGCAGACCAACCGCTACTGGCTCATCGACAACCAGTTGCAGGCCGTCTTCCGCCCGCTGCGCGAACTGCTGTATACCTACCACCGCGAAGGGTTCGACCTGATGGGCAAGGACCCCGTGGCCGCGCGCAAGAAGATCGCCGCCAGCATCGAGAAGCTGCGCACCACGCATCAGGCCAAGCCGAGCAGCTACAACCTGCAGGTGCTCTTCAATGCCAAGCACCAGGAGCTCGTCAGCCTCTTCAAGGCGTCCGATCCCCAGGAGAAGAGCAAGATCCTGAGCACCCTCTCGCTCGTCGATCCGGGGCACATCCAGCAGTATCAGAAGATCGTTTCCGGGTCGTAGGATCACGGCGCCATGCTCAACCGCGTTTCGATCGCGAACTACCTGCTTCTGGACCGGCTGGACCTGGACCTGCGCGCGGGCTTCACCACCATCACCGGCGAAACCGGCAGCGGCAAGAGCATCCTTATCGGTGCCCTCGGTCTGGCCATGGGTGAGCGCGCCGATCCGGCCGTGGTACGCGACGCCACCAGGCGCTGCGTGATCGAACTGGAAGTGGAGGCGAAGAAACCCGGGATGGAAGATTGGTGCGGGCGCAACGGGGTGCCCTTCGAATCGCCCATGATCCTGCGCAGGCAGATCGAGCCCGGCGGGCGCAGCCGCGCCTTCGTGAACGATACGCCCGTGCGCCTGGAGCAACTGCGCGAACTGGGCGAACGACTCGTCCACATCCACAGCCAGCACCACACGCTGTTGCTCAATGATCCCGCTTTCCAGTTGGGCCTCGTCGATCGTGTGGCCGGGCTGGGCGGCGAGGTGGACAGCTACGGCGAGCGCTACGCGGCGTGGAAGAAACTGCGCGCGGAACTGGACGCCGCGCGTGACGAGGAGGCCCGTTCGCGGAGCGAACTGGACTACCTGCGCTTCCAACTGGAGGAACTGGAGGCCGCGCAGTTGATGGCCGGTGAGCAGCCCGGACTGGAACAGGCGCTGGCCCGGGCCGAGAACGCCGAAGAACTGATCGCGGCCCTGCAGGCCGTGGAGCAGGGCCTGAGCGGCGAGGACGGACTCATCGCCCCGCTGGGCCGCTTGCGCCAGGCACTTGCCAAGGTGGCGCGCATCGATGCCCACGTACAGGTATTGGGCGAACGCCTCAACAGCGTGGCCATCGAATTGAAGGACATCGCTGGCGAAGCCGGACAACTCGGTGCGCAGGTGAACCTGGATCCCCGCGAGGCCGAACGCCTGCGCGAGCGGCTGGACACCCTGCTCCGCCTGCAACAGAAGCACCGCGTGCGCGATGTGGTGACCCTGATCGCCCTGCGCGATGACCTGCGCACGCGCACCACGCATATCAGCACCCTCGGCGACCGTATCGGCGTGCTGGAAGGGGAGGAGCGCACCCTTTTCGCCGACGTGGAACAGCAGGCGCAACGGATCAGCGCGGCGCGGTTGAAGGCCCTGGAGCCGCTGGCGGAACAGGTCGCGGCGCAACTGGCGGAACTCGGCATGCCGCATGCGCGCTTCGTCCTTGAGCACGGCGCAACGCCCGTGGGCCCCCACGGTACGGACAGCGTGCGCGCGCTCTTCACCGCCAACAAGGACAGGCGGCCCGCACCGCTCGACAAAGTGGCCAGTGGTGGCGAACTCAGCCGCGTGATGCTCGCCCTCATCGGCCTGGCAGCCGCCAGCCGATCCCTGCCCACAGTGATCTTCGACGAGATCGACACCGGCGTGAGCGGCGAAACGGCCAACCGCGTGGGCGCGCTCATGGCGCGCATGGCCAAGGACCGCCAGATCATCGCCATCACCCACCTGCCGCAGATCGCCAGCAGGGCCGACACCCACCTGCTCGTTTCCAAGGACCACGCCGCCGAGGAAGTGACCACCAGCATTCGCCCGCTGGACGCTGAACAACGCGTGAAGGCCCTGGCCGAGATGCTCAGTGGCAAGAAGTCCACCAAGGCGGCCGAGGAGAACGCAAGGGAGTTGCTCAAGCAGAAGTGACCATGCCCGGGACGCTCCAGAGCAGACTGCGCATCGTGCCCGGCACCGCCATCCGCACGCTGAACGCCCCGGCGGACTATGCGCGCACCATCGGCGGGTTGCCAGCGGGCGCCAGCATCACGCGCGGCGTCACCAAGGGGCACGCCTTCATCCACCTCTTCGTGCAGGACAAGGCCGGACTGGAAGCGGTCTTCTTCAAGGCCGCGAAAGCGCTCGCGCCCGAAGGTCTGTTGTGGATCAGCTACCCGAAAGGAGGGAAGACCGACCTTACGCGCGACAAGGGCTGGGAGTGCCTCGGCGAGGTGAAGATGCAGTGGCTCTCCCTTATCAGCTTCAGCGACAACTGGAGCGCCTTCCTTCTGAAGAACACGCCACCCAAGGCCCAGAGTTCAGCGAGCAAGGACTACCACAGCAACTCCGCCGCATGGGTGGATGCCGCCACGAAGACCGTGCGCATTCCCGATGACCTGGCCGCGGCCTTCAAGAAGAATGCTGAGGCCCGGCGCTTGTTCGATGCGCTCACGTTCACCAATCGCAAGGAATACGTCCTGTGGGTGGTGGGGGCCAAGCGCGAGGGAACGCGCATCGCCCGGGTGAAGGGCACCATCGAAAAACTGTTGGCCGGGTTGAGGAACCCTGCCGGGCGGTGAACGACCGCAGACCGATCACCCCAGCGGCTCCCCATCGCGGAGCACCACGGCCTTGAACGTATCGGAGATGGCGTTCAGGTCGAGCACGTCCACTTTCATGGGCAGGTCGCTTTCGGAGAACGCTTCCTTCAACTGGCCCAGTGTGCTCCATGGGATGGCGTTGCCCGTGTCCACGGCCAGGTCCAGATCACTGAAGCGCCGGGCGGTACCCTTCACGCGCGAGCCGAAAGCCAGGGCGTGGCAGCCGGGCAGGTATTCGTTCAGCAGACCGCGAACGATGCTCAGGTGCTCGGGGGTGAGGTCAAGCATGGCGGTCGAGCAGGGTGTCCAACAAGGCCCGTGCTTCCGGCACGAACAGCGCGCCTTGCGCATAGACATGCTCGGCCTTGTCAGCGTCGTACACGTGGCTGGTGGTGTTGCGCGCTTCAAGAAAGCCGAACCATGGTAGCGGGTCGGTGATCAATCCTTGTTTGGCGGCCTCACGGAACAGGTCCTTCTTGGTCATCCGTTCGGCGGCTTCGGCATCGTCCAAGGCGAAATGGCGTCGCAGCATCTTCCAAGCGAGCTCAAAGGTGTACTCGAAGCGCTGGATGCACCCGTCGCGTGCCAGGTCATCGGCAGGTTTGGACACGTAGGCGCGTTCCAACTGGCCAACGGCGTTGTTGAACGAGGTGAGGTCGAGGTCCGACAGGCTCATCGCGGCCGTGAAAATAGCCGCATCCGACCTGCCTTCTATCTTCGGCCCATAACCTGTTGCACCAACACCTGCGTCCGCCCTACAGTGGACGTGCATAGCATGGCCCATGGACTGTTGAAGGGGAAGCGCGGCATCATCAGCGGCGCGTTGAACGAACAGAGCATCGCGTGGAAAGTGGCCCAACTGGCCCATGCGGAAGGCGCCAGCATCGTGCTCACCAACGCGCCCGTGGCCATGCGCATGGGCGAGATCAACAAGCTCGCTGAAGCGGTCCAGGCGCCCATCATCGGCGCCGACGCCACCAAGGACGAGGACCTGGACAAACTCTTCGCCGAAGGCCAGCAGAAGCTCGGCGGCAAGGTCGATTTCCTGCTGCACAGCATCGGCATGAGCCCCAACGTGCGCAAAGGCAAGCCCTACGACGACCTCAACTATGAGTGGTACAAGCAGACGCTGGACATCAGCGCCATGAGTTTGCACCGCATGATCCAGGCGGCCTTCAAGCAGGACGCCATGGCGGAGTGCGGCAGCATCGTGGCTCTCAGCTACATCGCCGCCCAGCGCGTGTTCCCCGGCTACGGCGATATGGCCGACGCGAAATCGCTGCTGGAGAGCATCGCCCGGAGCTGGGGCTACTACTACGGCCAGAAGAACAAGGTGCGCGTGAATACCGTGAGCCAGAGCCCCACCATGACCACCGCCGGCAGCGGCATCAAGGGCTTCGGTGGCTTCTATGGCTTCGCGCAGGAGATGAGCCCGCTGGGCAACGCCCCCGCCGAGGACTGCGCGAACTACTGCATCACGCTCTTCAGCGACCTCACCCGTTACGTCACCATGCAGAACCTCTACCACGACGGCGGGTTCAGCAGCAGTGGCGTCACCCAGAAGGTGATGGACAAGTTCATTGCGGAGTAGGGATCATAGGAGCAGGCCGTAAGCAGTAGGCAGCAAGCAGCGGTCTCTTCAGGTGGACCGCTGCTGACCGCCTACTGCCTAATGCTGCCTGCTCGCATGAACAGGTGTAGTGCCCCACGCGGGCACGCCGCATGTACTTTCGCCAGCCCACCATGAGCACCGCCCGCACCACGATCCTCTCCCTCGTTCTGCTCGCTGCATCGCTGTCCTTCGCGCAGGGCGGCAAGTCCTTTTTCAAGGAAGGCGAGGCGCTGCGCCAGCAGAACCAACTGGAGCAGGCCCTCGAGAAGTACACCCTGGCGGTGAACGTGGACCCGAAACTGCTGAAGGCGTACGCGGCACGGGCCGATGTGTATGAGCTGCTGGGCCGCAAGACCGAATGCGCGGCCGACCGCCGCAAAGTGGCCGAACTCGACCCCGCCGAGCCGCTGCACGGTGCAAAGGCCGCAAAGGCCTATCTAGAGGCCGGTGACGCGAAGGCCGCACTGGAATTGTGCGACAAGGCCCTGCTCACCGACCGCAAGTGCATGGACGCCCTGCAGGTGAAGGTGCGCGCCTGCCTGGCCTTGGGCAACCTGGATTGCGCCACCGCCACTTCTGACGCCGCGCTCGCGCTCAAAGGCACCACCGATACCTACTACCTGCATGGCATCACCCGCATGGCCATGCGCGACTACAAGACCGCCGAGTTCGACCTGGACAAGGTGATCGAATGGAATTACCTGTACGAGCCCGCCTATGTGGCGCAGGCGGAAACGCAGCTCAAGCTGTACGAGCAGTACTCAGGGCCCACCATGCAGATGCGCACACTGGAGAAGGCCATCGATAAATGTACGCGCGCGCTGGAATTGAACACGGGGAGCACCGATGCGCTCTTCACCCGCAGCAAGGCCTGGGCCGCGCAGAAGGAGTACTCCAAGGCCATCGACGACGTGAGCAAGTGCATCGCCCTGGGTCGTGAGGACGGCGCCGTGTACCACCAGCGGGCCCAGTACTACCACGGTTTCGGGCAGCACCAGAACGCGGTGAACGACCTGAACCGGGTACTGGCGAACGAACCCGAGAACCGGGCATCGTTGCTGCTGCGCGCCGAGTGCAAGGAGGCCAACCTGGACCTCGAAGGCGCCAAGAAGGACCTGGAGCAGGTGGTGAAGCTCGTGGCAACGGACAGCACCGTGACCGCCGAGGAGCGCCAGAAGCTCAGCGAACGCCAGGTGGAACTCACCGCGCGCATCTTCGAGATGAACCGTGAAGCCGACCCGCCCTATATCACGGTGGTGGAGCCTTATCGCTCGGGCAACACCGTGCAGGTGTCCAGCGCGCTGGCGCAGGTGAAGGTCACGGGCCACGTGCGCGACCGCAACCTGCTGAAGAGCATCACGGTGAACGGCGTGCCCGCCAGCTACCCGCCCGAGGACCGGGACCCCGAGTTCTTCGTGAGCGTGCCGCTGGGTCCCGCCGCCAAGGAGATCGAGGTGAAGGCCACCGACGTGTACGACAATGTGGCCAACGTCACGCTGTCCGTGGAACGTTCCGAAGGCGTGCCGCCCGCGCTCAGCCTCACCTCGCCCGCCGCACCCGACCGCGTGATCAGCGTGGAGGCGGACAAGGAGGACGTCTTCCTGGAGGGCAACGCCAGCGACCCCAGCGGCGTGCGCGCCATCACCGTGGACGGCGTGTTCGCCAGCTTCGCGCCGGACACCACGGCAACGGACTTCAGTATCAAACTGCCCATCAAGGGCAAGAGCGGCTTCACCGTGCGGGCCGAGGACCAGTTCGGTAATGCTACCGAGATCGTGTACGGCATCCGCCGCGAGGCCCCGGTTGTGGTGCAGGTGCCGTCCCGCACTATTGCGGGACCCGATCCCGTGAAACCGGCCGAAAAACCCGCGGACAGGCCCGCCGTGAGCAGCGCTACCGGCATCACCTGGGTGGTGCTGATCGACAACACGGACTACAAGAACATGCCCGCGCCGCAAGGCCAGGCCAACGATCGCGGCGATATCCAGCGGTCCTTCAGCAAGTACAACGTGCAGAAGACCATCACGAAGCGGAACCTGTCCAAGAGCCAGATGGAACGCCTCTTCAACATCGAACTGCGCGACCTGGTGCGCACCAACAAGGTGAACACCATCCTCGTGGGCTACACCGGCCACGGCCGCACCATGGGCGGCCGCACCTACTGGGTGCCGGTGGACGGCAAGAAGGACGACATCTACAGCTGCTACAACTACGGCTCGCTCAAAAGCCTGCTGGAGAACTACAGCGCCACGGTGAGCAACACGCTGGTGGTGAGCAAGGCGGCAGGGACCGATCCCAGCTTCTACGAATTGACGCGGTAGGGGGACGGCCGTGCGGGTCATACCTTAGCAGCATGATCACCGAACTGATCAACAAGGACCGCCAAGGCTTCGCGGCGTTGATGGAGCGCGGACAGGTGAACCGGCTTTACGCCTTCGGCAGCAGTGTGCATGGTCCCTTCACGTCGGCCAGCGACATGGACGTGCTGGTCGATGTGAACGAGCCGGACGAGTTACGGCGTGGTACCGTGCTCATGGACCTTTGGGATACCCTGGAGGGTTTCTTCGGGCGGCGCGTGGACCTGCTCACCGACAATTCGCTCCAGAACCCGGTATTGCGCGGCGAGGTGCTGCGCTCAATGAAGCTGATCCATGACGGATCGCGGCGCCAAGTACTGGTCTGATGTGCTCCTCGCCATAAGTGGCATCGAAAGCCACGTCGAGGGCATCAGCACCCTCAACCAGTATGTGGCGGACAGGAAGACGAAGCGCGTGGTGGAGCGCGAGCTGGCCATCATCGGAGAGGCGATCAACCAGTTGATGCGGCTGGACCCGTCTTTCAGCCTGCCCGATGCGGTACGTATCGTGAGCATGCGGAAACGCCTGGTGCATTCGTACGACAACATCGATGATCCCATCGTGTGGGGTGTGGTGCGCAATCACCTGCCTGTACTGAAAGCCGAGACGGTCCGGCGAACGGGCCGGGCATGATCCGCCGGTCATCTTCCGCTTCCGTCGCATCCGGC
>Ga0138256_10003999_pt1 | contig 15646 bp, 17 predicted proteins | sample KNB2016incub_MG_FD_105486 | JGI IMG/M metagenome (GOLD analysis project Ga0138256, IMG submission 105486) | Active sludge microbial communities from wastewater in Klosterneuburg, Austria - KNB2014incub_MG | ecosystem: Engineered > WWTP > Activated sludge > Unclassified | place: Austria... | reverse complement strand
GACGCAGCAGGGCCTCGTCAAACGCGAGAGCCGTGGCACCAGCGTGTACTACAGCATTGCCGATGAGTCGGTGTACGCGCTGTGCGACCTGGTGTGCGGCAACATTGCGCGCCAGTACGAGCGAACGACCAAAAGCCAGCACGAGATCTTTTCCCGGACGTGAGAAGCGTTTGCCAAGAAAGGCTCTCGTTCGTCATGTACTTTATTTAACATAATATACATCGTATCTAGTCAATCACAGGGATGCACGCAGCACTCTCGAAGACATTCACCTACCGGCAAATCGCGTCTTCCATCTCCCGGCACAATGGCGGACATGAGAATACTCCACACCATGCTGCGCGTTGGCAATCTCCAGCGCTCGATTGACTTCTATACCCAGGTGCTGGGCATGCAGTTGCTGCGCCAGTCGGAAAACCCCGAGTACAAGTATTCACTCGCCTTCCTGGGCTTTGACGGGGGCAACCCCGGGCAGGCCGAGATCGAGCTGACTTACAACTGGGGCGTGGAAAGCTACGACCATGGCAATGCCTATGGGCATATCGCCCTGGGTGTGCCCGACGCCTATGCCGCCTGCGAGCGCATCAAGGCCGCCGGTGGCAATGTGACGCGCGAGGCAGGACCGGTCAAGGGCGGCAGCACCGTGATTGCCTTCGTCACCGACCCCGACGGATACAAGATTGAACTGATCCAGCGGCTGGAAGGTGCAGGCGGCGCAGGGTTGCGTTAAAAAAGTTTTTGCTACTATTTATGTAGCATATAGCGCTTTCCCCAAAAGCCTTGAAGGCGGTTTTCCCACTGTTTATTTACCGACTCATCAGGGCTTCAAGTTCTCGGCGGGCTTCGTCAGCATCTCGTGCGTATTCGGCAAGGTAGCGTTCGCGCTCCTCGCTGCTCCACTCGTCGCTAGAAAAGCGTGACAGCGGGTAGCTGGCGCTCTGGTGCACCACTCCTGCCCAGCGTGGCATGAGCGCACGGTCTGGAAAGCGGTCGGGGTACAGGATGAAGCCTTCCACATCGCGCAGCCGCAACGGAAATGCAGGGGCCTTGTCGCGTATCAGTGCGCCAAAAACCTGCAGGCGCATTTCCTGTGTTCCGGCGGCTACTTGCTGGTTGAACTGAACCAATGCAAAGGGCTTGCCCTGGGAATCGTCCACGCGCCCGCTCACCACGTAATGCCCTGCAACCCGCACCTGCGCCTTCACGTAGAAATTCAGCGAGCCACCCTCAACTGCCTCGCGCACGCCCGCCCAGCTGGCCGGAACCCCCGGCGCATACACAACGTCAAAATGCGCCACGCCCTGCTGGCCTTTGGCTGCCACCTGCGCCAGCACGCGGATGGTGCCGTCGTAGTTGCCAAACCCCTGCAGCGCAGGGTTGAGCAGTGCGGTGTAAGTGCCATCACCGGCTTGAAGGTCTGCACCGGTGCCGTTGTCGCCGAAGGCGACGTCGGTCTGTATCAGAGGCACGGGGGTGCGTGTGTCGGGCACAGACTGCGCTGCCGCCGAACGCACGAGAACAGGCAGGCGCTGGCCCTGGTCGTCCAGCGCTTCGATGGAAAACCGGACGGTGTCGCTGGCACTGAGAAAGACCCGGTCTTGCGTGGTCCGCAACCGAACCCCTTTGACGGGCTCGCCATTGGCGTTGCGCAGGCTGGTTTCTTCGCTGACCGGGTCAAAAGGGTGGATCTGGTCCGGATGCTCGCTCAAGGGGCGCGATTCGTGGGGGTAGCGGGTTGCGTCGCGGTAGCTGGCGTACACCTGTTCGGCTTGCTCGTAGCGGGCTTGCCAGAGTTTTTGTTTTTCAGCATGGGCCAACTGGCCCGCGGTACTGTAGGGCGCGCGTGTAGCGGTGCCCCCGGGGGCACCACCGCCCTGCTCTGCCTTTGCGGATGCCGCAGACACGGTGGATGGCGCGGTGGTGCGTGCGCCATCGTGGGCCAGGCTGGTGGAACCGGGCGCCAGCAGCCACCAGGCACCGACGCCTGCCGCTGCCATGCCCGCTGCAATCCAGCCTGCGTGCTTCACAAAAGGGCTTAACGCGCGTTGGTCACCATGTCGGCGCGCACCTTGGAGACCACGCCACCCCAGTTGCCGTTGGTGTAGTGGTTGAAGGCTTCGGCATCGTCACGGAACTTGACGTTGTGGTAGCTCCACTTGGTGCGGCCGCCTTCGTTGGCAGCAGTGCCCAGACTCAGGTCGTTGCAGAACCAGTCCGAGGGGTTGCAAAAGCCTGCGCCGCCGCTGCCCGATACCCCTCCGGCCGAGTGGTAGGCCACGGCCTCGTCGTCCTGCCCAGGCAGAACGCCTGAATACAGCGTGCCTTTTGCGCCAGCAAACATGTAGAACCATTTGGCGCGGGTCTGGTTGTGGTCGTACATGGCGCGTGCCGTGGCGGTCTTCAGGTCAGAGGTCAACGGGTCGGAGACGGCCCAACTGCCCACGTTGGCCAGTTCGCTACCCCCGGCGGCACCGGCGGCCACGTTGACCCATTTGATGTTCCAGCCTGTCTGGGTGCTGCCATCGGTGTTGCCGCACACCCCCGAGGCGTTGGGAGTGGCATTTTTCTTGGAACGTGCGGTCCCGCCATACAGCGCCAGGGCGTAGCCAATCTGCAGGTTTCCCGCGCTGTGTGCGGCGATGTAGCACCAGTTGGTGCCGGTGCAGTAGCAGTCCAGCGCGTCGCGGATACGGAAGTTCTGGTCAGCAATGCGGTTGTATCCGTCCCAGTTGACGGATTTCTTGTTGACGCCAGCTTCCGTGGAGGCTGGCCCCCAGTAGGTGAAGTCGGCGTGGTTGCCAGGCTGCCCGCCACCGGTGCGGCCGTTGATCCAGAGCGAATAGTTGGTGGCATACACGCCTGAGGCAAGTGCCCCCAGCAATGCCACTCCTGCCAGCGCCCAGCGGCGCAGTGTTTTTCCAGAAACGTTGAGACCTTGGGTGCGCATGGACGTGCCCTCTCTTTGGGTGATTGATCTGCCATCTCGGCCTCCTACAGGGTGGAGCGAAATGGAGTGACACGACAAAAAAAGAACGGTCGTGCGCGAAAAAGTATCCAAATATTTCCAGTGCGTGCGAACTGGCGTTAACCCTGCTGTCAGATGCGGGTCACACAGTGCTGCGCGTCATGGTGCCGTCAAGAAAGGCTCCCTCCGCTGGCGGATTGCACACGGTTGCGCCCCTGTTCCTTGGCCCGGTACAGGGCGACGTCTGCCTGGTGCAAGGCTTCGTCAAGCCCGTCATCGCGCTGGGGCAGCACGCTGGCCACGCCAATGCTGATGCTCACGCTGCCCGAGGTGGGCGATGCTGCATGGGGCAGGCCCCTGCTGGCAATCCCCTCGCGGATGCGTTCGGCCAGCGCCATCGCCCGGGTACTGTCCAGGTCATACCACAGCACGACAAACTCCTCACCGCCATAACGTGCGCAGATGTCCAGCGGCCTGCGGGCGTGGCTTGCAATGATCTGCGCCACCTGGCCAAGGACCTCGTCTCCGGCTGCATGGCCGTAGTGGTCGTTGTAGTGCTTGAAGTGATCGACGTCCATCATCGCCACCCCCAGGCTGCGCCCCTCGCGCTGTGCCTGGCGCCAGATGCCCTGGGCCCGTGCGCTGAAGGCGCGCCGGTTGAGCAGCCCGGTGATGAAGTCCTTTTCGGCGACCTGCTGCAGTTGCTCCATGGACAAGAAGTTCTGCCGCATGGCCTGCTCCAGGAAATGGCTGCCAAAGCAGCCAATCAGGTTTGCCGTTGCCAGAAAAAAAACGTTGTAGAGCAGCACATCCCCCAGCAAGGCCACGTGCAGCTCCATCGCGAGGTAGGCAAGAAACACCAGCCACCCGCAAATAGCGGCGGGCACAAAGCGCAAGCCCGTGAGAAAGTAGAAAAAGAACGTCGCCAGGATGATGCCCTCGTAAGGCAGCCCGAAGGCATGCACCCGGGCCACCCAGATGATGCCCACGATGCCCAGACCACTGGCCAGTGCGGCACCGCCCACGAACCACTGCAGGTAGCCATGGAGCCTGCGCACCAGCGATGCTGCCCAAGTCAGTGCGAGGATGGGAACGATGACCCCCAGCCGCAGGAAGAGCACCCCGCCACGCACCTGCGCAGGCAGACTCATGGCGTCGAGCACGGCGAACACCAGAAACAACGCCAGCGCGACCAGCAAGGAGCGGCGCATGCGCAGCAAAAACTGCTGCTGGTGGTAGCGCCGAAAGCCCTGTTCCAGGGCGGCATCGGCAAAACGCAGGCGCAGCAACCCCGCACGCTGGGCGTTCACACGGCTGCGGGGCGGCACAGCATCCGGCGGGTCAGCGGGGCTCTGTGCGGTGGACATGGCTGGTTTTCGTGGCTGCACTGGGTCACTGGCCCTGCGTCAGTGGCTTGCCGGCCTGCTCCAAAAGGTCCATGCGGCGGCGCAGCCGGGCGGCTTCATCGGGCTGGCCACCCTGCTCTGCCAACTGCCGCTGCACGCCCAGCCAGGCCAGCAACGGGCGACGCCAGCCCTGGCGGGAGGCGGTGTCTACCGCCGTTTGCACGACCGCAGGCGACGCCTGCCCGCGGCGCAGCAACACCCCGGCGGCCACCAGTTGGGCCAACGGGTCGGTCAGGGCGGCCACCTGGGCACCGCCCCCCTGCCCTGCGGCAGCGGCCACACCCTGCTGGGGTGCTGGCAGCAGGGCGATCTGCGCCGCACTGAGGGGCTGGGCCTCCAGGTAGGCTGCGTAGACTTTTTCTGCGGGTTGGGCGTCGGCCTGCAGGGCGACATAGCGGTGACAGGCGTCGGGCATGGCGCTGGCGGCCTGCGCTGCACAGTGCAGCAGTTCCAGTCGTGCCATGAGCGCAGGCTGGCCGGTGCGGGCAATAGCTTCGCGTGCGCGCTGCCATTCAAGCTGGGCAACGCGGTCTTGCCCGCTCAGGTAGGCGTCTGTGGCGCGTTGTGCTGCGCTGTGGGCATCGGCCTGCCAGGCGGGTGCAGGGGTCTGGCTTGAGCAGGCTGCCAGTGCCAGGCAAATGCCCGCCAGCGCTGCCCGGGCCCATCGCGGTGCGTGTACGGTGAAATGTGCTGTGGTCATGGCAGCTTGAGCTCCGTATCGCGCGCAAAGGGCCATTTGCGCTGGATGTCGCCCACCAAGCCGTCAATCTTGCGCAGATTGGCCTCCACCTCGGCGCGCAGTGCGCCCAGGTCGGCGGTGCCTTCGCGCACGTTGGCGCCCACGGCCTGGGCCTCGGCCAGCACGGCGTCTACTTTCTTCAGGCTGGCGCGGGTGTCGGCCAGCAGGCCTCCGAGCTGCGCGACCGTGGCCTGGACTTCAGGCATTACACCTCCAGGGCCAAAGACCTGGCTGTCGGCCTTGGCCGCCATGCCGTCGATGCGCGCCAGCAGGGCGTTGGTGCGGTCCAGGGTGGCCAGTATCTTACGGGCGTCCTGCTCGTTGCCCATCAGCACCTGCAGTGCCCCGCCGGGGCCGTTGAGCCGCTCGCCGAGCGTGCGCACCTGCCCCAGGCCGGCGGCCAGGGCCGAATCCGGTGACGTGAGGGCGGTAAGGTTGGTCAGCAGGTCGCGGGCCGAGGCCATGAGCTGCGGTATCTCGGACGTTGCATCGCCGCGCAGTGCGGCACGCTCGGCGCCATCGGGCAGGGGGTCGTCTTCGAGCATGCCCGAGTAGGCCCGGATGCTGGTGCCGCCCACCACGCCACGCACCAGCGTGAACACGCTGGAGACGCGCAGCCAGTGTGCGTCTTTGCGCGGCACGTCGATCACGATGCGGGCGTTGCCGTCGGCGGCCAGCTCGATGCGGCGCACACGGCCAATGGGGAAGCCCGAAAAGGTCATGTCCATGCCCACCACCACGCCTTCGGAGTCGTCGGCGGTGAGCACCAGCGTCTGCGTGGGTTCAAACGCGCCACGTGCGTACAGCAGGTACACGGCAGAGCCCACAATCAGCGCCAAGGTGAAAAGCATCAGTGCCAGAGCCTTGAGTTCCAGGTGCGCCACCGGGCGCAGCAGGTCCTCAGGGGCGCCTGCGGGCTGAGGCGGCACTGGAGTTGCGGGGGTGATGGAGTCTTGCATGGGCGCCGGTTTCCTTGTTCAGTAGTAGTTGCCCACGAGCGAAGCCACTTCGATCAGCAGCAGCACGGCAAACATGCGCGCCAGGCCGCCCAGTTCGCTGTCTTGCGAGGCGCCCTCGCCAACGTCGTACAGGCCTGCGGTCATCGGGATCAGCGCCACGGCCAGGCTCGACAGCAGCGTTTTGATGCCAAACACCAGCGTGACGGCCGGTGAAAACACATGGCCGAACATGCGGGTGTAGCTGGGCAGGCCCGCCAGGTTGAAGCCATACACGCCCAGGTAGGCCATGACCAGCGCCACCACGCACGACAACGCTGCCAGCGTGATGCAGGCAAACACGCCCGCCACCACGCGCGGCAGCAGTTCCACGCGCACCGGATCGGCGCCCATGCGCCGCAGCGCATCAAGCCGCCCCGACTGGCGCAGGCTGGCGAGCCGCGCGCCGCTCGGAATGGTGCAGCGCATGGCCACAAACAGGGCGGCCGTGAGCGGAATGAGTTCAAGCACCAGCACGCGGATCACCATCTCCAGCGCATAGGCCGTGAGCCCGTAGCTCAGCGCCGTGACCACCACGATGCGCGTGAGCACCAGGCTCAGCAACGCGGCCAGCACCGTAAAGCCGGGCAGGATGGGAGCGGTGTCGAGGTAGATGTGGCGGGCCATGCTGCGCCGAGCGCCGCGCTGGTAGCTCGAAGGCGTGAGCGCAAGCACCAGCACCACCGCCCCCAGATAGACAATGCGCCCCCAGGCCAGAGCCCAGCGCAGCAACGCGTGCCAGAGGCGCTCGTGCAGAACAGGAACGGGGATGCGCGACAGCATGGTGGCATGATAGCGGCTCTGGCAATTTTCTGGGCAAAAAATGCCATTTCCGCCCTGTTTACAAGCGCTTTCAGCTATGCTATCAATAGCGGTTTGACCGCACTTATACGTGGCGCCGGAGGGCGGCGCGCGGTGGCAGAAGCTGGGGTTGGGCATCGGCCTGGGCGTGCAGGGCCTCGATGATGCGGCAGTGGCCGCCGCTGCCGTCGCAACGGTTGCGCAGGTCCAGCAGGTCGTGCTCCAGCGCCTGCAGCTCGCGCAGGCGTGCGCGCACATGCTCCAGGTGGCCGTCCAGCGTTTCGCAGGCAGCATCGCAGTCGGCCTTGGAGCCCAGGTCCAGCCCCATCAGGGTGCGCACCTCGTCCAGCGACATGTCCATGGCCCGGCACAGCCGGATGAAACGCAGGCGGTGCACCTCGGCGGCGCTGTAAAGCCGGTAGCTGTTGCTGCCACGCCCGCCGGGCGTCAGCAGCCCCTCTTTTTCGTAATAGCGGATATTGGCGGCCGTTACGCCCGACAGGCGGGCGGCTTCGCCGATACGATGGCAGGCAGTGGTGTCGGACATGGCTTGACCTTCGAGTGACTTCAGGGTTTCCAATCATGCCATCCCTCACCTTCTGGAGAAAACATGTCCGCCCATTGCCATGATGACTGCAGCAGCAGTCGCCCCGCCAGCGCTGACCCGCGTTACCGCCGCATTCTGTGGATCGCGCTCGTCGTGAATGCCGCCATGTTCTTCGTCGAGCTGGGCGCGGGCATGCGTTCGGGCTCGGCTTCGCTGCTGGCCGACGCCATCGACTTTTTGGGCGACGCCGCCAACTACGGCGTTTCGCTGTGGGTGCTTTCCATGGCGCTGGCCTGGCGCGCCCGCGCCGCCCTGCTCAAAGGGGCCAGCATGTTGGCGTTCGGGGTGTTTGTGGTGGGTCGCGTGGCGTGGGGCGCCTGGCAGGGTGTGCCACCGGAGCCTTTCACCATGGGCAGTGTGGGCCTGCTGGCGCTGGCGGCCAACCTGGGGGTGGCGGTGCTGCTCTACGCCTGGCGCGAGGGCGATGCCAACATGCGCGGCGTGTGGCTGTGCACGCGCAACGACGCGCTGGGCAACATTGCCGTGATGGCGGCCGCGCTGGGCGTGTTTGGCACCGGTGCCGCCTGGCCCGACCTGGCCGTGGCGGCCATCATGGCGGGGCTGGCCATCAGCGGTGGCCTGAGTGTGGTGCGGCAGGCGCGCGGTGAACTGCGCGAACTCCCGGCGCACGCATGAACTTGAACGACCCCATGGCTGCATGCGCGTACTGAACGTCCTCAAAATCGCGGTGGTGCTTTGCGGCGTGTTTTTTGCCGTGGAGGCCTGGCGCACGCATAACGCCGACCAGCGGCTGGCCGCTCCCCTGAAGGCCCAGCAAGTCTTTGCGCCCGAGCCGGTCCAGACATCGACCCGTGCTACAGCGTTTTCGATTGGCGAGTACCAGATCAAGCCGGTGGCAGATTTCTCGGTGCGGGCCCGCATCCTGGGCCGTGAGGACTACCGCATGGGGCGCGAGGCAGACCTCTCGCCCATCGACCTGGCGCTGGGCTGGAAGCGCATGGCCGATCCGACGGTTTACAAGCCGCTCAACATCACCCAGGGTGGGCGCTGGTACCGCTACACGTGGTCTGACCAGCCGCCCATTCCGCTGCAGGAGATCATCGAGTCGTCATCCAACATGCACATGATTCCGGCCAGCCCCGCCGTGGGCAGGGCCCTCGAAAAGGCGCAGGAGGGGCGCTACATCCGCCTCACGGGCAAACTGGTGAACGTGCAGCATGCCAGCGGCTGGCGCTGGAGCAGTTCGCTGTCGCGCGTGGACAGCGGCGCCGGGGCCTGCGAGCTGGTGTATGTGGAGTCGGCCGTGGTGGAATGAGCCCGGTGCAAGCCGTGTGCAAGCCCCGTACCGGGCGGTCGTGGTCCAATCGGCCACCGCAAATGCTTGCCCGTCACCGTTCATGAACCGTCCTGTCGTTTCGCCCCCTGCCGTTCCGCACACCGCCACCGAAGACGCGGTGGCCATCTTCACGGGTGTGCTGATGATTTCGGTGGGCGTGGCCTTCTTCACCAGTGCCGGGCTGCTGACGGGCGGCACGGCCGGGCTGGCTTTTTTGCTGCACTACGCCACGGGCATCGGCTTTGGCAAAGTCTTTTTCGTGCTCAACCTGCCGTTTTACTGGCTGGCACTGCGCAAGCTGGGGCGCGAGTTCACGCTCAAAACCTTTGTGGCGGTGCTGCTGCTGTCGATGCTGACGGAGCTGCAGGTGCATTGTCTGGCGTTTGCGCGCATTGAGCCGCTGTATGCGGCGATTGCGGGCGGGCTGATCACGGGCACGGGTTTTTTGGCGCTGTTTCGCCACCGCTGCAGCCTCGGCGGCGTGGGCATTGCTGCGCTGTACCTCCAGGACCGCTACGGCTGGCGCGCCGGCAAGGTGCAAATGGGCGTGGACTGCTGCATCGTGTTGCTGGCCCTGTGGTCGGTGGAACCGGTGCGCGTGGCCTGGTCCATCGTCGGGGCCGTGGCGCTGAACCTGGTGCTGGCCATGAACCACCGGCCCGGGCGCTACATGGCGGTGTGAACTTTGCTGCTGGCGGGCACTCCCACAGGGGCCGATGCAGCACAATGGCGCGTCTGCGTTCGCTGCTATTCCCGTCCGATCCCATCGCATGCGGCCCGGTGACACCGGGCCCGGCCCCAGGAGCATTGCCATGACCGCAACCCACATTGCCACCCCCGTTCTGCGCAGTCGCCGCGAATGGCTCGCCGCCACCCTGCCCTGGCTGGGCGCGGGCATCGCCGCGGCTGCCCTGCCCTCCGTGGTGCGCGCAACCAGCCCTGAAGTCACGCACATCGAACTGTGGAAAGACCCCAGTTGCGGATGCTGCCAGGACTGGGTGGTGCACATGCAGGCCAACGGCTTCGCCTTCACTGTGCACGAAACCGGCAACACCGGCGCACGCTCGCGCCTGGGCCTGCCGCAAAAGCTGGGTTCATGCCACACCGCACTGGTGGCTGGCTACGTGATCGAGGGCCATGTGCCCGCCGCCGATGTGCGCCGCCTGTTGCGGCAAAAGCCCCAGGCCCTGGGTCTGGCAGTGCCCGGCATGCCGGTCGGCTCCCCCGGCATGGATGGCCCCGCCTACGGCAACCGGCGTGACCCGTACGATGTGCTGCTGGTCGCCCGCGACGGCCGCACCACCGTCTTCAGCAGCTACCACCGCAACCCCAAGGCATGAGCCGCGTCGCCCACGATGCCGGCAGCATCACCCGCGTGGCCGGTATCGAGGTAGGCCACTTCACCGACAGCCGCCGCCCCACGGGCTGCAGCGTCGTGCTGGCGCGCACCGGGGCCGTGGGCGGTGTCGATGTGCGCGGCGCGGCACCCGGAACGCGTGAAACCGACCTGCTCGATCCCTGCAACCTCGTGGAAAAAGTGCATGCCGTCCTGCTCGCGGGCGGTAGCGCCTGGGGGCTGGACGCCGCCACCGGCGCCGTGCGCTGGCTGGAAGAGCAAGGCGTGGGGCTGGACATTGGCGTGGGCCGCCTGCCGCTGGTGCCTGCGGCTGTGCTGTTTGATCTGATGGTGGGCGACATGCGCGTGCGGCCCGATGCAGCGGCGGGCTACGCCGCCTGCGCCGCCGCCTCGCGGGCCGACCCGGCCGAGGGCAATGTGGGCGCAGGCACCGGCGCCAGCGTGGGCAAGATATTCGGAATGCAGCGCGCCATGAAGGGTGGTATCGGCAGCGCCTCGGTCACGGTCGATGGCATCACGGTGGGCGCACTCATTGCCTGCAACGCAATGGGCGATGTGATCGACCCCGACACCGCCCTGCCCGTGGCAGGCGCCCGCACCGCCGACGGCCTGCGCCTGGCGGACACGCGGCGTGCGCTGCTGCACGGCGAGCTGGCGCAGTCGCTGCTGGCGGGCACCAACACCACCATCGGCGTGGTGGCCACCGATGCCGTCATCACCAAAGCCCAGGCGCACCGCCTGGCCGTGGCCGCACACGACGGCCTGGCGCGCAGCATCAACCCGGTGCACACCCAGCTCGACGGCGACACCCTGTTCACCCTGGGCACCGGCCTGGCAGGCCGCAACCCCGGCATGCTGCTGCTGTGCGCCCTGGCCGCCGAGGCCACGGCCCGCGCCACCCTGCGCGCGGTGCAGGCAGCGCGCAGCATCACCACGCCCGAGGGGCTGCACCTGCCCTGCATGCACGATCTCGGCTGAAAACCCCATGCCCCAGGCCTTTCGCAACTCCTTGCTGTCGCTGCGCGACATGGTGGTTTCCGCCGGACCGCTGGCGTTGCTGCCGGTGCTGCTGCTGGCGCTCGCCTACTGGTGGCTGCAGCCCACGCCCCCCCAGACCGTGGTGCTGGCCACTGGGCCGGAACAGAGCGCCTACGAAGCCTTCGGCAAGCGCTACCAGCAGGCGCTCGCGGCTGAAGGCATTGCGGTGCAGTTGTTGCCCAGCGAAGGCTCGATGGCCAACCTGCAATTGCTGCGCGAGGGCCGCGCCGACCTGGCCTTTGTGCAGGGCGGAACCGCCGACCTGCAGGCCCAGGACCAAGAGCAACTGCAGTCGCTGGGCAGCCTGTTCGTGGAGCCGTTATGGCTGTTTTACCGCGAAAAAGCCGCGCGCAGCGTCTCGGCGTCCGGACGGCTCGATGCCCTGCCCCAACTGCAGGGCCTGCGCGTGAACGTGGGCACCGGGGGCAGCGGCGTACCCACCCTGATGGGCAAGTTGCTGGAGGCCAACCACCTGGACGCAAAAAAACTTCGCCTTTCGCAACTGGAGCAGACCCCGGCGACGGTGGCATTTCTGGCCGGTGACATCGATGTGCTGGTGTTTGCCTCGGCCCCCGAGTCGCCCATGGTGCAGATGCTGTTGCAGACGCCAGGCGTGCGCCTGATGGATTTTGCGCAGAACGAGGCTTACGGCAGGCGCTTTCCGTTCCTCTCGCCCGTCACCTTGCCCCGGGGGGTGGTGGATCTGGCGGCCAACGTGCCCCCTGCCGATGTGCGCCTGGTGGCATCGACCACCGCCCTGCTGGCCCGCGAGGGCACCCACCCGGCGCTGTTGCAGCTGTTTGCCCAGAATGCCCAGACCCTGCACGGCGCAGCAGGCTGGTTCAACCGGGCGCGCGAGTACCCCACCACACGCCTGAGCGAGCTGCCCATCGCCCCCGAAGCCGACCGTGCCATGAACGAGTCGGTACCTCTGCTGCAGCGTTACCTGCCGTTCTGGGTGGCCAACCTGATCGAGCGCATGTGGTTGGTGCTGGGCGTGGTGATTGCCATCACGCTGCCGCTGTCGCGCATCGTGCCACCGCTCTACCAGTTCAGGGTCCGCTCGCGCGTGTTTCGGTGGTATGGGCGGCTGCGCCAGCTCGAAGACGACATGGCCTCCGCGCGCCTGCCTCCAGACGAACTGGCCCGCGCCCTTGATGCGCTCGAAACCCAGGTCTCGCACGTAGTCGTTCCGCTCGCCTACGCGGACGAGCTGTATGCCTTGCGCAACCACATCCAGCTGGTACGCCGCAAGCTTGCGCGCCCCTGAATCCGGGGCTCACACCCCACCTGCTGTCGCCAGCGTGACTGGAACCCGTCTTGGCCCTTGAAATTTTAAGACGACTGGTCATATTATTCATCCATGGCCCGCACCGCTGACAAAACCGACATCCCCCTGCGCCTCACCCAGGCGGGCCGCGACCTGTTCTCGCGCCAGGGCTACAACGCCACCGGCATCCAGCAAATCACCGACCACGCGGGCGTGCCCAAGGGCTCGTTCTACAACCACTTCGAAAGCAAGGAAGCGTTTGCCGTGGCCATCATCGGGCAGTACGCGCAGCACCTGCAGCAGTCCTGGGAGGCCATGATGGCCGCCGCGCCCGCGCAGCCCATGGCCGCCATTCGCTACGTATTTGCTGAAATGATGGCCTACCACGAGCGCAAAGAGCTGCAGGCAGGCTGCCTGGTGGGCAACTTCGCCGCCGAGATGGCCCTGGCCAGCGACGCCTGCCGCCAGGGCCTGCTGCAGGCGCAACTGGCCTGGCGTGAACGCCTGGCCGGAATGATCGAACGCGCACAACGGGCAGGCGAGGTGCGGGCCGACCTCCCCGCCCCCGTGCTCTCTGCCCTGGCCTGGGACACCTGGGAAGGCGCCCTGCTGCGCATGAAGCTCGAAAAAACCACCACACCGCTGCGCGACAGCATGGCCCTGGTGCTCGACCACCTTTTCCTGCCCACCGCACCTGCGGCGGGCATTCCCCCCACCACCAAGGAGTAAGCCCCATGGGTATCCCCGCAGAAACCTTCGCCACCGACGCCCTGTTCCAGCCCCTCAAGCTGGGCCGCATCGACGTTGCCAACCGCATGGCCATGGCGCCACTCACGCGCAGCCGTGCCAACGACGCGCTGGAGCCCACCGACATGGTGGTCGAGTACTACCGCCAGCGCGCCAGCGTGGGCCTGATCATTGCCGAGGCTACGCAGATCTCTGCCACCGCCCAGGGCTACACCAACACCCCCGGCATCCACACGCCCGCACAGATCGCCGCCTGGAAGCAGGTGACCGACGCCGTGCACGCCAAGGGCGGCAAGATCTTCGTGCAGCTCTGGCACACCGGCCGCATGTCGCACAACGCCTTCCAGCCGAACCAGCAGGCGCCCGTGGCCCCCTCGGCCATCGCCGCCAAGGCCAAGACCTACATCGTCGGCCAGGGCTATGTCGATTGCGCCGTGCCGCGGGCGCTGGAAACCGCCGAGATCGCGGGCGTGGTGAACGACTTCCGCCAGGCCGCCGCCAATGCCGTTGCAGCCGGTTTTGACGGCGTGGAAATCCACGGCGCCCACGGCTACCTGATCGACGCCTTCCTGCGCGACGGCTCCAACCACCGCACCGACGCTTACGGCGGCAGCATCGAAAACCGCGCCCGCTTCCTGCTCGAAGTGATGGCCGCCGTCACCCAAGAAATCGGCGCCGACCGCGTGGGCATCCGCCTCTCGCCCGTCTCGCCCGTCAACGACTCGTCGGAGAGCAACCCCCAGCCGCTGTTCGAGCATGTGGTGCGCGAGCTGGATAAGCTCCACCCTGTGTACATCCACGTCGTCGAGGGCTACACCGGCGGCCCGCGCGACAACGCCCCGTTCGACTACGAAGCGTTGCACCGCCTGTACTCGGGCGTGTGGATGCTGAACAACGGCTACACCAAGGAGATGGCCGTGGAAGCCCTGCGCAGCGGCCGTGCCGACATGGTGTCGTTTGGTCGCCCCATGATCAGCACGCCCGACCTGCCGCGCCGCTTGCGCGACAACCTGCCGCTGAACGAGCCCTTCGCCGATGCACCCGTGTACGGCGGCACCGGGCCCCACGGCTACACCGACTACCCCGCCCTGCCTTGATGGGACAACCCCCTGTGGCGCTGCGCGCCTTCCCCCTTCTCTCGGCTATCGCCGGGAAGGGGGACGCCGCCAGCGCCTGAGTTTGGAGTCCTGGCGGCCCTTGCGCGGCGGCCGCTGGCCTGGGCCACGCCAGTTTCAAGCGGCGAGGTACTTGCCAGATCCCCAGGACAAACGCAAAGCCCTGTACCTCTAGCGCTTGCGCAGCTTCTGGATCAGCGTGACGGCGCCCAGCACCACGGCGCCAGCCACGATGCCCGCCACGCCGTTGAGCAGGTTGGTGGTGAGTGCCTGCCACAGACCGCCCAGCGCGCCCTGGGCCACGGCAGCGCCCGCGCCCTCGATGGCGTGGTGCAGCGGCGCGATGCCGTGCACCAAAATGCCGCCACCCACCAGGAACATGGCGGCCGTGCCCGCCACCGAGAGGAACTTCATCAGCCACGGCGCCGCCGCCAGCAGGCCACGGCCCAAGGCCTGCGCAGCGCCGCTGGCCTTGCCGCTGAGCCACAGGCCCAAGTCGTCGAGCTTGACGATGCCGCCCACCAGGCCGTAGACGCCCACCGTCATCAGGATGGCGATGCCCACCAGCACGGCCACCTGCTGCAGGAACGGAGCGGCCTGCACCGTGCCCAGCGCGATGACGATGATTTCCGCCGACAGAATGAAGTCGGTGCGCACCGCGCCCTTGATCTTGTCCTTCTCGAAAGCCACCAGGTCCACCGCCGGGTTGGCATTGGCCTGCACATGGCTCTCGTGCTCGGCCTCGTCCTCGGCAGCGCTGTGCAGGAACTTGTGCGCCAGCTTCTCCACACCCTCAAAGCACAGGAAGGCGCCGCCCAGCATCAGCAGCGGCGTGATGAGCATGGGCACAAACGCGCTGATGGCCAGTGCCGCCGGCACCAGAATGGCCTTGTTCACCATCGAGCCCTTGGCCACGGCCCAGACCACGGGCAGTTCGCGGTCGGCGTTCACGCCGGTGACCTGCTGGGCGTTGAGCGCCAGGTCATCGCCCAGCACCCCCGCCGTCTTCTGCGTGGCCACCTTGGTCATGGCCGCCACATCGTCGGCCACGGCGGCACTCTTCTTGGCAGCCACCTTGGTCATCACGGCCACGTCGTCGAGGATGGTGGCGATGTCGTCAAGCAAGGCGAGCAAACTGGCTCCGGCCATGGGATGGTCCTTAGAAAATAGTGATTAAATTGGCATCTAGCGCTTATACAGCAAGCGCGAGAAGCTATGTTTTCAATAGCAAATTATGAAACCTGCCGCACGCCCTTGCTCATGGCTCGGCGCCACCCAGTTCGCTCTCGATTTGTTCAATGCTGGGCAG
>Ga0138256_10003998_pt1 | contig 15647 bp, 15 predicted proteins | sample KNB2016incub_MG_FD_105486 | JGI IMG/M metagenome (GOLD analysis project Ga0138256, IMG submission 105486) | Active sludge microbial communities from wastewater in Klosterneuburg, Austria - KNB2014incub_MG | ecosystem: Engineered > WWTP > Activated sludge > Unclassified | place: Austria... | reverse complement strand
GCTCCATTGATAATTGCACAAACTGATTTGATCCTGACATTGCCTTACCGCATTGCTGAAAAACTCGCTCACATGGCAACTCTAAAGTTACTGAGGACTCCAATCAACTTGCCTAGCTACCAATATTCCATGAATTGGCATCCTCTCTATGAAAAAGACCCTGCCCAGCAATGGCTAAGGGCACAAATCGACAAAGCAAGTCGGCAGCTCGCCGACAACCCGATACCTCCTCAATATTTACCATAAGGAGGGTGCTTGCATGTTTGGGTTATTCTGTATTGGTGATCTTAAAACGAATGACGCAATACGTACCTTTGTTGGAATTTACACACTAAGCTGTTCAAGTAAAAACCCTATTTCATTACATTGTTATTCGCAAACCTTTCGCGTTAGTTTCATGTCATTAACTATCGTTTTCCGGGTCGGATAATCGAGTACAGGGTTGGCATCTACAATCCGACGTTATCCAGGAGCGTAGTCAGCCCCCCGATTTCAGCGATTCCGTTACCAAACTCTCCACCTGTTGCGAAAATATGGTCATCCTTTATTCCGACACAGATGCCATTATCGTAGCAGCGCGCATAATAGCCCAGTGCGACGAATGATTTACTCGTATGAGGAAAAATATTGGGGTGATTGGTTTCTGCCCAAGTGAACAATCTGTCTGTTCGGGTGGTGTCGATACTTTCTTGCCGCACGCGTGTGGCAATGGCCTGCTGGAACTGATCTTCAGGTAAGTTATGATTAAACATAACATAGAAAAAATCGGAAAGTACGGGGTGCTGCTCGGAGAAAACACGCATTTCTACCATGTAGGCTCCTGCTGGTCCACCGGGAAGGCCTTCGGATTCAAGAAACCAGTCCAGATGAGTATGCAGAGAACCATCTGCTTTAGTATCTCCTATGATCAGGGATTCCGCGCCATCTGTACCGTGACGACTGAAAAGGCTTGAGCCGTCGTCAACGACTTTTGGTGGACATATTACCAATCCGCAGGATGTATCCGGTTGAATATCGAGACCACCAAAAAGGCGAATTTTTGTACCCTCCTGCGCGAGGGTCCAGCGATTCAACGCAGGATCCCAATAGGCAAGGTGTCCTGAAATCTGATAACGCACAGGTTCCGCTGGCAACAAATCATCTGAGGCTGCAAAAAATCCGGGACTATTTATTCCAATTTTGCCTGATAGGCTTAGAAATTGAGTGACATATATGGGTTTACCGGTCAACCTATCATTAGGTAGCTGACCTGGTGGTAATCCAAGAAAGTCAATTCCGATAATGCTGCACATTTCGCTGCGGTTGCAGAAATCCGTGCGCAGCTGCTGTTCATTGATAATGGCGACTTCGATATCCTGGTGAAAAGTCTGTGCCATCGTAGTGAGCGAAAATGCCAGCCCGACAAGCAGGCCAAGGCAATCAGTAGCGACCGTGATAATTTTTTTCGACATCATTTGGTTTCTCCCTTAAAGAAGTATAGTAATCACACAGTAGGCGTTATCAGAAATTTGCCCGGAACCCCGCTACAAGACTCACTCCTGGCTCGGGTGCGAAATTACGTAGAAAAGAGGTTGAATTGCGGATGATCGAGTTAGACATGTTCGATGCTTTTCCGAATAGCAATAATTTGATGCGATTTGAAACAGCCCAGTCATAAGTTACGTCCAGATCAAGGCGATCATAGCCATCGGTGGCCGTATCCAGCAAGCCTGGGTGGTTTTGTGATAGCGCGTGCGTATAGCGAATCGATCCTTTCCATTTCTCGTAGCTTGTCCCCACTTCAAAGCCAAAACGCAGCGGTGGTAATCTTGGCACATCGCCGAGCTCAGATTTACGGAACCATCCTCGCACATAGTCAGAAAAAAGAGTTAGATATGGATTAAAAGCACCGAGTTTAAATGGTAGATTCATTTCTGCCTCATAACCCCAAAAATCAGCCGCATCCCCTTGATAGCCAAATACTGGCAAGCAAGCCCTCAAATCAGCACAAGCAAGCTGGAAACGAGGGGGTTCTGGTCCTGAGTTAAAGAAAAGTCCTTGATTTTGCAAATATATAAAATTATCAATTCTTTTGAAATAGCCGTTAGCGCGGAAGGAAAAGTGTTTCTGAGAAAGGTTCAGACCCAGCTCAAAATGATCTGTCTGCTCTCGTTTTAGATTCGTGCGACCAATCTCATAATTTCGGGTAGCAAACCGAGGGCCAGATGATAAAAGTTCCTGTACATCAGGAGCGCGCTGTGCTCGTTGCCAGCTCAAATAAAGCATCCCTCCAGAAAAAGGCTCGTAATTCAATGCCGTTGCAACAGAGTAGGTATTGTATTTCAGCTGGTCAGGAAGGGGGATAGGTGCCCGAACACCCGCAATTTTTGTTTCATCGGCTTTCGGATCGGTTGTCTGGTGATCGAAACGCCCGCCGAATTCCAGGTTAAGGCGCTCGCCGAACATAACGGTTTCGGTGAGGAAAAAACCGATTGAATTGATCTGAGAAGCAGGAGTGAAAGTATGAATGCCACCCGCAGAGAATTCCCGGTTTTGCCATTGCATTCCCGCTACGCCATTGAGATATTTTCCCCAGTCATGATTGGCTTCCAACCGGGATTCCCAGACTTTGTTATTGAAATTCGCAAGTGGAAGCCCCTGATTTAGCTCATCATGCGCATAATCTACGTAACCCAGCTTTGCTTCTATGGTGGACAGCATTTCCCACGGGGTGATCCACAGCCCCTCCAGATCGAAGCGACGCTGCTGCATCGCAATACGAACGGCTTCTTTTCCGAAATCATTATCGACCCGTCCAGGTACGCCCGGTGGAACGCCATAATTTTTCACCAGCTCATGGTAGCTGCCGCCGATATGTCCCGCTTCCCCGATCAGAGAGATCCCGGCGGACCCTCCTTGGCTACTGGAGCTTGTGTTTTCGATCACCTTGTGGCTATTTTCAGATGGTTGAATCTGAAATTGCTGCAGAATCGCTTTTTCATCGAGAGCAAAACCAGGAATGTGACTGTTGCCTGCCGCCCGATGAAAATAATCGAGATGAATTGCCAGCATATCCCTGCCTATATCGAGGGCAACCATACCCGCCTTTTCAGATGGATTATGATCGAAACGGAACTCGGTTTTCCCCGAAAACCACTCTTTTGGAATTTTGTCTGGAATACGCTGGTGTTTGATGTCTACCATGCCGCCAGCCGCATTGGCGCCGTAGCGCAAGGTTGCCGGGCCACGATGAATGGTAATACGGTCTGCCAGCATGGATTCGGTTGCAATGGCATAGTCAGGACTCATTCCTGAGGCATCATGAACCCCCATCCCATTTTGCATTACCCTGACGCGAGAACCGCTCATTCCTCGAATCACGACCTGCCCCACGCCAGGTCCATAAGACAAGCTGCTGACACCCATTTCACGTTCCAGTGTCTTGCCAAGCGTACCTTCCGCACGCAATCGCAGTTCACGCCCACCCAGATTCCGAGTTGGTTCCGCAGGCAATGCGGTGGTTTCAATCACCATGGTATCGAGAAGAAGAGTGCTGGCATCGGGATTGCCAGTATTGTTCATTGCTGCTTTGGGCTGGAGGGGAGCCGCATCTGGCGTTCCTGAAACGGACTCCCTGGCATGAATTTCAGCGGAGAGGGTAATGAGGAATGCAGATAGGATGACGCGCAGGCAGGCAGATGAAACAAGGCATGAAATCTGTTTCATGGAGAAAATTACAATCCCGCTGCCTCAAAAAAAGACTCGAGCGAACCATGATCGGTCAGTCCGCCGAATGGCCCTCCGGTTGTGAATACTTTGCCGCGTCTACTGCCCACACAGATGGTACTGTTATAGCAGCGTGCGTAAATACCAAAAACAAAGCGGCTCTGTGCAGCATGTGGAAAAAATTCACTGAAGTTGGTTTCGGCCCAATCGTACAACTGATCAAGGCGAGAGTAATCACTCAAGGGCGTACCGGGGAACTGATCAAAAGCTTGATTAAAAGCTGTCTGGCCAAAATTGTTGCTGACATTCAAGTGCAATGCCAGGAGAAATGGTTTGGATGGGGGGTGGGTGATGCTTCCATCTTGTTCATCGGTACCAAATAACGTCATGGCAATCATGTAGGCGCCGTCATCCGGTGCGGAACCATCCGCTGTGGTTAGCTCGAAAAGTGGATGGGTACCTTCAAACGATCCTGTGCTACCCAAGGAGGCAATCATCCCATGAGTGTTTTCACCTTCTGAGGCTGAAACTTCACGTGCGGCGAAAGCCAGTCGAATCGACAGGCGCTCATCAAATCCATCGCGCAACCAGCGATTTTCCACAGCAGACCATTTCATCAATGTGCTTTCAATCTGGTACTGGATGATACTGCCCGGATTGAAACCAAAACCGCTGATGCCTGCGTCAGACATTTGATAAGGTTTCAGCGTGCCATCAAACCGGATGGTAAAAGCAGTGTAGCCACCCAGTGTTCTGCCCTCACGCTGGGTATCGACCACAATTTTGCCGTTACTCCAGGCAAAAGCCATATTGGGCAAACCTGTGTGCGCCACGGCTGTTGTTCCCTGGCAAAGTAAGAGCAACAGAAAAACAGGAATTAGTTTCAAACTATGCATCGCCCCCTCCTTATTCTTGAAGCACGCAATGCTACAGCAAACTTTATATGATTAGAATGCGACAAATTGTCGCACCCAGTCAGGTATTGCCTGGATTAATTTCTAGGGAAAGTGGTGGTTTCGGGTGGTTAACGTTTGATGAAGATAATGTCGCGAATGGTGTGCCCCAGCTTCAAGCCACGTTCCTCAAATTTGGTTAGCGATCGATAGGATGGGCGAGGGGCGTAGTTTTCGACGGTGTTGATCAATTGGTCTTCGCAGCCGAGTACCTGCAGGATATGTTCAGCATAATTTTCCCAATCGGTTGCAATATGCAGATAAGCGCCCGGTTTCATGCGGGTGGACAGGCGGGATATAAAATCTGATTGAATCAGGCGGCGTTTGTGATGGCGTGTCTTTGGCCAGGGATCGGGAAAAAAGATATGCACGCCATCGAGTGATTCACTGGGCAGCATATTTTGCAATATGAGGTGCGCGTCATGGGCAATGATTTTGAGATTCATTATGCCCAGCTGCTGAATACGGTTGAGCAGACTCCCAACACCGGGAGCATGAACTTCTACAGCAATAAAATCTTTTTCGGGTTGTTGTTGCGCAATGGCAACGGTTGTTTCGCCCATTCCCGAGCCAATTTCAAGTATTTTAGGCGCTGCTCGGCCAAATACTTCCCCTAGATCAATAGGCGCAGCAGAAAAGGGGATTCCGTAACATGGCATTAATGTTTCATAGGCGCGACGCTGTGCGTCCGAGTAATATCCCTGACGAAGCACATAGCTGCGAATAAACGTTGGTGAAGACAAAATAGTTAGAACTTGTGGAGTCAGTTTAATCAGCGCGTGGATTTGCGGTGTATCCCGGACTTCAATGCATTAATGGCTTCACTGGCAGAATTGACTACCAACCCACGTGGACAGAAGTAGTATTTCGCCAGTTCGCGTTGTGCATGCAGCTGTCGAACTTGTTCGAGGGTTTCCCATTCGCTGTTTCGTACAGGCACCCAGGTTTGCGTTGAGGGATCTCCGATTGCATAGCGTTTACGTTCGCGGGTTTCACAGCGTAGGACTTCGAACATAACGTTATCGCCACCTTGCGGAGAGCGAATGATCATACTGTAACGAATCACACGCATCTTCTTGTCAACACTGATTGAATGGGCGTCGATGAAGAAACTCAGGTTGTTTGCAGGGCCGGCATCAAATGCGAGCAGGTTGGTGTTTTCAGGATAGGGTGGCATGCTGGGGGCAATTTCTTCCCAAGTCTTGCCATGATCGAGCGTATCAATAAACTGCTCCCTGCCGGCACAGCCTGTCAGAAATAGCGTAAAGGCAAAAGCAAGCAACAGATGGCGAGCATCATGGCTCATGCCAAATCCCGCATCAGTGCTTTCTGTATATTGTCTGCTATGGGCTGAATTGTTATCTGATACGCGGAATGGTCTATGCCCATGCCCAGAGCTGCACCCTGCTGCAATGCCTGGACAATTTCTGGTGACAATTCAAAGCGTAGAAAATGAACAGCGGAAGTTTTCTCGGCGTTGGTGCGATCGAGGTCTTCATCAGCCATTCCATAGATACGCGGATGCCCAGCAACATTTACCCATACCTGGTTTTCGATGCCGATCAGTTGAGTCAGTTTTTTTGCCCGTTCCACCGGGTCGCCGTACTCGATCAGCATGGTTGCCTTCCAGTTACTCCCATCAGGAACCAATGGATTATAGACATCCAGCTCCTGCTGAATGTCAGCATCCTCAAATATTTTTTCTGCGCGCAGCATTTCCTGGATCTGATAGCGCATCGTGAGTTCATCTTCAAATAGCAGCGTGACATGTTCGCCGAGTGCAACTGAGCGGTTTTTTTTGTGTGCCATGATCTCAGCGCGGAAAGATTCTCTGTTTTTGGCATAAGCTTCGAGCGTCAAAAGACTGTCACGAGTGATCTTGGGCATGATATTTCCTGGTGAATGACTGATTGAACCTGCTGCAGGCACTGATTGTGCTGATAACGGTTGGTTCTGGGTTTCTCCGTAAGCGATGCGCAGCAGGGATAGTGGGTGGTGTTTTACGGTTTGTCTGGGTTTCATTCCTTGCTGGATGTGGCGTGCGGCAATGGCGCAGTCGGAACTAATGTAATCAGGCTCTGCCTCGCCCATCTGCCGGAATACCGGCTGACCGATTTTCATCGAGTCGTCAAAAAATTCCTGCTTGACACCCCAAGTGCCGTCATGTCCAGAGCAGCGTTCCACTGTCGTGACTTCTGTTCCGGGTATCAGTTGCAGCAGGTCACGGGTCTTCCTACCCAAATTTTGTACCCGTAAGTGACAGGGAATATGATAGGCCACCTTGCCAAGCGCATACTGGAAATCGGTTTTCAGCAGCCCCTCCCGATTGAGCAGCATCAGGTATTCAAATGGATCAAACATGGCATCGGCCACCATGGCGACCGCTTCATCTTCAGGAAACAACAGGGGTAACTCCTGTTTGTACATTAATGTACACGAAGGAACGGCAGTCAAAATTGCATAGCCTTCCCTTGCCAGGTTGGACAAATGGGGGATGTTGCGATCCTTGAGCGCGGCTACGCTATCCAGATCACCAAGTTCCAGCTTCGGCATTCCGCAGCAGGCCTCCTGCGCAACCAGTTTTGCCGGAATTTCGTTATGTGCCAGTATCCAGAGGAGATCATGGCCGATACCAGGTTCGTTGTAGTTGATATAACAGGTGGCATAGATGGCTACCTTCCCGGGTACGTTGCAGCTGGGTATCGGCGCAAAGTGTTCGTCCGGATTAGCATGGGTGCGGAATTTTCGTGAGCTGTAGGTCGGCAATTCCCGCTCGGGGTGAATGCCCAATGCCTTGCTGAATATTTTGCGCGTGGCGGGTGTTTGGGTAATGGCATTGGTTGTCTGCACGATTACCGGTATGGTGGCAAGTTTACCCAGGGTATCGGTGCTCGATAGCAGTCTATCGCGCAAACTCGCGCCTTGTTTTTTATATTTGATTGCCTTGGCACGTAACATCAAGTGTGGAAAATCAATATTCCACGGATGCGGTGGCACATAAGGGCATTTAGTCATAAAGCACATGTCGCACAAGTAGCAGCGATCCACAACTTGCCACAGGTCCTGTTTTTCCACTCCATCAGGCTCACCCGTCTTGCCGTCATCAATGAGATCAAACAGACTGGGAAAGGTAGTACAAAGATTAACGCAACGCCTGCAACCGTGACAAATATCAAATACCCGGAACATTTCCTCAAACAATTGCTGTTCATCGTAAAAATCCGGGTTTTGCCAATCTATCGGATTGCGTTTGGGTGCTTCCAGACTGCCTTCGCGGGATGACATAAGAGGGTAATCAGTTAGTTCAACAAATAAAGCAGGCGCTAAATTAGATTTGCCCGGAAATGCTGTAAACGAGCATCAACCGGGCAAGCATATAATCAAACAGTTTTAACTACTACTGTTCAAATCCCTAGTCGTTCAAATTATCCAGCGCACGTTGAAAGCGATTGGCATGAGAGCGCTCCGCTTTGGCAAGTGTCTCGAACCAGTCGGCGATTTCATTGAAACCTTCATCGCGTGCTGCTTTCGCCATGCCAGGATACATATCGGTATATTCATGTGTTTCACCAGCAATTGCCGTTTTGAGATTGTCACGCGACGAGCCAAATGTCAGGCCCGTTGCAGGATCGCCACATGATTCCAGATATTCCAGGTGTCCGTGGGCGTGTCCGGTTTCACCTTCAGCGGTAGAACGAAAGACTGATGCGACATCGTTTTGACCTTCAACATCAGCTTTAGCTGCAAAATAAAGATAACGACGGTTCGCCTGGGATTCACCAGCAAATGCTGCTTTCAAATTAGCTTCAGTTTGAGATCCTTTCAATTGCATAATTTCTCTCCTTTTAGTTTTACATTTATTCCGGTTTCCACAAACTTCAGTGAGGCGCGGAATTTTATATTGGCGTGACTTTTATGACAAACGTCGGCTGTTAATGTAATTCGTATTCTCATTCCGTGCAAGCGATTAAACCGGCACTACCAGAAGCCACAAAAATCAGAGCATAAAATGAGAAACCACAAGTGCCGTTTAGCGTTCAGCGGTAATTGGCCCGTATTACAGACTAATTATTGTCCTGATGAGTCGTTCATAAATAGTTGCACTTGGATCGTACTGATTTCTTCACGGCTCTTTAGCTTTCAGGGATCCCAGGAAAGCTTTCACATCACGGATAAACCCATGACCCACTTCCCGACCAAGCTGATGTTTCGCCATCAGGCGAATGGCCTCTTCCAGCGTGATAACCGAACCATCATGAAAATACGGCGCAGTTTGTGTGATATTTCGCAAGCTAGGAACCTTGAATACATACTTGTCATTCTCAATTCTGGTTACTTCGTAACGCCCAAAATCAGGGGTTTCGTAAGGCTCAATCAAACCTATCTTCTTGAAGGAGTTTCCACCGATGGCAACACCGTTGTGACAGGTCGCGCAACCGATCCGAATAAACTTGTGTAACCCTCTTTTTTCAACCTTGGATAAGGCCTCATCATCACCATTCAGATAATCGTCAAAACGCGATGGTGTCAGTAAGGTGCGTTCAAAAGCGCCAATTGCCTCGCCGATATTGTTGTAATTAAATGGGTATTTCTGATCGCTGAAAACTTCAGTAAATAATTTTTGATAACTATCAATTTCTTTAAGTTTCTTGACAACGGTACCTTTGTCGGGCATTCCCATTTCAACTGGATTCAGAATCGGGCCTAATGCCTGTTCTTCCACATCACGAGCGCGGCCATCCCAGAATTGCGCTATATGAAGTGCGGCATTCATGGTAGTGGGTGAATTGCGGTTGCCGCGCTTGCCTTCATGACCCGGAGAAGTGGGTTCGTTATCCACACCGAAATTTCCAAGCCCATGACAGGAATTGCAGGAAATTTTGTTATTAACTGAAAGCCGTGGATCCAGATAGAGCATCTTTCCCAGATTAATCAATGCGGCATTTTTTTGTTCGTCGATAATCGATTTTGGTAAGGGTTCAAAGTATTGCTTGAGAGTGTTTATGTCCAAACCGTGACCGTGACCGCCGCCATGCATTCCTCCTTTATGCATTTTGCCGCCGTGGCCAGCACCTTCCTGATGACCCGCATGACCGCCACCATGCATTCCTTCGCAACCGTGGTCATGTTGACCGCAGCCCGTATGCGTATGCTCAGCGGCAGTTTCAGTTGCCGTATCTTCAGTATGGCTATCAGCAGCGCTGCTTGAGTCCAGTATGGTAGTTTCTTGACTGTCCTCATTTTCAATCGCCACATCAGTACTTTCATTTTTAATTTGATGTTGATGTGACGAGCTGGTCTGGGTGCCTTTCTCATGTGCGCCATGTTCTTGAGCATAGGCGTGAAAACTTAAAATGAAAGTAAGCAGTAGAATAAGTTTCATTGGATTCTCCATTGATTAATCTAAACAAATAGAGTTACTTTGCGACCCGGCATTTAAATTACGCATTTGTGCTAATGATGATTATGCCCACCTTTATTGTCTGAGCCATGACTGCCATGATGTATTTTCATGGTTTTGAGTTTTTTGAGTTGTTCTTCGCTCAGAATGTTATGCATGGCTTTACGTTGGCTGATGCGTTTTTCAGCCAGCTCAGTGATGGCATCGGCATGATCCTTGGCATGTTTGCGGAGTAAGTCGTCATTCGCATCAGAGCTGACGCTCGCATTACGAAGTGCTTTCATACTTTTATGAGCCTGTTGCATGATTTCACGATTTTCCCTGGAGCTCTTTAGATGATGGCGCATAATTTTGCCCAGTTGTTCATCAGAGAGATTAAGCGCTTCGGCGTGCGAAGTGATCATGTCAGCATAGTTTGCCTGCATTTTGTCGTGCTGCCCATGCTCCTTGTGATCTGCATGTCCGTCGTCTGCTTTTTTGTCGTGTTTGCCATTGTGATCCGCGTGTTGTTCATGCGCTTGTGCAAGCAACAAATTTCCAGAGGCTGTGGAATGGCTGGCTATGTTTTCTGCTGCAGCCAGCGGTGTCACTGTGAAGGTAATAACGCAAGCAATGGTCATGATCAAGATTTTTGGGTTATGCATAATTTGTTCTCCGTTGGAATAAAGATCGATAAATCGAATAAGTCGGTGAATTTGTTTCATTAGAAGGTACGAAAATACTATACCCAAACCCGCTTTATTAATCTTGTACGAGCAATGTAGGTGTTACTTGTGACGTGGCCATGACAAGCAGTGGTTGCGAACCGACCCCTATCACCATCAATAGCGTATCACTAAAATTCGAATCCAGGAATAAGTTTGGAGCCAGTCAGCTGCGATTGATTTTTGTGGAAAAAACACTGGCTGAGACAACCATTAATCCACCTGTCCAGTCCTTGAGAGTCATCACTTCTTCTGTTAGAAAATGAGCTGCAAGTGCGGCTATTACCAGCTCAAACAGTAGAATAATAATCGCCTGATTTGCCGGGGTGTGGGTAAGTCCAAATTGCAATAACACACTCAGGAAAAAAATTAATATTCCTACCCCCAGCAATAACAGCCAAATACTTCCTTCAATCGGGTGGGCAGGATAAATTGAGACGTCACCTTTCAGCATCAGGACGGTTACTCCGATCAAGGTGGCGCCAGCCCAGACTGCCAGTGATTTGAGCTGGATACTGTGCTGTTGGTCTTTGCGAATAAGAACATTTGCGAGCGCAAACATAAATCCACCAGTCAGACCCATCCAGTCGCCATAGGATGTCGGCATGGGTATTTTGTTTCCTGGCTGCCAAAGCAAGAGGATGGCGCCCATTAACGATAGCAGGATAATGAAGTAGCCATGGACGCTCAGTCGTTCATTGAGTAGCAGACGCGCAAACAGAATGGTCCAAAGTGGTGCCAGATAAAATAACAGCAGTACTCGCATGACTTCCCCGTGAACAATCCCCAAGGTATATGCCATGCTGGCCCAGCCAGCACATAATCCAATCCATACCAAATAGTGGATGGCGGCACTAAAAATGACTTCACGGTAAAGCTGCCTGTGGAATAACACCAGGCCAATCAGCAAGGCAGTAAAGTAAGTCAATGTGGTTGATAGCTCGCCTCCGATGCCATGTTGTTCAAGTATTCGGTAGGGATACCAAACTATGCCCCATATGGTTGCGCCAAGAAGCAGGGAGACGATTGGTAACGTTTTTTTTATGGTCAACATTGCTGCCAGCCTTTATAATCCTGCTCTTAGTGGTACATCAAAAAATCTATCCGGCTACAAACACCGTGCTGATCACAGCATTCTGCCAAATATGAATCCTGTATTAGAAAATCTTCAGCCTTACCCATTTCAGAAACTTGCCGGATTACTGAAAGATTTAGAGCCTAATGCTTCGCTCGCACCTATTTGTCTGCATATTGGCGAGCCCAAGCACGCAACGCCTGAATTTATCAAGCAGGAACTGGCAAATAATCTGCAAGGGCTCGCGCATTATCCTACAACGCAAGGTTCGAACTGGTTGCGAACCAGTATTGCTGCCTGGTTGGCGCAGCGCTACCAGCTTGATAATATCAATCCAGAGACACAGGTTATCCCTATTAATGGCAGTCGAGAGGCATTATTTGCATTTGCGCAGACAGTTGTGGATGCGCATACCTCACTGCGACCGGTTGTTGTCTGCCAGAATCCTTTTTATCAGATATATGAGGGCGCGGCATTACTGGCCAACGCCGAGCTTTTTTTTCTTAATTCCTTGCCGGAAGACCAGTTTGCGCCACAATGGACGCAGTTACCAGACCATATCTGGGCGCGTACCCAGTTAGTCTATATTTGCTCGCCGAATAACCCTACCGGTCGGGTGATGACATTGAACGAGTGGCAGAGTCTATTTGCTTTATCCGATCAGTATGGATTTGTTATTGCGGCGGATGAGTGCTACTCAGAAATTTATTTCGATGAGGCGCATCCCCCGCTTGGTGCATTACAGGCGGCAAAAAAATTGGGTCGAAGTGGTTTTCCTCGACTAGTGGTGTTTGGCAGTCTTTCCAAGCGTTCCAATGTGCCGGGACTCCGTTCCGGTTTTGTTGCGGGTGACGCATCCATTTTAAAAAAATTTTTGCTTTACCGCACCTACCACGGCAGCGCCATGAATCCGGCAGTACAAGCAGCCAGTACCATTGCCTGGAGCGATGAGCAGCATGTGATCGAAAATCGGCGGCTATATAAACAGAAGTTTGCAGACGCCATGGAAATACTTGCAACGGCGTTGCCTGTCAGCATGCCGGAAGCTGCATTTTACCTTTGGCTAAAAACCCCGGTCAGCGATACCGCGTTTTGCAGACGGCTTTATCATGAAAAGAATATTGTAGTTCTGCCTGGTAGTTACTTGGCACGTGAAGCCGGTGGCATTAATCCAGGTGAAAATTTCGTGCGGATAGCATTGGTTTCATCTGTTACGGAGTGCAAAGAAGCATTTGAAAGAATCAGGGAAGTTGCATTTTAATAGAATCGTTGAATCATTCATCAGGAGTAGTATGGAAAAATTACAAACCACGATAGAAGATGCTTTTGAAAATCGTGCTGACATTACCCCACGTAATGTTGCATCCAATCTCAAAGAATCTGTTGCGCATGTTGTCAACCTGCTGGATAGTGGAAAATTGCGGGTTGCTGAAAAAATCAACGGTGAATGGATTGTGCATCAATGGATCAAGAAGGCGGTACTGTTGTCCTTTCGTATTGAAGACAACAGCTTTATCAAAGGTGGCTTCTCCAATTATTTTGACAAAATTCCGTCCAAATTTGCTGATTACAGTTCGCGTGATTTTCGAGATGGTGGTTTTCGAGTGGTTCCACCCGCAGCCGTGCGCAAAGGATCGTTTATTGCTGGCAATGTCGTGCTGATGCCGTCTTATGTGAATATCGGCGCCTATGTTGATGAAGGCACCATGGTAGATACCTGGGCAACGGTTGGCTCCTGCGCGCAGATCGGTAAAAATGTCCATTTGTCAGGTGGTGTAGGTATTGGCGGTGTTCTGGAGCCCGTGCAGGCAAGTCCAACTATTATCGAGGATAATTGTTTTATTGGCGCGCGCTCTGAAATTGTGGAAGGCGTCGTCGTTGGTGAGAACGCCGTTATTTCAATGGGTGTGTATATTGGTCAAAGTACCAAAATCTATAATCGTGAGACGGGTGAAATCAGCTATGGGCGGATTCCACCCGGTTCGGTTGTGGTATCTGGAAGTCTGCCAGCCGAAAACGGGCGTTACAGTCTGTATTGTGCGGTTATCGTCAAACAGGTGGACGCAAAAACCCGCGCCAAAACGGGTATTAATGAGCTGTTGCGCGGAATCTGACAGCACGGGAGAAGTCATATTCCTGATCATATTTTTGTGGTATAACAATAGCGAGGTTGATTGATTGGTCGCTGGCTGGTTGTTTCGGCGGTGTTTTCGTAATAGTTCTGATATAAATCAATTGACCTGGGTTCCCCGGTTGGGGAGATTTGGTGCCTTGGCATAAACGGGTACCGAGAAAACTTTATGGAGGATAATAAAATGAAAACACTGACAAGCATGATTGCAATGAGCGCATTGGCAATGTTAATGAGTGCTCATGTTTACGCAGGAGATGCCGGACATACCTCCGAAGCAATGGAGCATGCCGGCAAAGCTCAGGCGCATGGTGAGGATGGTCATGCCAAAGAGCTGGCAAAGCATGCCAAGGAAAGTCTGGAACACGCCAAGCATGCACAAAAAGAACATGCTGACGCCCATAAACACATGGATGAAGCGGTTAGCCATCTCGAAGAAGGTATCAAGCACGGTGAGATGGGGCATGCAGATGTCGCAACCAAACATATCGAAGATGCCATCAAGCATATGCGTAAGTCTGGCCATTGATTGACAGAAGAATCATCCTGGCTTTGCACATAGATAAAGCCAGGCACGCAAAGGGGCGAATGTAAGCGCCCCTTTGCGTATCGCAAATCTTGTTTTTGAAATAGATTGTTCTATCTCCTTCCGAGAATTCTAATCTTGACGTATCTCGAAGTGCTGACTAAGATTAACCGTGAAAACGGTTAGGTCGTGAGAAGGCTGTTTTCATAATTTTTGATTAACTATTTAAGGAATTTATTATGTCGCTATCGAAAAAAACATTTCTGGGTGGTTTTGCGCCTTTGCTGGTATCGGGCTTGCTGGTTGGGCAGATGGTAACTGCTGCCGTTGCTGGTGAGCATGACAAACATAAGGGACATGCTGCGCACCACGGTAAATCTTTTGCACACTTTAATAAAGACGGTGAGTTGCTGACACCAAAAGACTATCGTGAGTGGGTGTTTGTTGGTGCACCCGTTACTCCAAAAGATATGAATGATGGTAATCCTGCTTTCCCTGAATTTCATAATGTCTACATTGATCCTGTTAGTTATGCGCACTGGAAAAAAAATGGTGCTTTCCGTGACGGAACAATCATTGTGAAAGAGTTGGCCAGTGTTGGTACAAAAGAATCTTCAAGCGGCAATGGTTATTTCCAGGGTGAATTCCTGGGAATTGCTGCAACCGTTAAAGATTCAAAACGCTATCCCAACAGTCCAAATCATTGGGCATATTTTGGTTTTGAAAGCTATGAGAGTAAGAGTGCTGCTGCGCAAGCTGACGAATCCTGCAATGCCTGCCACAAAGAAACAGCAGCTTTTGACAATGTGTTTATTCAACACTACCCAGTATTGCGTGCCGCAAAACCTGCTAAATAATTTATACAATTTAAAAGGTTGATGTGTGGTCGTGCATAGGTTTTAAGCTGTGCATGGTTTCTCATCAATTTTGGGGTATTTTGTTTCGCACTGTGTAACTTGATAGTGCCGAGCGAAATGCCCCTTTATTTTGACTGACTAAAGTTCAAGTGACTGAATCCAAAGATACGATGCGTAAAATCAAGGCTCCGGAATTACAAACTGTTGGTTGGTTGAATACGGCCGAAACTATTACACTTGCTTCTCTACGCGGCAAGGTAGTTTTGCTGCACGCTTTTCAGATGTTATGCCCAGG
>Ga0138256_10003997_pt1 | contig 15647 bp, 14 predicted proteins | sample KNB2016incub_MG_FD_105486 | JGI IMG/M metagenome (GOLD analysis project Ga0138256, IMG submission 105486) | Active sludge microbial communities from wastewater in Klosterneuburg, Austria - KNB2014incub_MG | ecosystem: Engineered > WWTP > Activated sludge > Unclassified | place: Austria... | reverse complement strand
GGTGTTGGAGTATGTGTAGGATCACCTGGACCTGGAGTAGGTGCAGGAGTTACAGTAGGTAAAGGAGTACTCGTTGCTACAGGAGTAGCTGTAGGAGTAGGTGTTGAAGTACTAGTTGGTGTTGGCGTAGGTGTAGACGTAGGAGTAGGAGTAGGAGTTGGAAGAACTCCAAATAAGAAAGACTGAGGACACTTTGTAGAAAAATGTAAACCTATTCTTCCAGTAGTTAAACAAGCTATACCTGTAACAGCTAATGTTACTGAACGAGGTACAGTATATAAGAAAGTTAATTCAGTAAGTATAGTACTTGTACAATCATATAGTATTAAAGTAGCTAATGATCCTACATAACAACTTTCAAAGTCAAAAGTAACTGAGGAGAAAGTATCACTAACTGTTATATTAGTTACTGTAGAATTTAAACAAGCACTTGTTAAAGAGTCTTCACTACAATTACAGATAGCTTTAACAGCTACTTGAGCTTGTGGAGGTATTCCATCAGAAACTTCTAATTCAGATTGAGGAGCAGATCCAGAATCAAATTCTGTTTTAACAAATGTTCCATCAACAGACCAATCAAATTGAATTTTTCTAGTGTTTTGCCCTGGAGCAAGACTAAGTTGAATAGTAGGAGGATCTACAAAAGTTGTATTAGCACAAACTTTTCCAAAAGCAGATCCTGTATAACCACAACCATCTTCAAGTAAAAAGTCTTTTAATGCAAATTGTATATCTCTACAAGGAGTACATACTGATTTAGTCTCAGTAAACTCAAGCATTTCAAAATCTTCAGTTCCTGAAAGTAAATTTAATGTAAGACTAGTATTATAAGGAGGTATTGTAGATCCTGTTTTTTCAATAATAAGTGTAACACCTACATTTTGTTGATTAATACTTAACTGATTACTAAAATCATAACCATTATTACCATCGAATACACCTGCATTACCGTTTATTTTAAATCCTCCACTTTGAATAGTGTATACTGGATTATTAGGATCAGGATTAGGTAAAAATACTCTACCCCAAACCAAATATAATCCACCTCCAAGAGGAGTATAAGTGAATTTTATAGAGAATTTTCTTACTTGACTTTCGTTAGTACACTTTTTAGCAATTGAAATTCCACTATGAACAACAGAATCATTTATGTCAGCTTCAGTTAAAGGTATAGTATGTAATATACCACCATTCTCATCTACTATTATAAAGTCACCATCTGCTAGATTATTCTTAGCAGCAGTATATCCAGATATAATTATCTCTTTTGAAAATCTTATTGTAAGTGAATTTCCATTGTCTATTACACTTTCTATATCAACATCTAAACTAGCAGAAGCACAATCACATGATTTATTTGCAGTTGTTGCTCTAAATAAACAATCATTACTAACTGGTGTTAAAGATAAGTCTATAGCACATACTTCTGCAGTAGTACTAATTGAAGTAGTACATGCTGCTATATCTCTAGATTGAAATACAATTGAATATGATCCTGGAGTAGTTGCTGTAAATTCATAAGACTCTCCTATATTAAGAGTTACATACGGTTGAGTTCCAAATGTTACCATGAATGGCGCACCTACAGATCCAGGTAAAATAGTAATCAAAGTTTTCATACCATTTTGATCCTTACTGTATAAAGGATAACAACATGCAGATTCTGTAAACTTAGGTATAGTTATAGAACCTTGACAAGTTCCAACTTGATAAGTAAGATTTGCAGGTAGAGTTACAGTATTTGGAATTACATAATTTCCACCAGCAGAGATACCTGTAAGAGGTGTAGTATGTAATATATAAGACGCATTATCTGATGTCTTTAAATTAGATATAGTCATTGTACCATCATTGGCACAGCTAAATGTAGGTTTAGATATATCACAACATTGTCTATTAAAAGTACCTTCAGCAATACAACCATCAGCAAATAATACTTTATAATGATATGTTGTATCTGGTAATAAACCAGCTATTGTAACAACACCTGCATTAGCAGGAAGATTAATTCCATAACTTGAAGTCAAACCATAACTTACAGTTTGAATATTTGAAACATATGCACCTGAACTAAATACTGCTGTAACAGATCCATTATTATTACATGTAACATCTGGATCACCAGCTCTATTTATGTCAACATAAGTATGTTCAATTTTACATTGAGCTTGAGTATCACATACTAATAAAAGTTTTATAGAATTTATAGGTACTAAACTATTAATAGTATTAGTATAAGGAACATTTAAAGTAAACTCTACTATAGGAGTACTAGAATTATTTATATATAAACCATATTGTTTATCATGATTAGCATTACAAGATGCAGCTATATTTACTGTAGCTCTCTTACCGCAATTTGTTAATACTGGCTTTGGAAAACCAGCTAATCCAGGACTGCAAAATACAATATGTTTAGAAGCAGCCTCATCACAATGACAATCTGGTTCAAAAAGATAATTAAAGCAAGATTCTGCACCTTCAGCTTTTGTAAGAATTTCTTCCCATACTCCTGTAGACTTAGGAGCTATATATTTCTTTCTAAATACTTCAGCACCACTGAAAGTGGTATCTGCTGACTTAGACCATTTAAATAATGGCTTTCTACAGTTAGGAGAAGTTATAGTAGTTCCAATTACAGACTCTATAAAATCATCATTAGAATCTATTAAAAATGTACCTATTGTAATATTACCAGCATATTCACAATCATTTGGAAATACAAACTTACTCAGTTGACTAAAAGTAATAGATATAGATTTAACTATTTTTGTAGAACTAACTGCAGTACCTATAGTAGGTAAATTGATACCAGAGAATACTACTTGAGATGCACCTGATGGATAACTTACACTAGTATTTACAGCAGCATCATATACTAATCCTCCAGTAGTTAAATTATCATATTCTATTACATATGACATTTTAACACTTCCTGAAGTAGGAGCTTCATTCTCAGCTATACTAGGGTGAAGAATTTCAGTAAGTAATGGATTTGAAGTAACATTTACTCCATCATAAATACCCTTTCTAAGCTCTACAGTAAAGTCTACTGACTTAGAGTTAGTACCTGAAACAATATTAGTTATTCTAGTATCTAACGTTAAAGCAGGACACTGACAACAAGTTTCTTTAGTAAGAGTACCAACTATTGTACAATTAGTATCATTTTTTTCGAGAGTTACAGTATCATCACATGGCTTCTCAGAACCAATACATTTACCACCAGAGCAGGTGCAACCTGGTCTAGAAGCACAACTTCCATCAGTACAACTATAATTTCCACAAGATACACATTGACCTTGATTGCAAGTACAACCTAAATTACAATCTGTGTCTAAACCACATGTAGAAGTACCACAAGAAGTATCTTTTTCACAGTTATTTCCATTATTACATATGCAACCTAATGCAAGAGAACATGCAGAAGTAGTACAAGGTAAAGAGTCACAGGGCTTACATGTTCCACCAGAGCATCCGCAACCTGGACCACATTCTAAACCATTTGTACAAGGTTTAGCAGCACAAGGATTAGGAGCACATATAGTACCTCCTTGGCAATAACATCCTACACCACAACCTGTTGCACAAGTTCCAGTACAAGCTTTACAAATACATACTATACCTGTTTTAATACATGCTTTTCCAGAAGAGCAAGAAAGTGGTTTGTCACAATCACATTTCTCTTCACATTTACCATTTACACATATTTGACCATTAGGACATACTCTAGGTACGCATGTGCCATTTTTACAGACATCACAATTACCACAATCTGTATCATCAGTACATTTAGGTGCTGGTACACAATTACCTGAAAGGTCTCTTGTAAAACCATCACAGCACTCACACTTGTTTAGTTTACAGCACTCATTAGTATTACAATGTCCTGCATTAGTACATTCTACGCAGTCATTAGCATTAGGGTCACATACTCCACCAGGACAAGTTTTAGGTATACAGGTTCTATTACCAGTACACTCAAAACATGTAGGACAGTCAGAGTTTGCAAGACAAGTAACACATCTTCCATCAGAATCTAACTTCTTACCTGGAGGACATACACACTTTTTACATTCTTTACCATCAGCTCTTGTATATGCAGTACATACTTTACCATCAGGGCAAGTAGTAACGCACTCTATACAAGTATCTAAACAGGTTCCATTATCACATCCTGTAGGACATTTAGGTTGGCATACTCCGTCTATGCACTTATCACAAGGGTCTGTACATTGTGCATTGGTTTCACAAAGACACTTAGTTATAATCTGTGGAGGACAATCAACACAATTAGAACAGGTTACCTTAAAGGTAAAACACCGCTCTAACGTAACATTGTCAAAATCCACTTCATATAAACCGCATTTTTCATTCTTGCAGTTTACATTGACATTAATTGCATTCTCCAATGTGATAACTGGATTTTTACAAGTTTGTCCTTTTGGATCAAGTCCTACTTCTATGGTTACTCTTTGGAAACTCATTTGTAATTATTTAATATATCGTCAATGTTAACTGACGGTGTTTGGTTTATTTCTAATAAAGGTGCTAATGACTCTGGATCAATACAACTTAACGCATACTCATTTAAGTCTGTTACTAATAGAACTTCTTCAGCACTCATATCTAATCTTAAGCCACAGCTATATACTTTTTTAACCATATCAAAAGAAACATTGCATTTCTTTAACTCTGTGTACAACTTAAGTGAGAGATCACAATTTACATCTTCTCTGAGTATTTTTAACTCAGCTTTACATCTATCTTTGTTTATATCTAGTTTTATATCTAAATCACAAGCTTTTTTGTGTGCTTGTATATAAACTAAAATATCACATGGAATAATCTTACGTGTTAATTCTAAAGTAAAATCACAAGTTTTTCTAGTTACTTTGAAATTTATATTTAGTTTGCCGCAGATATAATGACTCCATTTTTCCCAATCTTTATATGATACACACATTGGATTTTGGGATATCCACTTATTAACATTTGAAGTATCTACTATTAAATCCCTTGTAGATGTGTGACAAGGTTTACCAGTAATACTTAATATTTTATCTAAGAGAGATTGTTTTTCCTTTTTTGATAAACACGCTTTAAACCCTCTTAGTTCATTTTTATAGTCTTCTTCTAATATTTTATTATATTCAATTAGATCAGATGCTGGTTTATATCCATAAACATCACCCCAGTGTAATGTATTTATTAATCTGATACTTCTATCTTCAAGTTCTAATTTACTATTATATATTATATCTTTAGTCACTTAATTCTTATGAATGAGGTATCTTTACAATAAGCTGAGTCTTTGAGAACCTTCTTAAACATTACAATGCATGAATCCACTGTTACTGTATCTCTAATTATTGGTTTAGGATATACTAGGTTTATTGTTATTTGATCTTGATCTGAAGGGTATGTGTTATTCCAAGGTATTGCTTTAGATGGATCTTTAAGTAAACTACCTGCTATTGGATAATGCATTATACTATAAGGATCATAAGGACTTGCTGTTACTTCAGACTCTGATAATCTATTGAATAAGTTAGTATTAACAGTTACTTTATTCCAACCTGATCTAGCATAAAAGGCATATACCTTAGCTGAGTCCCATGGAATATTAGCATTAGGACTTTGATGTTCATGAGTTGCTCCTAAAGCATGTCCAAACTCATGTATTATAACCCTATTTAATTCTGTTTGATTGTGTCTGTGTTGAACTACCCAGCCTAATTGCATTGTAGGATTTGGATATTTTATTAACTTACAGTCAGTTCCTAAATAAGACCAAGATCCTCCTGGAGCTACTGTTATTCTGATATCAGCTTCATCTAAGGGAACTTTCTTAATAACTAATCTACAGTATTTCTCCCATGTTTTAGCTGTAGTGATTATTTTATTATGAATATCTTCATCACCATTTATAAACCCAACTAGTATTGTATCTTTATACCATATCTTAGAGTTCATTAAAGCTAAATGTTCCTTACTTGTATCTACAACAAATAAGGAATCTGGTACAGAACTTAGGTCTGTAATTACCATGCATTGTCTTACAGTAGTATCAACACAACTTACTGTAAAACTTATAATAAATAGTATAAGAATTAATACCTTATTCATGTTTTGACTTACGAACCACATTATCTTCTATTTCTTCAACTATTACTTTTAAGGTGTCAACCAGTTGATCATGTTCACATTGTTTTTCATTTACTTCAAGTATTAATTTTTCTGCTTTTTCAATTTTAGCAGATGACTTATTAACGTAATTGAAGGCCAATAGTAACAATAGAACTAATATTGTGGAAACTGTTTTCATTTTTTCTTCTTTAGATTAGCGGAGTTTATTGAATCATTTTTTCTTACTAATTCTTGTGCACTATATAATAATGCTTGAGTTTCAGCTAAAGACTTATCTAACCTAAGTATTTTATCTTGCTCACAGGCAATTGTTCTGTTAACCCATTTGTCAATCTCATTGTCTTTACTTTTGATTAAACCAAATAGAACTGCAGTTGATACTAATAAAGCAGCAATAAAACCTAAAGAGTATTTCTTCTCAGTAATAGTCATTATAGTTTTAATAGCCATTATTTCTTCTTAGTTTTATTTTTATTACTAAATATAATATACTAATTATATTAAAAACATTAGTAATGTATCCATTAGACTTTCTTTAATTTAATATCTGGTTGTACAGGTACGCAGTGATCTTTTGCTTCTAAAAGTAGATGATACATTACATGACAAGCATCTTTATAAGCTATAGTATCAAATATTCTAGTTTGTATATATATTTTACCGTCAATGTCTACTATATTTACTTGAGCCAGAGGTTTAATGTCTGGTTCTCTCATTGTTAGACTAAATATCAGGTATAATAATATCATTATGTTAGTATGTCAAATTTATTACCTCCTATATATACTATCTTTATATTAGTAAAATTAGTAGGTATGTCATAGCTAGTCAATCCATTATTTGTAAATGTCCTAGCTACATTATCAGTTACTATCTGAAATGTATTTGCAGGAGTACCTGCACCAGTTTCAAACCTAAATACTGTTATAGAATTTCTACACCAAGTAGAAGGATTAGTTAATGTGAAAATTATATTTCCACCTGCTGTATCAAATCTATAGTAACTATAATTAGTTACACAATCATTTATTTGAGTATAATTACCAGTCTGAGTAGTAATTAAATAGTTGTTATTGTTTATTTGAGCAGTGAATATTGGAGGTCCACTAACTGTAGCTGGACCATAAGCATCTGAAACTACACCTGTAACACAATCTTTACATCGTATTTCATATTGATAACTCCACTCTGAATTAGGATCAAGTAATACTACTCTACCTGCTCCAGAATACTCATCTAAAGAAACTGAATCAAGATTAACTTCAGACCCTTCAACTAGTTCATACATGGTAGTATAACCACCTCCACAATTTATATCATTTGATGCAACATTATGGCAAACACATTGAGTAAGATCATCTTTAGGATCCACTTGTATTTGAGGTGGCTGAGCACAACCTGGACAATATCCATTAGTTATAACGTCAGTTCTTGTATTATTAGGTATAATAACATCACTTTCATTTAAACTAACAACACTTGTTATAGTAAATGGAGCTTCTGTTATATCAGTAACAGTTAAGCATACTTGAGCAATATATGTTTGATTTACAGGTATACCTCCAACTGTCCATCTATTATTTAGAGTAGAGTAAGTTCCTACTGGAACTGAGGGATTACCTGGAATACTAGAGTAAGTAAGTCCTGCTGGAATATTCAAATTAACTAATACTCCTGTTGCAGGAATAGTAGCTGAGCTATTCTTAACAGGTATAGTTATACATACCTGATCTCCATTTGCGTTAACTTTATATGATGCCATTTTATATTATTTATTTTATATTCCAAATATTCCTAATGTTCCAAAAGGATCAATAGATGAAGCTGATGGAGTATCATGAATTTGTATCCACGCTAAACCATAATCACAACTTGTAGCCCATGATGTGTTATATGTCTGTGCTCCATCTGCATTTACTATTTTAGTTTGTGTAGATATGCTTATAGCATTTGTATTTATTCCAGTAAATGTATCTGCAGCTGTTTGTGTATTTGCCCAACTTCCATTGGTAGTATCTGAATCTGCTGTTATTGCATCGTCTTGCTCTATACCTGTTACTCCAATTATTAGATCCGTATCTGGAATACTTGATGAAGTTATAGTTCCAGATGTTGATGCTCCTGATGTTGTTGCTCCAGTAACATAACTTAAACTATCACCATTTACATCATATAAGGATGTAGCAAACGCACCCATTGTATTATTTACATCTACAGTTATCTGATCAGAAGTAGTTAAAAGTCCTCCATTAAATGCTGTAGTAAAGATACGTACAACAATTCCATCAGATATAGAACCAGGATCTCTTAATACGTTAACTCTTGCAGTCCAAGTATTACTGTTACTATCAGAAATAGACACATAAGGATCTGCACCATTTGTACCAGCATTATCATAAGCAATACAAAAAACACCCATTTTACCAGTACAATTAGAAGAAGGTACCATAGTTATATCTTCTCCTGCAAATCCAGGATTTGTACTTGCACCTCTACCTACAACTGTTATTGCCATTAATCTTTATACTTTATTACTATTCTAGCTAAATGTTTCGCAGCTTCTTCTTGATCTATAAATTCTTCTGAGAAAGTAGAAGTATCTGTTTTCAATTGAATTCTAATAAAATTACCTCTATTAATATCGTTTATAAATCTAACTACTAAATGTAAATCTTTCTTTAATTTAATCTCAATAGAACCATTTACTTTAACCTTTTCTTCAATTACACTATCATCTTTTTCTACCTTACTGATTTGATTTTCTATATTGTTTTTTATTTGATTAATGGTTTTATCTCCAGATATAAAAGGAGATTCTCTTAATAGATATCCATTAATTACTTGTAGAAATGGATAAAAATCTTTAAAGTAAGCCAATAAAGAATCTCTACGTGATTGTGCATCAGTAGCTTCAGTAGTATTTTTTGCTTCTACTTCAGAAACAACAGTTGTTAATATCTCTTCAAATGTCATATTAATTAATTATACCCATTCATAACCATAAACAGAAACATCAATTGATATTCCAGCATCAGTTGTTATATGTAATTCTCTATTAACAGTTGTGCAAAATATTGGAAAAGCTGGAGTAAATACTAAACCTGGTTTAACAGTAGCTGAAGGTGCAAATGATGCAGCTAAAACTAACTGATCTGTTCCTGCTGTATATGTTGTATCAGCATTATCACCAAACCACAATATTACTCTTGCAGCAGTTGTACCATAACTTCCAATTACTATTGATGTAATTGCTATCTTAGTAGATGCAGTTGGGTCCCAAACATCAGTTCCTGTTTGAGTAGTTGTAGCATTAAATGATCTAACTACTTGTTGAGCAGGATCAATATGGGATACTAATTGTCTACCCCATAAATCTGATATAGCATTTGCTCTATCATTAGCTGCAACAGCAGTTGGTAATGCATTTACTGCTTTAAATCCAACTTTAACAGGGTTACCAGAATCAGCAGTATCATGAGCTACATCTCCTGCAGCTTGAACTGCAAATGTTCCATTATTATCAACTGTATGTGAACCACCTCCATCAAATATCTCAACTTTTAAATATCCGTTAGCATCTGTGATTAGAGGACTAATTTCATTAGTAGTACCTGCTAATGGTGTATCACCATCTCTTCTAACTGCACCTATTAATTGTCCTTTACTTACAGCTTCAGAATAAGTATCTGTACCTAAAACAAAGATTGTATCATCTATTAATTGAGATGATGTTAACAAAGAACTTAATGTTGTCTCAGTGGCAACACCAGTAACAGAAACTGTTCCATCAACTGTAATTGTATTACCACCATCTTGTATATTTACAGCAGAAGCACCTGCTGCATTATTTATAGTAACATTTCCTATGTCTACTCCAGAGTTGGCACCTAATGTCCAAGTTCCAGATTGAGTAGCTGCTACAGTTCCTGTAATTGTAGTTGAGGTTAATGATACTGGTAAAGTCTCTCCTGAGAAAGCTTCTACCTTTAAATATCCATTAACATCTAGTTGAAAAGGAGCAAACTCATTAGTTGTATTTACTAATGTAGTATCAGCATCTCTTCGTACACCACCAATTACTATACCTTTAGAAGAACCCTCAGAATAAGTGGCAGTTCCTAATACAGCTACAGTATCATCTATAAGTTGAAGTGCAGTTGTTGCAGCTCCTGTATTAGTATTAGTTGTACCTATTAATGTTTCTAGACCATCTACATGACCTATAATAGTACTTGTATCTGTATCTATTGCAGCTACAGAAGCTGCTATTGCATCTAACACAGCATTATCTACTGCACTTAATTCTGCAGTAACAACATCTGAGTTAACTAAATCTCTTATGTCTAAGTTTATTGCAGTTATATTGGGTAGAGTTAATACGTCTACCTGAAGTTCAGATCCTGAAACAGTATCATCTAATAATTCAACTGCTGTTTTTATATCTTGTAATGTAGCTTCTAAAGCTAAAGCAGAAGTATTTAAGTTAGTACCAGCATTAGCTGTTACATCATTATTAGAACCTAAGTTAACTAATAAACCATCAGCAACAGTTCCTTGTGCAGGTACAAGAGTATCTCCTGCACCTTCCATCATCATTGCTGTTCCAGCTATTGTGGCATCTGTAACACCTTCTACATACTCTGTACCTGAACTTGAGCCAGAGACTATATTAACTGGTAAAGGACTTGCAGCACTTACAGTAGCAAGTGTATCAGCAGCATCCTCCCATAAGAGAGCTGTACCAGTAATACTAGCATCTGTAACTCCTTCTGTATATTGAGTACCTCCTGCAACTGCAACAGGATTACCTGCTGTATCTAGTAAAGTAACATAAGCTGCTCCATAATCAGAACCTCTTTGTGCTACAATATCTCCATCAGTAGTTGTAGTACCCGTTGGTGAATCTGCTCTAACTAAAGCAACTGCAGTACCTATTGGATTAGCAGGAGCAGCAGCATCTTCAGTATACTGAGAACCTCCACCAAAAGTAGTTATTTGATCTCCATTAGCGTCAGCTATTGCTACAACTATGGGATTACTATTAGCTAATGTAAAAACACTAGCATCATCACTACCATCTGTGATTATTACTTTACCTATATTATTAGTACCATTTGGTAGTGGGGAAACTATATCTACTTGAAGTTCTCCACCATCTACGGTATTATCTAATATTTCAACAGCAGTTTTTATTGCTGCTAAAGTAGCTTCTGAGGCAGAACCAGCAGGTAATGGCAATGATGCCACAGAGACTGGTTGAGTCACATGACTACCATCCATCTTTATTGCATTGGCAGCAGTTACATCAACTTGTGTACCACCGGCATCCGCTATTACTACTTGATCTACTACAGGCATTTTTTATATTTTATGATACTCTCCACCAATTACTATTATCAGATTTTACTGTAAAAGCTGTATTCTGAAATAATATGGTTTGAGTTAATGAACTATCTATTGTTTCTGAACCAAATGCATTTGTTATCACTTGATTTAATCCTGAATCTTTCTTCTTTATTGTTATAAGTGCAGTATTACCAAAAGCTGTATTTAAAGTTATGGTAACTGTTCCACCTGCAGCTTGTGCATCTACTAGAATTAATACTGTACCTGAAGTTGCTGTTACTGTATAAGTTGTGGTAGTTACATTAACTAAGGTATGTGGTACTGAACCTCCACCTGCTCCACAAGCTGTGATAACAGAACACGGTATTTGTGACCAATCTATACAAGAATTAACCTCATTACAAGGTAAAAATTGATATGAAGCTGGACCACTTACTTTAACAGGACCATAAGGTCCTTCTGATTCACCCTCACAATTCTCACAAAATACATAGTATTTAAATTCCCATCCAAGTGTAGGATATATGGGGAATACAGAATACTTACCAGTTATATCAAATGTTACTTCAGCATTTACTAAAGAATCTTCTATAAGCTGATATCTTTTACCTTTACCTAAAGGACATACACCTTCACAATCATCATTTACATCACCACATAAGGCAGCACATGATTTATTTGTAGGACTTAATGGACTTAATGTTTCATAAGCAAATATGTCTACGTATGTATTATTAGGAGTTGAACTATCTGAACCATTTACACTAATAAATCTTTTTACATAAAATGGTTGTCTAGATATATCAGTAACCTTTAAACACATGTCTGCAAATACAGACTTTGTTGCAGCTAGATCACCTACTTTCCATATTTTAGTAGCTTTATCCCATGTACCAACTTGAGGTATAAAAGTATGTACTACTAGTCCAGATGGTATATCAAATCTAACTTCTACGTTAGGTGCTATACCACTAGATAGATTTCTTGCTGGTATCCTTATACAGCGTATATCTCCATTATTATGAATTTTGTAACTCACTATTATATAACTGATACATCCACTTGTTCACAATTAGAATCCTCATCTTGTATACTTAAATCTATTGTTACAGGTATACAATCTCCAGTACAAGGATCACACTCTTCATCAACATCACAACCAGTACATTTGCAAAGATCTTTTATGCAAACTATAACTTCAAATAAAGAAGCTAATTCTCCACAACAAGCTCTAAGTTTAATTCTACCAAATTTATTAACAGTTGTAAGATCGTCTTTGGTTACCCAAGTGACTACATTACCTGCTAAAGTAACTGATGCAAATATTGTTCTATCCCAATCTTTAAGTTGTAGACTGATTGCTGTTTCACCACAACCGCCAGTTTGATGACAATATGAAGGTGCTCCTTCCTCAGGAGTAATTACATTTATAGTACCTGTACCATCTTCACCACCACAGGGACCAACTGCATCAGCACATGATACAATTATATCTGCCATCTTAAGACAGTTAGTATTAGAGGGACATGGTGGTACTACCTCTATTGTTGGTGTTCCAAGACAGCTACAGCTCATATTATTTTTGTTTTTCTTTTGCGAACCAAGAACCTGCAGTACCTAATGCAATAAATAGTTCACCTAGTAAACCTTCTATAGAAGATTCTATTGCAATTATTGTATCTACTAAACCAGTTACTTCATCTGCTGATTTAACGTATCCTAAAAATACTAATAGAGCACCAGCTACGGTAGCTCCATGTCTTATTAATCCTAAAACTTTAGGACTTAGATATTTAGAGTCGGATAATATTGTGAGACCTTGTTTTAATTTACCTACTATAACCATGTTATTTATTTTTAACAGTTACAATTACATTTAATTCGTTCTAGCAGTTTTTGTGCTTTTTCAAAGTTCTCAGATGCAGCTTTAATATTTTGAATATCTGAGTTATTTATTACGTATTTTATATGTGTTAATATTGTATTTGACTCTGTAGTTATTCCTTCAGTGGATATGAGTCTCTTATAACAGCAATATAAATTTGGAATTAAAGCTATTTTTTTATGATATGGTATACCACAAGAAGTAGTACTTATATTATATATTCCATCAGGAATACATCCTAGCTCTAAATCTGAAGCTTCTATTCTAGTAGAAGTCTTAGACTTAGCTGAAACTATTATCTCTTTAGATAGAGATGATTCTGGTAAGGATATTTTTATTGTGTAATTTTCAGGAATAGAATGAACCTCATCAAGCATCCAATCAGATATGTCAGTATATATTATATTCTTATTATCTGGAGTCTCGATGTTAAAGTTAAAAACCCCCTTTATGCAACTACAATTGTTCAATTACAATATTGTTGAGATTGCTTTTAATTCTGCTTCTGTTCCTACTTCAAGTACACCATTCACTAAATATATGTACTTATTCAACGTGGCATCTCCATGATCTTGCAGGAGAATTGCTTTAAGGCAACAGTCTATCTTGCAATTGCAGTCATTTTGAGCAGCAATAGTTTTTACAGGTACTCGCTGGCCATCTTTAAGTGTCCAAGCTGCACCATCAGGAAAGTGTATTAAATTACCGTTTTTAGACATTGCTTATATTTTAAAAATTGGTGGGAGACTAAAACAACTAAAACCGTTTTATCCCCCACCCACTAACATTATTAATTAACTTAATAACCTATTGGTTATATGTCTCTATTTCCGTTGTAATCTGGATATGTTCCATTATCTTGATCTTGATCAGAAGAGCAAGTAAGTGTAGCAATTTTAGGATTAACTGCGGAAGCTAAATATGGATTTATAATAGCTTCAAAGCCAGTCTTAGTTGTAGTGTCACCAGTTGGTACAATTACAGATGTAAGACCATTTATATACTTCTTATAGCCAAAGATATCAGATGTATCATAAGGTATATTGTGATGTATATTATAAGAGCAGTATTGTAACTGACACTTAATATTTGTAGAGTTAATTCTATCATTTACTCCAGGTAAACCTAAATAACCATATTGATCGTTATATTCATTATGGGTTCTACCTAAACCACCATTATCAGAGTTTTGATCTATAAACTGCCAGTGATAACCTAAACCTGCAGGATTTGCTCCAGCTTGTACAGGATTTACATACCATTGACCATCTTTAAATCCTGATATAGGATATATTTCAATGTTCTGTAAAAAGTTTACAACAGGAGATCTTTCAGGGAATTTACCACAGTTATAGTCAACTGGTTTTGCTATTACTCTAAATCCGCATTTAGGAACAGCAACAGCTGCATTTACATCACAATTCTTGCAAGATAATTCTTTAACGTAAGTTACATCAAAAGGATTACTTTCAGCGCAAGGTTCCAGATCAGTGATTGCAAAATCTGCAAAGCAAGTGTTAACTTGTATTCTATAAGGACAGCATTTACCTATACCTTTCATAAGTACAGCAGATCCATGACCATTTAATGCAGTATTAATCTGAGATATTACTCTCTTAAGTTGTGCTGTTAAAGTTGCAGTTCCACCAACATTAGCTACGTTAGTGAAGGTTATTGTTTGCTCTTCATCATTCTCATCTGTATAGGTTGCAGTAGTAAACAAAAAATCAGTGTCTATACAATTATCACAGTCACCTGCAACAGTACTTACGCAGAAATCTTTAGTGTAATCTGTAGCTAAATTGTCACCACCATAGAGATTAACCAATTCAAAGCCAGCAGCATCAAAATTTCTTTTGATAGCATTAGTGACCCATTTCTCTCTTTTAAGTATTGATTTACTTCCTACATTACCTTTAAAGGCATCAACTATCTGACAAGATACTATTTTACAACTTACACCAGTATCACATGTATCACAAGGAGTTTTAGCTACTTTTACATGTACTACATAAGTGAAATTCTTATTGTAATAATTCTCTGTTCTAGACTGTTGGTCATCTATTGTAATAGCAACAGTAAAATCATCTTCGTAGTGTGTACAATCAAAGAAAAAATCTTTAATTGGAGATACACCACAGGCAGGAGGCTCTGCAGAAGCAGCAGTAAGGTTGTGACCATACAGCTTATCTCCAAAGTTAGCTCTGATTGTATCAGATACCCCATCACCATCTAAATCTACACCTACACCTATTACTATTTCAGG